>Ga0315907_10000427_pt1 | contig 60599 bp, 60 predicted proteins | sample LakEriMetagenome_3_FD_203525 | JGI IMG/M metagenome (GOLD analysis project Ga0315907, IMG submission 203525) | Freshwater fungal communities from buoy surface, Lake Erie, Ohio, United States - Buoy 12 MA123 | ecosystem: Environmental > Aquatic > Freshwater > Lake > Lake biofilm | place: USA... | reverse complement strand
ACCGTTTCTGTAAAAATTTTGGGATTATGAAGAAGATATTTAATCTTTTAATCAACCTTAAACTATTTACTTTTCCTAATCTCCACAATTACGATGCTTTTTCATGTCTTATTTGAAAACGCTATAGCACAATAAAAGTTAAGTTAACAAGATATAGTTTAAAAAGCCGTCCTAAAAGGACGGGGCTTTAACCCAAAATTTCGGTAAACTTTATTGGTGGGGACATTCCCCGCCAAATAGCCATTTTGTCATAATCAAAATGTTAATCAACGTATTATCTAGTTCCAGTACAAATATGGTCAGATATGAGTTCCAATAAGTCAGATCGAGCGAATGCCCTGTATGAATCCGACTTCTACGGCTGGACAGAGCTACAAGCGAAAGCTCTGGCCACCCGACAAGTAGAAGCTCTGGACTGGCAAAACTTGCGGGAGGAAATCATTTCCTTAGGTAAACAAGAATATCGAGAACTGGTGAGCCGTCTAACTGTTTTGGTAGGACATCTTCTCAAATGGGAATATCAGCCAGATAAACGTTCTCGTAGTTGGTTTTTGACGATTAGAGAACAGAGACGAGCGATCAGACGGCATCTACAGGGCAATCCTAGTTTAAAATCCCAGATACCGACGGCTTTATCCGATGCTTTCGAGGCCGGAGTCGATTTAGCTTTGCGAGACACGGACTTACCGATACGGACTTTTCCCTCTCACTGTCTTTTCACCTTCGAGGACATCATAACCGACCATTTCCTCTGCGATACCAGTCAGGATTGGCCATGAGTTCAACGATTCGACGATACCGCCTCGACGGGTATTTGAATTTCACTCCGTTTCAGGGGATCGGGAACGTAGGGACCATCATAGAAAAAGCGACGGGGGGAACCGATCGCCCGGTAGCTCGGATGTTCTGCCAGCCATTCGTTCAGTCGGGTCAATCCCTGTTGGTAACTGTCAAAATCGTAACCTCCCTGTAATCCCAAGCTCACCACCGTCATGGGTGGTACATCCTCAATCCGAATATTATCGGCCACCTCTTTCGGGTAAGTGTCGGTGTCGCGGTAGAGAAAGGAAACTTCGGCCTCTCCCGATGTCGCTCCCGTGTCTGCGGGGTAACGGGTTTCAACGGGTGCGGTCATCGATATCTCGTTGGAACTGATGTGTTGGTACAGGGGATAAAACGACCGGTTCGCCGCCTCGGAAAGTTGACCCCGATAGCGGTAAGTAGCGGCGCGATAGGCGGGATAGTTATTCACCTCGATCCGTCCGTTCGGGGTCGGGGTCGGAAATCCTGCGGGTAGGGGAGCGCTAGAGGCTTGATAGACCCCGATCACTAGAGCGGTTAGGGCGATGAAGCCGAGCGGTATCAATAGGTAAGGTAGTTTCATGGGGAATCGGGCGCGATGACCTCTCTATTGTGGGACGAGTTGACTTCCGTTGACCGCTCAACTGATTTCTAAGCGCGAGTAGAGAGACTTTGAATCCATCGGCTGACGAATCTTACTGTTTAGTTTCCATTCAACGGATTTCTAAGGGCGAGTAGAGAGTTCCCATATTGGCTCTTCTGGTTTCTGTGTGGAAACGGGGTCTATACTGATAGTTTCTTCAGCAAAATAGTCCTAAAAGTCTTTCCAGGTAAATATTTCACGATTCTATAAGCAAAAATTATCACACAAAGTCGAGAAGAGCCCCATATTGACTTTGTTCTTGAGTTATTAGCACTACTTCTTCAGTGTTTTCTCTGGAGTAATTGTAACATCTCAATCTATAATAATAATTCCTTTTTGGGGAATTGGTAGGAATATATGTATACAAGGTTGGTTCGCTCCAGACTGAGCAATAAGCCAAGGATGAGTTACATAAGTTTGCTGGTCACGGGATTGTAAGGGGTCAAGGTCAAAATAATGCTGACGTTTGCCATTGAAATCTATCCAGTACACCTTAACAGAAGAAGAACTTCTATTAATCACCTGAATATAAGTTGATACATTACTATTAAGCGAACGTAACTCACTTTCTACTCTGCAACTTCTTGGACGTAAGATTTCTGCACTGGTTTGACTCTCAGCCGAATAACATAAATTCCATATTATCAAGCTCAATCCTGTAATTTTCAACCATTTTAATAGCATGGGCTTTTTAGGGTTAATTGTCTTTTTTCATGATTATGACATAATGAAGGCGATGTTTATAGCGGTGTGCAGTCGTATCAGGTACACTATCACGAGCTATAAACCATGCTAGGCAAAGCTTGATCTGTATCTCACTCAAGCGCTTACCGCTATAATATGCTAGTTAGGTTATCGCGGTTCCATAGAAATTTTCTCTATTCTCCCGCCAAAACGGATAAAATGCTTGAGATTCAAAGTTAATAAATGATCGACTTCCGCTTTTAATGAACCATAAGCAATTAAAGCATCATAAATCGCTCCTCCTCTTAAATTTAAAGTTACCATAAGATTAATTACAGCTTTATAATCATCGCTTGTTAAGGAAATAATCTCAAAGGAATCTAAATTTTCTTTAATTAATTGTTGTACCAATTGAGGAGATAAACGAGGTTTTGCGGGAAAAGCCGATAAAATTGCGTAGAGTTCTGCAAGAGTATGAGTTCCAATATAACCCTGAATTTCTCCTCGTTTAACTCTGATTAACCAAGAAATACAAGCTGAGTGCTGTTCATGGTTGACTAAAATAGATGCAACCAAAACCGACGTATCGAATAAAACTTTAATCACAACATTAGCTCATTCATTCTTTCTTGTCTCAGCTCCTCGATAAAAGCTTCAGGATTAACTAGCAATTGGCTGTCAACAACCAAAACATCATTCTCGTAATAAACCTTTGGCTCTTCCTTAATTGGATTTAAGACTAGCTTACCATCTTGAACTTCTACCTGAAATTGACTATCATATTCAATGCCTAGTTGTTCCAGCAAAGTTTCAGGAATTTGAATACATCTACTTCGATCTAGCGTCACTAATTCCATGGCAATTATCTTGAATTCTTTTATCTTCATTATACCGCTATATTTCTCCTGTAGCTCTTAAAACCCCTAAAATAATTCGACAAAAATCAGGAAAAGCCGTCGTAAAACGACGGGGTTTTAACCCAAATCTTCGATAATGGGAGGGACTTTCAGTTAATTATTTATTAGTAGTTGATAATCTTCAAAAATGTTGCTGTACAAGGATCGAATTAAGACTTTTGCAACGTGAGTTCGACGAAATTCAACCCATTGAAATCCATGCACAGTGAGACTTACAGCCTAGCTATCCTAGAAAAACTCTGTCAATTAGCCAGTCTTAATGACAAAGAGACGGCGATCGCTGTCGGAAAAAACTCTAGCAAAAAGGAAGCTGAGACTTATGCTAGAAATAGTATTCGCCAAGGTCTCAGCTATGGATATAAATTCACGTCTTGATCTTACCGCAATTTTTTGTGATGTAGATGACTTCTATCAAAGTTTTGAAAAGCACTGTCAGTCTCTCCCTCAATTAACATCATTTGTTGGGGAGAAATTGTGTCGTTCTCGTCTAGGCTTGAGCGAAGTCATGACGATAGTAATTGCTTTTCATGGTTCCGGCTATCGGACATTCAAAGAATTTTACACCTTGCAAGTTCTTCCCCATTGAAAAAAAGCCTTTCCTCAGCTAGTAAGCTATAATCGTTTTGTGGAATTAATGCCTTGGTCGATGATGTTGTTATGTTGTTTTTTACAGACTTGCAAAGGAGAAATAACAGGAATAAGCTTTATTGATTCTACTCCGATAGAAGTTTGTCATCCTTGTCGTAGCAAGTCACACCGAGTTTTTAAAGGTTTAGTTGGTTGGGGTAAAAATTCTGTGGGTTGGCATTATGGATTTAAACTACATTTAATTATCAATGACCGGGGAGAACTCTTGGCTTTTAAGCTAACACCCGCTAATACTGATGACCGGAAACCTGTCCCTGATCTTACCAAAGATCTCATCGGTAAATTATTTGGAGACCGGGGCTATATTTCTCAAGAACTCTTTGAAAAACTTTATGAAAGAGGCTTACAATTAATTACCCGCTCCAAAAAGAAGATGAAGCAAAAATTAGTCAAAATTATTGATAAAATCTTGCTTCGCAAGCGTTCTTTAATTGAAACAGTTAACGACGAACTGAAAAATATCTGCCAGATTGAACATTCCAGACATCGCAGCGTTTGGAACTTTCTCGTCAATCTCTTTGCTGGCTTGATTGCTTATAGCTATTTGCCCAAAAAACCCTCCTTGGATTTAGAGCCAAAGGGCTTCCCTGCTCTACCTCCTGCTATTTTTTAGCTCCGTCGAACTCACGTTCTATTAAGTCTTTGTAAGTTCTCGCCTTCAGTTTTCTTAATATCGCTTTGACTTTTGACCAAAAGTTTTCAATAGGAGAGAATTCGGGAGAATAAGGAGGTAAATAGATGAGTCTAGCTTTTTCTTGTTCGATTATTTCTCTGACCATTTCTCCGAGATGAATCTTGGCGTTATCCATGAGCAAACAGTCTCCTTCTTTAATTTTTGGCATCACTTCCTTCAGAATAAATCCTTCAAATGTTACCGCATCCACTGCACCGTATATGTTGACTGATGCCACAACTTTTTCTAAGCTTATAGCACTAATTATTGAAATATTTCTCCCTCTTTTTTGTGGTTTTCTTCTCCGAGATCTTTGGCCAATTAAGGCTCTAGCATAGAGTCTCAAAAGGGCTAAATTTACCCCCGATTCATCGATGAAAATTAGTTTTGATGCCTCAATTTCCCTAACTTCTAACCAGTATTCCACTCTTTTTTGCTGCACCCTGTCACTTTCTTTTTCCGCCGCGTGTAGTGTTTTTTTTTGAAACTGTAATTGAGTTTTTGCGTAAGCCGCCCCAGGGTGGCTCTACTGACTTTCACCTGTGTCTTTTCATACAGTAAGTCCGATAATTCTTCGAGAGTTGCATCATTGTTAGATTCGATGATTTCTATTAAAATTATCAGTTGTTCACTATTTAACTTGGTTGGCGGACTTCCCCCTTGTGGACGAGGACGGATATCTCCTGTTTCTTTATGTTGCTTCAATAACTTCTGAATAAAGCTTTTAGCCACGTCAAATCTCTGGGCTAGTCCTCGAATAGAAATTTTTTCTTTCTTCCAGACATCGATAATTTTTTGGCGAAAATCTACGGAATAGGGTCTCATAGGAAGCTGGCGAGTTCTATTATTTGTCTATTTGCTTTTCATTGTACCTCATAGCTCTAAGAATTGCTATAATTTAACCAAAGTTTAATTATCCAAGAGAAGATATTGATAAAAATAGCAATCATAAAAAGCAAATCCCCAACATTTATCAAGCAATTATTTTTATTAGTAAATATTCTACACAACTCAGTCCAGATAAGCAAGATGGCTTACCACTACTACCGAATCACTACCCAACATACCTTCGATACCCACAATGGGAGATTTACTCGAAGGAGGGGCAGAATCCCAGTCTAAGTTCTGACACGGAAGTAATGTCTTCGGCTCCGGTTCTTTTTCGATACTGGCTGAGTTTTGACAGCTTTTCGCAACGGGTTCATTATGTCCTCTATTGTAATTTCTCCATAACCCAAATCTGCCAATAAATCTTCAACGACTTTGTAATTAAGTTGAACTACTAAAGATCGCATTGATTCGGACTCTAAGAATCTTTTAAATCCATCACTGCCCAGTTCTTTTTCTAGGACTTCTCACACTTTCCTGCATTCGCGATTGCTTGTACCACTCGAGAATGCATTTTCTGGCGTTGGGTGTAGCCACGAAATTGAGCCAGTCTAGACTTGGGTGACTATTCTTGCTGGTGACAATTTCTACGAAATCCCCATTTTGCAGAAGGTAGTCCAAAGTTGTCCAACGCCCATTAATCTTAGCACCTTTCACGCGATGTCCCACCTCGGTGTGGATGCAGTAAGCGAAATCCACTGGAGTTGAACCTTGAGCTAGGAAGATGACATCCCCTTGGCGATTAAACACATAGACATCGTCGTCAAATAGATTGTTCAGGCTGTTCACGTATTTCCAGTATTCCTGGATATCCTTAAATTCCTTCCGCCAATCTAGCCGTTGTCTCAGCAACTGAAACTTTTTTTTATCATCAGAGGTTAGTTCACTCCCATCCCCATATTCAGCAAAATGGTGCATTTCTAGGGTGCGAATCTGTACCTCTAGGGGGCGGGCATTTAAACCAACAACGGTGGTATGGAGAGATTGATAACGGTTAGCTTTTGGTAAACCGATATAGTCTTTAAAACGGTTGGGAATCGGAGTAAATTGGTCGTGAACTACGGCTAAACAACGATAACATTCCTCTTTAGTTTCGACGATAATGCGGACGGCGGCAATATCATAAATCTGCTCGAATTCTTTGCCTTGATTGTGCATTTTATGATAAATGCCGTAGAGATGTTTGGGGCGACCCTGTAAATCAAGAACTTTTATGCCAATTTCTTGCAATTTTTCCCGCAATGTGTTAACAACTGTTTCGATGCGGGCCTCTCGATCGATACGTTTTTCCGATACCAATAACTGTACGGTGCGATAAGCATAGGGTTCGAGGTATTTAAAGCATAAATCCTCTAATTCCCATTTAAATCGCTCAATCCCTAAACAGTTAGCCAGAGGAGCAAAGATTTCTCTAGTTTCGAGGGCGATGCGTTGCTGTTGTTGCGGGTTAAGGTATTCGAGGGTTTGCATATTGTGCAGGCGTTCGGCTAATTTGACCACGATGACGCGGATATCTTTAGCCATCGCCAGGAACATTCGGCGAAAATTCTCCGCTTGCCGTTCAGTTTTGCTATAAAAGTTGAAAAAGTTGTATTTGGAGAGTTTTGTCACCGCTTCCACCAAATTACGCACCTCGAAACCGAATCTAGCCTCGATTTCTTCTGGAGTTACTTCTGTATCTTCCACCACATCGTGCAGGAATCCCGCCGCAATGATAGTGCTACTCCCACCTAAATCTCGCAACAGGCCAGCAACGGCGATGGGATGAGTGATGTAAGGTTTTCCTGACTTACAGTATTGACCTCTGTGCAATTGATAGGCAAAGTTGAAGGCACGACAGATTAGATCATTGTCTTCACTTTTATCTTGCCCAGAATCAGATTGATAAGCACTCAAGCATTCTTGAAGCCAAGCAGGCAATTCTAAAGAGAACAAATCTTTGAATTTTTCTTCTCTGCTTTCACGACTAATTCCCAATTGCCTAAGAACACTTGGGGCTAACTGTCTTAACTCTTCTTCCCTTATTTCTCCCTCGGCTTGCTCTTGCTGAATTTTTTCTTTGAGTTTCTGTTCATCTCCATAAAAAATTTCTGATAAAACTTTTGAGTTGTCAGTTAAGTATTGATATTCTTCGTGATAATTTGTTCTCTCAAGGGGTTCGGCTAATAGTTCTACTGTATTAGTAACTTGGATTTGCTCTGAAAGTCCTAAGATATGATTTTCTTCAGATAAACTTGACTCTAATAAGTGAGTCATTTCTTGAACAACTAAATCAGGATTTAGATAAGCCTGAGCGATCCACCGTTGGGTTTGAATGATTTGTGGGCGTAGCTTTAATCCAGACTTGCGAGCCAAATAAAACTCTAAAAATTTCGCCAAAGTGAACGGACGTTCCCAACCAAACTGATTCTCCAACTCCACCAACAAAACTTCCCGTATGGCTGGCTCAACCTCATACAAACCCTCATCAACCGGACGGCAAAGAGGCGACAGCAGCAAATCCACCTCAGCTACCCAAGGAATCCCTTCCCCTTCCAAAAAATTCAGGTGAATTAAATTGACCAACTCTGGAGATAAAATTAAAGGCAAAGCTGCATGGCAAGCTAACTTTAAATGCCTCAGACCAAACCGCCGTTCAAACGCCAAAACTTCCCGCACCGCCAACTCAGTGGGCAGCCAATTTTCCCGCACCAAACTAGGAGAAGTAATAATCTCTTCCAGCGTCTTACTCATTGAGTCCCACTCCTGCCGGAAAAGGATGTCCCCGCAAAATATTCACCGCATCCTCCAACCCCTCTCTTTCCAAGGGAAACATCGGCACCATGTTGGCAATATCTTCAGCAGTTGTCGTCAGCCAGCGATTTTGAGGCATAGGATTGAGCCAAGCGTAGAGGTAAGTGTAGGTGCTGAGGGTTTGGAGGAAAGTTTTAGTATCCGTCACCCGCATACCATCATAGTAACCACGCGCTGCCCCCCCATCGCTGATAATTAGCACACTATTTCCCTTGGCCTTCTCCTGCAAAACCTCCTCCAAAGGCCAAGCATTAGTCAAAGTAGAGCACTGGTAGAGAAACTGTTCGGGACAGTCATGGAAGTAATAGCAGTCAATTTTTCCCAGCAACCCTCCCCGTGAAATACTTTCGATAGCTGCCTCAATTAGCGGGACGAAGGGAACCATCGAACCCTGCTGGTCCATCAAAACCAACAAACGGGCGAGATTGCGGCGGCGGGGCTGCAATACTGGGCGCAACAACAGGCCAGTGCGACAGATGCTGTCAATCGTACCTTCAACATCCAATTCTTCGGGAACGCCCACTCGCTGGGGGCGGCGCAGTTGCCGCCACACTCCCGCCATATCCCGCCGATTCAGGGGCAATCGGGGCGTTAATTGGTAGTAATGGGGACTTTCAGTAAAATCAGTCTTCAAGACAAAGGACTGCTTGACCGCACTAGCAGGTAGTATTACTTTTTCCGGCTGCGGTTGCTGCACTTCCTGCGGTTGGAGTTGAGGCTGCGGTTCAGGGGAACTGGGGGGAGGCTGAGGGGCTGTGGTTGTCGGTTCGGGAGTTGTCGGTGGCGGCCCGATGCTGGTGGGAGTTCGGGGAATCGGCGTGGTAATAATTTTTAGGTGAGGTTCGACTAATTCGGCAAAGGCAGTATCGAATAATTCTTGGTCTTCCCGCGATTTCGCCCAGAATAAGCGCAACAGTTCCTTAAAACGGTCATTATCTTCTAATCCCATCCCCCCGCGAATGGTTTCAATGGCTTCTAGATAATCCGATACTCCCAACGGGATACCATTGCGGCGCAACCGCTCGAAGACTTGAAAGAGTGAGGTATCTAACTTGGCCATTCTGCACCCTGAGTTTGCGGCGAAATTAGTTCTATCTTATTCTCGATCTTATTAATGACATACTCAAAAAAAGATCTATCTTTTTCATCATAACTAGAGTCAGTTTTACTGAGCAACTCCAAAAAATCAAATAATCCTAGTCTTGTTGAAGAATTAGTTTGAGAATGAACCTTTGTAAGTTGAGCCAAAATACTAATAGAAAACTGATTCAAAGGTTTATCTAATTGAACTAGATTACTAGCATTTTCTAGCCCACAAAGGCTAAGGAAATTTTTGCGCTCCTCGGCAGTTTGAAGAAGTTCACTTCTGGTTAAAATTTGCTTTAGAATTACAATTTCATCAGCATCAAGAAATTTGGCTAAATTCGAGTAATTCTCATGGCTATCTGTAAACTCATTATTGATGAGTTGTTCTTTAGCTCTAGTGATTGAAGAAATTACTGGTTTCTTTCTAATTGCCTCAAAAATAGTTCTAACGATAAATTTTATCTGGCTTTGTTGAGAATCTTGCTCTAAGGGAATGTATTCGGTATTTCCTGAATTATCCCAAAAGAAAAGACCGGGCAATTGGGAATACTCAATAAATCTAGTTCTTTTTAAGACATTTAGGTTTTCTATATAATCATAAGCATCCTCTAAATTATGAAACTGCCCCAAGCTAGGATAAATATCACAATACTCTCCAGAGAGAGTATCTAATGCTCCCCAATTATGCAAAATGTAATTTTCGATATTATCATCTTCTGATGTGTACAAAAAAATCCCATGCAGAGGGACTTCTCTATATCTTTCAAATACGTCACGCCCTTGCCTATTATGATTTTTGAGGCTTGCTCCCATTGTTTTAAATTTTTGAAACAGACGATTAGAACGTATTTCAATTAAGTTAAGCTTGTTTCTTGCAAAAGCATATCCTTCCCAATCTTCACGACCTCTAAAAAGGAAATCAAAGCCATCCAGCCACTTGTTTGTCAGTCGCTGATTATTTTTTAACTTTCCACCTTCAAATTCATTGACCAACTCTAACAATTCATTGTCGTTGAGATGGCGTAAAGAAGTTAGATGTGGATAACGTTTTTCTAGCCAATCTAGAAAGTTAAGCATAGTATAGCCACGAATTGGATTCATAGTATTCCTTCTTCAGGGACTCTGGTTAATCAGTCTTGCTACTATTATCTCTATCTTAGTCATTCTGCGCCCTCAGTTGATTGAGCGCATCCAAATCGCTTTGGGTTTTCACCAGGGTTTCTAATCGGGGTAAATTCACCGGATGGGTGCTTGCCAATTCTTTGGCTGTCAGTTGTTTTACCCGTTCCTGTTCCTCCAATACTGCCACCCAATCCAAAAATTCGCTCGTCCCCGGTATTTTGCGCCAACTCCTCAACTGTCGAAGTTCCCAAAATTTCTTGACAGCAGCTTCAAATAGGGGCGTAAGCTGGGGTTGGAAGTGACTTTGGAGGATATTCCTCAGCGTCGCTTGTTCTGGAAACTCGATGTAGTAATACAAACAACGGCGCAAAAACGGTTTGGGCAGTTCCTTCTCGCGATTGCTGGTGACGATAATCAGGGGCAAAAATGGCCGCCTTTCCTTCCTCATCTTGCCTTTGAGAGCATCAAAGCGCATCTGAGGTACTTCTTTTACCTGAAATTGCAACCGATCTAACTCCAGCAGCAAGTCATTAGGAAAATCGATGTCCGCCTTGTCAATCTCATCAATCAGCACCACCGAGGGGATGTCCTTTTCTGACTGTTCAATCGCCCTTCCCAACTCTCCTAGAGTAACGTACTTTTGCCGCAAGGGAAATTGATTCAGTGAGGGGGATGGCTGGCGATCGCTACTTTTGACTTTCTGTTGCTTACTAAGCTCAGGTTCCGCTCGATTTTCCCATACTTTTTGCTCCTGAATGTCGTACAGCCGCCCCAAGGCATCATAGTCGTAGAGCAAATCCTGCGCCCGACTGGTGGAACGGATGTAGCAGGAATGGAGAGGATAACCTAGTTCATAAGCCACTGCATAGGCGAGTCGCGTCTTGCCACAGCCAGCGTCTCCTTCCAGCAACAGGGGACGGCGCAAATAAAGGGCAGTATTGACGGCATTGGTTAGGGTTTGGGAGGCAACGTAAGGTTCAGGTTCCCGCCAAGCATCAGTAAGCGGTTGGTAGGGACATTTGCCCTCACCCGTGTATTGTCGTTTTTCAAGGTCATCCATACAGTTTAGAACTACCTTGTAGTTCGCGGACGATTTGGTTCATTTCCTGGTAAGTTCCTATTAAATTACCATATTGGCTTTCCAATCGCTTTAGGTAGTTTTCAATTCCCTTCTCCTCAATTCCTAAAATTTGGAGTTGACCGCGAAACCAAGGCAAGAGGTCATCAGGCTCGAACCGTTTGGGAGTTGGTAAAGCAGGAAATCCCGTCAGGATCCGTTTTCCCTGAAGATTTGCCCAAAGAATCACGAAACAACGGCTCTTTCCTGTTAAGTAAGGATCAATAGAGGAATGGGTATCTGTCCAAAAATCTTGGGACAGGGACTTGATAATTTTGGGAGGAATGTCATAATTCCAAATGATCAGCACAAGGTCAGAATTATATTGAATTTTAAATAAATCAGTAAAACATTCAAGTTGATGTTTTTCCAAAAACTTACTTTTAATGTCGGCAGAAGTGGCTATACTATCTCGGTAGAGGCTGATTTCTAATCGTTCATTCTTCCGTCCAGTTTTCTGTTTCAATTCTCGCCGTATGCGTTCGATAATATATTGCTCTAGAATCACAAATTCACCCGCAACAGCAAAGACAAAAGCGCCTTCATATCCCACTTGTTGTCTAAAGTCTCCTATCATTTTGTCTAGATTATAGTTGATAATTAAACCTCTGTCAATTTTGATGCTTTGTTGTACTGAAGTAGTTGATTCTTCGCGTCCTTGAGTGAGTAGGCTAGAGATTTGGCTTCCTTGTGGTTTCTGAGTGCTGGCTTTCTGCTGTTGTTCCCATTTGGTAATGACATAGTTGATGAAATTTTTGTCGTCATTGGATAAGTTTAAATCGATTTGGCTGATATATTCTAATAAAACGACCAATCCTAATCTTTGTGAACTATCAACAGTAATGTAAACTTCTGAGAGTTTTTGGCACAGGATAATTACAAATTGAAAGGGAGGTTTATCTAACGGAATTAGACTACAGTATTTGCCTAGTCCGCAGTTGGTGAACAAGGCGCGGCGAAAGTCCTCATCAACGGTTTGCAGGACTGCATTACTGATGAGAAGTTTCTGAAGTTGGTTACTTTCTTTGTAGGTTAAAAATTTCACTTTTCGTTATTAGATTTGATTATGAAACGCCTTTTAATTAGCCTCACCAATTAGGGTAAATGCCGTCCAGTTTTTTGGTTCAGGGTATTGAGATTTTGTTGTTTGCATTGCTTTTCGGAGAGCCTTGGCTTTATCTGAATTATTCTCGTGATATTTTTCATAAAACTTATCCATTAATAATGGCGTAGCATTTTCATCTGGTACTTGCCATAAGGAGACAATAATACTAGGAACCCCAGCAGCCATCCAGGAACGGGATAAACCAATAACTCCATCCCCAGAAATTTTTCCTTGCCCTGTATCACAAGCACTCAAAACAACTAATTCTGCATTAATTTGGTAGCCTAAGTTTAGAATTTTTTCTGCCGTTAAAAGTCCATCGTATTCATTGCTAGGAGCTAGTGCAATCGCCCCTTGTAAAGGATTTCGGTCATCAAACTTGCCATGAGTAGCCAGATGAATCAACCGTGCTTGAGATAATTTCTGTCTAATGTTTTTCTCAGTTGCTTCTTGACCAATAATCGCCTGAGTTTTTAGCCGTTTGGCAACAGCTTTTGCTTCCTCTTCTGACCCCTTAATCGGTTTAAAGTCTCCGGGCATCGGACTAGGATTGCCCACCACAAGAACTTCTTGTGCCTTTCCTGGAACTTGCTGTCGTCGCTTATGAGTTGACTCCAAAACTTGAATTGCGGGAGATGTAAGGATAGTGTATTTGTCTATTAGATATTGCCCCTGCTGGTCTTGGAGCGCAGGAAACGGCAAGAGAAACAGTTCTTGGTGAGGAATGAAGATAATATGGGCTTCTGGGTTGGTAGGCAACAATTGAGCAATAGGCTTTATTAGGATCTCGTGAAGTTTTTGTAATCTGATGTTGATGGGAGAGGAAGCTCTTTCTAATTCACTAACTAGAAATTCACGAACCGGCGGATTTGCATTTGGCTTCTTATCAACAATTCTAACTGCGACGGAATTGCGTTCAGAATAGACGCTAACCACTTCTCGTAGATAATAAGGAGGATCTGTCTTGAGTCTAACTAAATCACCTGGTTTAAACTCTGGCTCAACAGTGTTCCCACGAGCTTTTCCCCCTACACCCATGAATTCACGAGCTTCAGTTACAATTTGGTTGAGAGAATTACCTGAAAATTTTAAATCAACTGAGCGAAACTCAATTTTACCGTTAGGCTGAACGACCCAGATATAAAGTTCTGATTCTTGGGTTGATTCTTGGGTTTGCAGTTTGTTTGGCTCTATTAACTCATCCCCAACAATCCAATATTCGACCAGTGTAGCGTTTTGTTCCCTGGCAATTTGCTGGATTTGTTTGATTGTTGGTGGATTAGCTGTAATTGGGCGAGTTGATTTGGGAGATACCTGGGTTGCTAGTAGATCGGCAAATGCCCTGGCTCTGGCAATTTCTGATGCTAGTAAAGCTTCTTCTTTAGCGTCCAACTCTACTAGATACGTAATTAGTTTTTGAAGAAAGGGTTGTGCTTTATCTAACGCAACAATCTTATCTGCATCCTTGGTTAATCTTTGTCTCCAATTTTCTACATAATTTGCCAATACTGACCGAATAAGATTTGCTTGCTGTGGGGTAGGAAGAGATAAATATTTTGTCTGATTCATTGCCTGTCGGATTTCCACCGCATTTTCCAAACTGGTTATTAAATCTTCATAATCTTGAAGTTGAAAATGGCAATGAGTAAGATTTCTAATAAGATTTGCTTCGTCTATGAGGTAACCATAAATTGTAGAAATATAGGTTTTCGTATTGCTTCTTTCTTGTTGGTAAAGTGTTAATGCTTCTTCTAAAGGTTTCAAAGCCTGTTCGCATCTACCTTGAAGAACTAAATCTGCTCCTAAATCTTTTAGATACCATTTATCTTCGGCAAGTTCTGTCGCAATAGGGTTTCTATAAGATTCTTTTGTTCGTTCAGCGAGAAAGCTTTTCTTCTCAATTGGGCTGATTTCAGTTTCCAAAATACCTGTTAAAGTTCTACCACCAGAAACTGCTCGAAAAAATCCTTCCCCTTCTTCTTTATCTGAACCTTTCCAAGTAAAATTTAATCTGTTTTGTTGAACTATTCCTTCTATTGTTCCCCCACCATGCCCTGTATAAGTTCCATAAACTTTTTCTCCATCTTGTTGTAGAGTAACTTCTCCGAAAGCTGCCAAAGATTTTTCCTGCCAAACACCTTGAAAACTAGGAGGGAGAGTTTCTATTTCACCTGTAAAGTTTGCTTGATAAGTGCTAGACTGCCATGCTGAACTATTCCCTGTAGCTTTAATTGTTCCTGAAATTTGGTTATTTTGAATTTTAAAAATTAAAGCTCCTTCAATACCAGTAACTACTAAAGGAGAGTTGTTTGATTCGTTTACACGACTAGAGGGAAAAGCCCACCAAGTTAAATCGGGAAATATTCCCGAACTTGGACTTGATTTAAGCTGTAAAGAAACCTGATTGTTATTTACGGTTATTTGGCTTTTCACCGAGGATAAAACCTCTTCGGATATCCAAGAAAGGCTACCATTTCTGTCTCGTGCATCTGTTTCTAAAGTTACTACAAAAGGATTAGGGTTTTTCGTCGAATGATTTGGCTTAATTTTGAGAATTCCAGAAAGAGTTCCAAAAGATTTATCATCTGTTTCTCCTTGAAGAGAAATTTTAAAAACTGAGGGAACTTTTATCCCTTCGATTTCTGTTTTGGGTGGACTATAAGTAGCTTGAACGTTTCCCTGGGATAGTGTTTGAGAAATCCTCGCAATCTTTTGAGAATCCATCGCTGAGACAGTATATATTGCATCTAAAACTGCTTTGTCCCCTTCTAGAAAGATTGTGCCATCTACGGAGGTACTAGAACCTCCCCATTGACGCTCCCCTTGAAATTTCCAGATGTTGTCAACTTTTGAATAGGTACCAAATATCGGATATAAATCGTCGCTGACATTAGCCATTGGAGGGGGAGCAAAAACAAAGGTATTATCGTCAGAAAATATCCAATTTGCGCCTAAAAACATCACTTGTAGCTGTTCTGTTCCCCACCATGCTCCTTGAAGATTCTGAAATTGAGGCTCTTTTGTCCCTGTTAGCGATAGTGTTACTTTCGCTTTTGATAAGTCAGCCTTTATCGTTTTGGTTATCCCCTTTTGTCTAGCAGATGGTACTGGTAACAAACGAGATTGAAAAATCGGCAAACTCTGCTTTTTGATTGGTTTAGTAACAATATTGTTCTCATTTGTTGGATTGGGAGCAGTCGTTTCTGATTTTTTCGTTACTATCTCGCCTGTAAACTTAGCCCGATAGGTGCTGGATTGACCTTCATCTGAAATTCCCGAAGCATTGATTGTTCCAGAAATTTGATTTCCTTGAATCGAAAAAGTAAGTATTCCACTTTTAGCTACAACTCTCAAACGATTAGGTCGATTGGGAATTTCGGTTGAATCTATTTCTATTCTAGGTTGACCAAGCTCTTCATTTCTTTGATTAATTTCTTCATTAATCTGGTTCAGTTCTTCGTCTAACTTTCTAAGCTGATCTACTAGCGAACCCCGTGTAAACCAAGTGAAATCGCTACGGAATCCCTCACTAGGATTGACTTCCATGCGTACCTGACCGTTAGTAACGGTAATTTGGCTATAGTGTTCTTGCCTCTGCGGATGATCTGGTAAATAGGATTGCCAAAATAAACTGCCGATTGTCAGTTCTTCAGGACTCGCCGCATTCATGTAGAGTGATACTAGAAAGGGATTGGGATCTCCAGAAGAAGAAGGTTGAATTTCCAGAGTTCCAGAAAGAGTGCCAAAGGATTGACCATCTGTTTCTCCTTGGAGAGAAATGTTAAAGGTAGAAGGAACTCTTATCCCTTCTATTTCTTTCGTGGGTTGGCTGTTCATCGTATCTATATCTAATTGTTGCGCTATTTTTCGGGCTTGCTGATAAAGTTCATTGGCTTGGGGTTTGTTTCCCGCATCTTCATAGGCTCCAGCTAGATTATTTAAAATGCCATATTGTCCTGGAAGGTTGTTAAGTTCTCGCGCCATAACCAACGCTTGTTGATAAAGATTAATGGCATTTGGCAAATCTTTCGAGTATTTGTAAGCATTTGCTAAGTTATAGCTAAGTAAGAATTCCAGTTCTCGGTTGGCAATTTTTTGAGCAATAACTAAACCTTCCTGATAAGAAGCAATGGCTGGAGGATAGTTTTTCTGCCAATAGTAAGCGAGTCCTTGATTGTTCAAAGCTCTGGCTTCTAAATCGCGGTCTTGAATTTCTTTTGCTACTTTTAAAGTCTGTTGCGCGTAGTCAAGAGCTTTAGAATAGTCTTCTCGTAAATAGTAAAAATTACCGAGATTTTTTAGCACTTGTCCCTCTCCTCTGTGGTCTTGGATTTCTCGGTAAATAGTGAGAGCTTGCTGGAAAAGATTTAAGGTTGCATCGGCTTGATTAGTGTCCATTTTTTCCTGTAGTCTTTCAATCCCTTCCCTCAGCAATTGATCGGCTTCTGTTTTCCGAGCAGCAGGTGTTTGAGCTAAAACTGGTGACATGGAAAAGGACACTACATCATTAATCAAGAAAGGGATCTCCACTGCAATCAGGAAGGTGATAAGTGCGATGAGGCATAGTTTGAAGATTCGCATAGCTATTACTTTATCAACGAGCTTGACTTAAGATCACGCTACGGGAATCACTAAGCCTCGCCGATTAGCGTAATGTTGAATACAATGAGTATAACTTAACAATGTTAGATTTGATTAAGAGACGCGAACCGCTACGCGGTGGCGAAGCCTCCCGCCAGTAGATTGTTTAAGGCGAGAGCATTTTTCCTGAATTTTTGAGTATTTATACTTACTGCAAAAGTGGGATGCTCCCACTTTTGCATTCAATTTTGAGATTCGTCAAGATTATTTAGATGTACAACAGGAAACAATGGGTTCTGAGATTAATTCAGACAAGTTGATTTCCTGTTGACTTAATAAAGCTTCCCAATCAGCAGTAACCTTTTGATCATGAGGTTTATCTTGACGGAGTTCAGCTAATTCAGTTAAAGCTTCATACCACAGGCTATTAGCAGCATAGAAAACATATCTCTCTCTTGGTGTTGTTGCGGCTTTTAACTGATTAACTAAGTTAGCATCTAGACTAACTCTCTTGATCCAACTTTTGACAATTGGTTTGCTACCTGGGGCGTTGCTATTTCCACCATTACAGGTCACAGAGAAGTCTATCCTATATCTTTTGCCAATCTCTAATGCCTTTTTGGGCAGGCGAACACTAACAATCCCTGGCGTATTTGTAACTGAAAAAGTTACCTCATCAATCTTATTTTGCTGTTCATCCCACAGTACCAACTCTGCTGATTTGATGGCATTGGAACCATAAGGAATGTAAAACCAAAAAGTTGGAAATTCTGCTGCGGTTAATCCTAAATAATACTCAGGAACTAAGGCTGTAAGAGGTTTATCTACACTTGGACAATCATCACGGCCTGCTGTCGGTTTTCTACCGCTAGGCGCATCATCGACTGGCGGATTATATTTTAGTGGCACTCCGATTGGACTCGAGTTAGACGAGGCTTGCTTGAGAGTACCTGCTGTGGTTGACTCAGTTCGCAGTGGTAAGGAGTTGCTATTCATGCTATAACCTGTCAAAATAAGCAGAAAGAAAAGTTTTATTGATGAGTTAAGACATGTTATCCAAGTCATGATTAAAATCTGGTTATCTAATGTTATTGCTTATCCAAACTTACTAAGAAACAAAAGTACACCTCCACTTGTAATTATCAATGCCAAAAATGGTCGCACTAATGGAACCCAATAACCATATATCAGCAGCCCCCAACAGGATACTACTAAAATAATAATTGCAATACTGTCACTGAGCAATAACCAAGACCACTTTCCATAAAAAATCCAACCAATTAAGGCTCCTACTAAAATCCAACTCCAAATCCAGATGATTTCTCCCCATTTAGGTAAAAATGACAGAAGAGGACGATTAGCTAGAACTGCACTAATAATCTGACTAACCATTTGTGCTTGAAGTTCTACTGCTGGTATTTCTTTGTATGAATCTTCACTATAGGGTGTATAAGAGTCAAATCTATTATGAGCTTTAGAAGTATAGCCAATGATAATAATTTTGTTTTTAATCGCATCAGATACAACTTTTTCTTCTAACACCGATTCAAAAGTAACTCTTTGAGCAATTCTTTTTTCTTGGGTATAACGGTAGTTTAGTAATAATTGATATCCTCCTAAATCCTCATTTCCGTAAACACCTGTACTACTATTCAACGGTGTGGTGACAAATTCTAATACATTAGTCCACGTTAAGAGTTTTGATTTCCAGGTATTAGCAGTTAACTTTTTCAAGATCGTTTTATCTAATTTCGTGTAACCTTCTAGAGTTGTCTCAGGTTCAATTCCTTGGGTATTTAAATAATAAGCTGCTAGTTGAAAACTGAAAGATAATGGTGTTTGACAAGGAGATGTTGCTTCTGGTTTCATAAATAAAAGATGACGACGAACAACACCATCTGAATCTTCTATTACATCGCTAAAGCCTATGTACTCTTTAGGAACTCCTTGTGGTGGAGGATTCCCTGGGCTATTGGGGTCATTTCCTAATCGATGGTTGCAGGTATAAATTAGATTATGGCGATTCTTTAACTCTTGTTCGCGGAGGATGTTTACCCCAATAACTTTTGGCTGATATTGCTCTAGTTTTTCGATTAACTCAGTCAGTTTATCGTTTGATATTGGATAGCCATATTTTTGCAAGTCATTTTCTGTCGCTTCAACAATCAATAAACGCTGGTCTGGCTTTTCTGGTGGTCTTAGCCGCATTAACCCATCAATCGCTTTTAGCTCCCATTTTTGCAGCAGCCTTACGGGTAATATTGCTTCCAGTATTACTGCTAGAGGGACTACAACCAATAGAAGGACTGTAGTGAGGATATGCACCTTTTTTTTCGTAATCTGGCTCACTGACGAGCACCAAGTCAGTGAGCCGTCTGAGGGTTTGAAGGAGGTTCATTGGCTGCTTTATTAATGTAATCGCAGATATTAACTAATACCTGATTAAGTTCTGCTGGACTCAAGCTATCTAGTGGCTTAGAAATCTCGTGTGCTGCCTGATAAGCTTCAATTTCCGTTTCTTTATACATACAAGCACTTACGCATACCCAAATGATTTTCAGTCCTTCCTGTTCAGCAGCTTTCAGTAACGAAGGTAGTTCATGCTCTGCGATAAAGTCAGATGCTAGGAAATTCGGACTCACCATTAGTACAGCCACTTTTGCCGTTGCTAGAGCATTTTTAATTTCATCTCTCCACTTAGAACCAGCTTTGATTTGGGTATCATCCCAAACCGAAATTTTCCGATTCCGAGTAAGTGGCTTGAGCATAGTTTGGAGTCTTTCCAACCATTCTTGATCTTGGTAACTGTAACTAATAAAAACTTGGTCGTGCTGTTTTGAGGTGTCAGTATTAGATTTTTGTGGGTTCATATTAAATTCTTGCTGCTCAAAGGTTACATGGCTTGATATCGGAGGCGAATTCTCCCACTTATCAATAAGATTGAGAATAAATTGGCGATCGCTGTCAGATAAACTGGAGTCGATCTGGCTAAGGAACTCCAAAAAAATGACTAATCCTAGTTTGTCAGCAATATAAACTGTTGAGAGCGTAGCCAACAGACTAACCGCAAACTTATCTAAAGATTTATCTATCTGAACTAAACTAGAATATTTTTCTAGACCACATAATTTTAAGAAGTTACTGCGGTCATCAGGAGTTAGAAGTTGTGAACTCCTAGTTAAAATTCGCTGAAGTTGGATTTTTTCGTTGTCATTTAAAAATTCCATCGATCACTCTCCCAAGCCAACCATAAGTCGTTTCAATTCTTCCAAAATAGCAAGAATTCGCATCCTACTCATTTTAGCCTCAACTATCCGCCCCAAACGAGACATTGGAGGACTGAGGCAGTTGAGTCCTTCCACTTCCCCTCCATCTTGGCATTCACCCCCAGCAAAAGTCACTATCTGATGACATACAGCGATCGCTCTTACTTAGTCTTACCTGCTTGCTGCTTTTCTAAATGCCTCTCTCCTACTCGATTCTCCCACTTCTGAGCAAACGCCTCTGACATCTCATACAACTTTCTCGCTTGGTCTTCAAAGCTTTTGCCAAGTTCAATCAGTTCAGTCAGCGTTTTTTCATCCGGTAGTTCTTTCATTGCAAATCCTCCAAGCGTCTAATAATGTTTCTACCTCTTATCTTAGTCTCCAATGTCTCGCCCAACAAGGTTGCTAAATCTTCTCCAGCCTCCTGAATGACTTCTGGCGAAATATTTTCTGCCGAAACCTGTCCTACTGTAGTCTGGATGCGCCTTCTGGAATTGTCTACGAAGAACATAGCTGTATTGAAATAGGCAAATAATTGAATTAATAAAGCGTTGTTGGGGAAAAGTAACATAATCTGTCTGAGTTGAGTTAATCCCTCCCTAGCCTCCTGTTCAGTTAGCTCTAGTTCCTGATTCAGTTGCTCAACAAGAGCAGTAATTTCTGATGGAATAGACATTTATCCAATATTCATAATAATCATTAGGAATATAAATAATTAATTATATCACCCTTTCACTTAAATAACCTTTCTAACCCTGCCAATTCCGCCTCCGTCTCTGCATCCACAGTTGGTAAAGGTCGCTGCATAATCGAATAAAGAGAGCGCTTTCCCTCCGTTACCCCTTGCAAGCCAATTTCCCGCAAATAATCCTCAACCTTCAGCACCATCGCACGGCGGTCAGATTTGGTCACATCAGCACTACGATAAATAGCTGCTCTAATCGCAGGCAATAGGGTCTTTTTTACCTCCTGATATTCTCCTTTAAAAACTGCATCTTGAGTCTGATTAACTAACTCTTTAATACTTTGCAATGACTCCCAATCCTGCGCAGTACGCATCTCAATCCGAAAGAGCATATAACTATAGCCTTCTAGGGACTTGCCATCCTTAACAAACACCTTCGTCTGTCCTGGCGAACCCACCTTCAAACTGTCGTTAACTACGCAAAGCGTACTCCCATTAAGTTGATTTTCCTCCGCTAAAATTGCCACAAAATACCCCGCTCTCAGATCATTGTTTCCCCCTCCCCCTTTTTCCGAAAAAGTTTGTTGATACCCCAATTCTAACTGACTATTCCCAATACCGATTAAGTCTTCAATCCCGCGATAAACGGGTTCTGCAATCTTTAACACCGATGAAAATTCTGGCACAGGCAATAACGCAGAAAACCGCCCCATCGTCTTGATAAACTTGCCAATGGGTTCACTCGCTGCCAAAGTAAACAAACCCGCCTGCAACTCCACTAAACCCTCATTGAAGGGAAACAGAGGAGTCAGGGGATAGTTACACTGAATCACCCTATCCAGGTTATCGGCTGCTAATTCCCGTAAATATCCCGGTTCAGCCAGATAGGGGACTGTAACGGGTTTGCCGCCGTAATTGAAGCGAATAGCAGCATGAACCACTGGATAACGCTGTTTAAACCAATCCACATCTCTTGCTAGGCGCATCTCCACCAACCAAAGGCGACAGTAAGCTTTTCCAGCTTTAATTCCCGTCCCATCATAAGCCACATCCACCCGATAATCTGGCAGGAAAAGTGCCTGATATTTCTTCGAGTCACGCCGGAACATTTCTGCAAAATCTTGCCACAAACTCATAAGCGCATTCCTTACCACGATTAAGATAGGTGAGATTCAATTTGAGTCCAGAAGCTACGCAGGGGAAGCCCTGATGTCGTTCCTGGGACGAGAGTTCGCCCCAAGATTCCTGGATGTCCGCGATGAATCGCCACCAATTTCCAGTCCCGATTGAAGATGGGCGCACCAGAGGAACCTTCGTCGGTACTAATATTGTGGTCGATGTAATCTTCTCCCACTTGCACTACGTGTCCCAATTCGGAAACCACAACGTGCTGTACTTGGGGATGGTGGATCAAGCAAATTTCCTGTCCACTATCTAATATAGCATCAGTCGAGATCGCCGTCTGTTGTTTCGGTTCGCCTTTAACGGGGATTAAGGCATAATCTTCTCGACTGGAACGATTTGCACAATTGAGATCCAGTTCAAAGACATCGGAATCTAAAGCGTAACTGTTAGGAGTGGAATTGAAGCGAACCCAAGCTTGTTGCGCCCGACTTTTAGTAAAAATGTGGTCACAGGTGAGTAATATTTTCTTGCCAATTAATACAGAAGTACCAATACCTGTCCCTTTCGGTGATTCGATTCTACCAACCGTACTGCGAGCAGTTAAAGCTTTGAGGTTTTCTTCTCCCCTTTCTACTAATCTGGTAAATAAAGCCACATCTTTATCTGCTAGTTGATAAATTGGCGCTAACTCGCACAGGTGTTTGAGAAAGCGCACCATTGGATGATAGTCTAATCTTTGATTGGAGACGCAATAGGTTTTAAACGCTGCGACTAATGCCTGAGCAAATATATTAGGTTTAGTGTCCTGTCTCAGGTTGCTGATAAATGCCATATCGATACCAGCATTTTCTAGAACTTCTTGGCGATCACTGGCAACATTTACCCTAATAGCAAATAGATTGAGAGCTAAAATCAGGGATGTAACTTCCGTTTGCAGTAAGAAACTTTCTGGATTCATAATAAATTTTTGGGATGAGTTTGAATTAGCTTGAGAACCTAGGGTGAGAGAATCTCAAAAGCTATTGACAATTGGCCAATTTTGTAATCCGCATGGGCATTTCAGGTTATACCAGTCAATCAGAATAGTCACGAAATCGACCCATTTGGCTAATTTTTGCTTAACAATTGAGATGGCCAATTCTCCTCAAATATACCTGAATCGTCCTCTGGGTAAGCGACTCACATAAAGTTCATTTTGTCAAGAATTGTTAAGATACGTTTACACTGCTTGAGAGCCAAGGCTAAGATTCGACTGGTTTTGATTATATTTGCTTGTGTTTTGAATTACTTTTTGTCGTTTTTGTGTTTTGTATTTTTCTATTTGTTCGATAGGTAGAGATAAGGTTTCCTCAATTTCTTGTCTAATATAATTACTAACGTTACGGACACTGGTTAAACACTCCCAGATCCCAGAGGGAGCATCTCATTTATGCAAGTGAGTAATTATACTTATTCCTAAAACTGTTTTCTAGCAAGGCTTTCAAAATAGCTTGACATAAAAACCTGATTTAGGGGTTGCAAAGGTGAGATGCTCCCGCTCCCAGAGTAATTGATTGACATTATAACCCACATTCCGCACCCTAAAGTGCCGGCTCTTCTGTTTCTCAGCAATTCTCAGTTTTAGACACAGCAAACCTTTTAGGGATTTAAAGAACATTTTAAAGTGGGATTTTTGGGGCAACTTTGGGTGTACTATCACGTCAGAAACCCGAAAACTCGTGAAATGAAATTCGCCATCCCATTGAATTTTACCCCGTATTATGGGAACTAACTCCCAAAAGCCTTGCTACAGGGCAAATTTAGAATTGCTGTCTGTTTCTTCAGTTTGTGTTGTACAATGGACTGGGGTTATAAGAGATGAAACCCTTATAGAGAAAGACGTTTGGCGATTTTTATCAAGTATTTTGTCTAGAGCGAACTAATCAATTAAATCTTTTGCCAGATAAGGATTTAGCCGATTTCTGCCCCCTGATCGAATCATACCAAGTAACTAAGAACCGTTAAGAAGGCATAATAAAAATAATGAGAAACGAATAATGGATACTAAAACTAATAAGAATATTGCTCCTAAAATTCGCAAATTGGTTGAGACAGCGAGGGAACTATACCAAACCAAATATGCCCTCAATGTCACAAGGCTCACCAGTCTCAAAAGTCTTTGCCAAGAAAAGGAAGCTGCCGCTAATTTTGCGCTGTACCTAGCTAAATTGGTAGTCAAACAGATGGAATCTAATCAAACTACCAGGTCTTTTCTTGGAGAAGAAGCTTGGACAGAACACTGCCAACTAATTAACCATACTGTTGAAAAAATGGAAGATTACCTAGAATATCCAACTCCAGATAAACGGCAGGATTTGCATAAATTGTTAACCCAACTAGAACAAATTCAAGGTTGGGAAAGACACATAAGATTTGGAACACAAATTCGTGTCATCAATAACAAATATGCCTTAATAATTGAAGATGCCCTGCGCTGTATGACAAGTTCAGATTATCCTTATTGGAGTTACCAAATGGCGAGAGATTATGCTGAACGCTATAACTCAAGCTGTGGCAGTGGACTAACTTCTGAATCCGCTCCTTTAGTCGCAGAAATTGCTGAGTTTTGGTGTCAATATTATTTTGGCAAAACTCTCACAGAGAAATTCCCTGATAAAAGTTGACATCAAAATAGAATAAAATTTAATAATTTTTATCTCCATACTGTTCAGGAGGTTGCCCTACTAATTCAGTAGGATAAGCTCTTGATTTTCTTCATTTAGAGGGGCTACATTTTCCCAGACCATCTCAAATTTCCATTCTTCGATTAAATCATAAATAAAAATTAACTGACTTCTCGATGATAAGGATAAATCTCCTAATTTCTAACTATCATTGTAAGGAGGAATTTCGGTGAAAGGATGGAAAATTTATGTCGTGCAACGGGAGTGTCAAATCAACGAGGTACAGAGGTTTTTGGGATAGGTAAGTCATCTGCACTCCCGATGACAAAGCCCCTCAAAATAACGATTTGTAATTAGTTGAATTATATACCAATTTTCAATCGTCGTGACTAACATCTAAACAGAATATTGACCTTGATTAAAGTTGGCCGTTCTCGATACTTTCTTACGTTTCTGTTAATCTTTCGTCATCGATCGCTGCCTAACGATAAGGTCTTATCCACTGTCCGAGTGATTCTCCCCTCACTTAACGAACCAAGCTGCCGTATCAACAAAAACCTTCGTCACTTGAAATGCCCATGCTGCTCACAAAATTGGCTAATTGTCAATAGCGTTTTGGGTGCGCTTACCCTTAGGTAGGGATAATTACATGGTTTGAACGGAATAAAATTTTAATTTTTCCTCAATCTTTCTGACAATTCGGAGCGCTGTGACTCCCGAAATCTTCAATTATTCTATTAAGTGCTATAATTCTATTGATGAAACAATTTTTGCTGGTAGCTAGTTAAGCTTAGAAGGAGTTGATATTATGTTAGTTAAAGGAATTAAAAAAGGCAAAACTATTGAGTTATTAGAGGAAGTTGATTTTCCTGATAATGAAGAGTTATTAGTGGAAATTAGAGAGGTTAATGATTTTTGGTCAGCCTTGCAAGATTTTAGACAAAGAGTAGATTTGGCAAGTATTGATGATGATAGTTTTGATAATTTACACGACAAGTCAACGGGGAGAAATGTTCGTTTATGACTCTCAAATATTTGCTAGATACTAATATTTTGTCAGAGGCTAAACGACCTCACCCGAATCAGAAGGTCATGACGAAGCTAAGATTATCTAAACGGGAAATAGCCACAGCTACTCTGGTAATCCATGAGCTATTATTTGGTTGTTTTCGACTTCCTCTGTCTAAAAAACGCCAAGACTTAGAGGATTATGTAAATAACGTTATTTTAGCCAATCTACCTTTATTCGATTATGACTTAAAATCAGCCCAATATCACGCACGGGAAAGGTCAAGATTGTCTAAATTCGGTAAGAGTCCTGCTTTTGTCGATGGTCAGATAGCGTCTATTGCTTTTACCAACAATTTGACTTTAGTTACCAATAATGTTGATGATTTTCAAGATTTAGAAGGTTTAGTGATTGAAAATTGGTTTCTCTAATCTGTAATTGTTCCGTGTTAATACTCGATAAATCATTTGCTCCCCCAGAAAGATGATCACTACGTCATCGATCGCTCTCTAAGGATCGGGTTATGTCCATAGTCGGTTTCAATTCTCCCCTCACTTAACGAATCGTTAAGTGAGAACCTCGAAAAATTCGTTAAGTGAGCAGCTCAAACCAAGTTAAGGTTCCGTTAGGGTGGGCTGTTCTCGATACTTTCTAACATTCGTTTGATAGCCCCATCGATGGTTGCCGTACCGACGCGATTTCGGTATCTTAGCAGCCGATCCCAAGTAGCCTGTTCTACCCTGACATACCACTCACAGCCGTTACCCGCCCTATAATTCAGCCCTTCTTTGACTTGAAATTTAGCGGCCACATCGATGGTTTTTGAGGAAAGGAAGTCCGAACCTAACATTTCTGGCGTTGCATAATAGAGATATGAATGGAGGAAATCAAAATGCAATGCCCTGAATGTAAATCTACCCATATCCGTAAAAATGGCATCAATAAACAAGGTAAACAAAATCATATTTATGTAACCTGTGGCCGTCAATTTATTGATAACTATGAAAAACAGAAAGGCTATGACGAAAAAACGAAGCGAGAATGCCTAACTGCCTATGTTAATGGGATGGGATTTAGAGGAATAGAAAGGCTAAAGGGAGTTCATCATACGACCGTAATTAATTGGGTAAAATCTGTGCTTGAATTTTGCCAGGGGTTCCTATGACCCAGAAACAATTCCTGAAGTAGGGGAACTGGATGAATTGGAAACCTTTGTTGGCTCAAAAAAAACAAAATCTGGGTGTGGACAGCCTTTGACCACTTTAAAAAAGGAATTTTAGGTTGGGTAATCGGAGACCATAGTAGCGAAACGTTTCGCCCATTATGGGAATTAGTTAAGTCTTGGGTATGCTATTTTTATGTGAGTGATGGATGGTCAGTTTATCCATGTTTTATAGCAGAGGGCGACCATATAATTAGTAAGACTTATATGACCAGAGTAGAGGGTGAGAACACACGTTTAAGACATTATCTAGCCCGATTGCATCGCCAAACACTCTGCTATTCTAAGTCTACAGAAATGTTAGGATACTCTATTCGTTTATTAATTCATTATCTGAAGTTTCAAGAAGTGCCTATTCCTTACTGATTCATAGCTTAATTCAGCAACACCGCAGGGATTTTACGGATTATAATTTATTAAAAGAAAAACTGGATTTCTATATCGGAAAACATTCAGATATAGAAATTATTAGCGGTACGGCGAGAGGAGCGGATCGATTGGGAGAAAGATACGCGGAAGAGAAAGGATTGACCCTAACAAGATTTTCCGCGGATTGGAAAAAGTACGGGAAGCGGGCTGGATATTTAAGAAATGAAGAAATGGCACAATACGCAACTCATGCCGTTATCTTTTGGGACGGGAAATCGAAAGGAACGGCTCACATGATCGAATTATGCAAGACATACGGAATAAATTATCGAGTAATCAAATTTTAGAAACGGAAAAAGAGGCTCATAAGAGTCTCTTTTTTACTTTCAAGATCACTGAGAAAACGAGGAAAAACTCATGACCATTCACCATTTACCCTTACTGACCAAAACGGCACAACACACGCTAATCCGAGAAATTCAAACCCTAGTGCTACCGGAATCGCCCCTATTCACACCCACCATGAAATCGGGAGCGAAATTTCACTATCAGATGACTTGCTGTGGAGAGACGGGCTGGATTAGCGATACCCTTGGATACCGCTACACTACCCTTCATCCCATCACTGGAAAACCCTGGGCATCCCTGACCCCCAGCCTCTTAACCCTGATAGACTACCTCAAATTACAGGGATATATCCCGGCTAATTATCAAGCTCAAACTTGCCTGATCAATAAATACCTACCGGGCAACAAATTAGGATTGCATCAGGATAATAGTGAACGGAATTTGACCGCGCCGATCATCTCGATTTCTTTAGGCGCATCGGGAATCTTTCAACTAGGCGGACTGAATCGCCACGATCCGATCGAGGAAATTACCCTACAGCCGGGAGATATTTTCATCATGGGAGAGGACGATCGACTCCGCTTTCACGGCTTTAAGGGCATTCTAAACGGCAAAAAACGGGTTAATTTAACCATCCGACAAGTTTATTGAAAATAACGGGCGATCATCTTGACGAATCGAGTCACGATCGCCTGTTCCATTTGATTTCTCACCGTATCGGCTCGTTCGTCGGGCGGGGGTTCCCACTTTTGTCCTCTATCCCCCGCCCGTTCCGCGAATGACCCCCACCTCTCCTCACTCGCGCCCACCCACCCACCCGAAACGGGAAAAAAGAAAACGAGACAAGAACAATAGCGACGCTAGGGGTGAAAATCTAGGGTTAAATTATCATGAATGAGCCAATAACCACGATTCCAACCTCTGACGTTGAAAATAAAGAAATTCTGAGCGAGTACGCCGATATTCGCTGGCAGATCGCCGCGTTCAACGCCAAGCTGAAGGAGATCGAACCGATGGCGATCGAACAGGCGATGTCCATCATCGACGACGGCGCGACCGCGAACGGTAAACGGGTGGTGTACCGCACCGATACCGTCGATATCGTTCTCCAACTGCGCTCTTGCAAACCGAAACCCGAAAATAACGCCGACCTCGAATCGCTGAAAGAATCGATCGAGATGGAAGCGGAGAAAGCGTGTCATCGGAACCGAAAGCAGATCGCCGATATAGAACGTAAAATCGTCGTTTTACAGTCCCGTCTCGCGATCTTGCAACAAACGGACGAGGGACGGGCGTATCAGGCCGAGTACGCGGAACGGGAACGACAACTCACCACTCTCGAACCGATTCTCAGTGTCAAGCTGAAGTAATCGAGCGGGCAAGCTCCTCGCTCGCACTGAAACCGCCCTTGATAGCCCGGTCGAGACACTAGGGGCTGTCATCAGTTAGCTCCAGATCCCTGACTGGGAGCAGGTTTCGACAGATTCGCTATTCAGCGAGGGAATGCCGAAAATCTTTGCTCAGAAAGGGTTTCAGATTTAACTGATGACACGCCCTAACAAATTAGGTCTTTTTCAGAAAGGCAAGCTGGTCTAAGGAAAGGTTGACTGTCGATCGGCCCAAAAAGGCCGATCGATCCAGCGATTTTCCGCGCGGTAGATGAAATCGAGATGGTTCCGATACGTCGCGCGGACAGTTTTCAATCGCTCCCCGTAGACATCGAGCGCGCTGAAATCGCCGGTCAGGGCGGCGTGAACGGCCTCTCCCGCTTTCATCCCCGTATAGAGAGCGTTAAAGATCCCTCGCGAGGAAATCGGATCGAAAGAGAGAGCCGCGTCTCCCGTCGCGAGCCATCGTGACCCGACGACCCGATCTAAATAACCGCCCCCGGCTTCCCTAAAATGAATCGGGACGGAATCCCTCTCGCGACATAGACAGTGACGGATGTATCGGGTGTTATCGAGCTCCGCGTCCCAACAGCCGGGATCTCGTCGGATACGGGTTATCTCTCGCTCGTCCGTGTGAAAAATGACCACGCGAGTTTGACCGGGCAACCTCGCGGTATACCACCAGCCATCCGGAACCGCCTCGATCGCCGTCCGGGTCTCGGTATCCTCATCGGACGCGACCAGCCAACGATAGGCCGCGAACAGGGGAATATCTCGATGTCGCGTGGCTCCCAGGCTTTGAGCGATACCGGCCGCGCGACCGGTAGCATCGATCAACCATTGACAGACCACCTCCCGCTCTTTGAGACGAACCCGCCAAGTCTCACCCGTCCCGGTCACGCTTTTCACCCGATCCTTCCACGAAACCGCTCCCGCCGACCGAGCGGCTGCCTGAAGCTCCCCGTCAAACCGGACTCGATCCAAATGCCAGCCCGAACCGTTGGGATCGTGGATGAAATCATTCACGACCGGCCGCTCGGCACCCCAGAGCGAAATATTTCCATAACAGGGTAGATGCGAACCCGATTCCAAAACGGTCAGCGCGTCCAAATTCTGTAAGATCGGCCGCGCCGCGCCGGGTAAGGATTCACCGACCTTGGGGAGATCCGGACGGCTATCGTCGATCAGGAGTACCCGTCGCCCGGCTCTGGCGAGAACGCGGGCGGCGACCGCTCCCGCCGGGCCTGCACCCGCTATCAAGACATCCCACATCGGCTTATCCGAACGTGATCCGTCGGAACTCTTCCCACTGCTCGATACTGTCCCAACCCGCTTGCTGGATAGCTTCGGGCAGTGTTGACGATTTCTCCGCGAGTTTCGCGGTCAATATCGCGCGCGTCTCTTCGAGCCGTTCGTCTGTCAGCGATTCCACGAATATCACCGGGGGGAAATCCGGATCGTTCTCTATCCCCGGCCGCGGTTCGATGATTCCCATCTTGCTGAACTCGCTGACCATCTGTAGCATTTGTTCCGGAGCGTTTCCCTTTAACGCCCGCAACCAGCTATCGCGCGTGTAATAGGCCGCTAGTCTCTGTTCTCGCGGTAAAGTCTTATCGATCACGATCTCGTAATTCTCTCGCGTGAGAACTTGGTTAGGGACACGGGCGGGCCAGAAGGTAGGAATATAGGGATCGTAGTCCAGATCGTAGCCCGAACGACAGAAAGCGGTATCTCCTTGCCAGGGCAGAGCCATCCATCGGGTTAGTCCGCCCGGCCCTTGGGACGAAAGCAGCCCGCCCACTTTGAGGGCGATTTCCGGGGTTAGTGTTTTTCCGTAGTCCGGTTCGGGGTCATCGGGCGGGCGGTGGCGTACTCGGAAGGGCGCGCTGTAGAGGGTACTGTGGCGCATCGGCCAAGTCACCTCGCAACCGGGATGAAAAGCGTCCGCTAGGCAAAAATGCAAGGCCGCCCGATCGAGCGTGGCGGGCTGTTCCGCGAGGGGGACTTTCTCGATACTGTCCGGTTCTTCGAGTTCCGGATTCCAATCGTTGACGAAATCGCCTTTCACCCATAACTCCAGCAAGTGCATCCGGGCCTTCGATAACGCCAGATTCGCTCGGGGTGAGTCCGCGGGCCCGCTACCGTAAGAATCGCCGTAGATCCACGGCCACGGGGAGCGATCGCCACTGGTCGTATTCGCCGGACGAAAGGTATTAAAGATAATCCGCCGTAATTCACCGTAGGGATCGTTGTTCGGCTCCGGCACGCGGGCTAGTTTGGCGATCGTTTCCGGGTTCGTGAAATCCATCGGGCCGCCCGTACCGAACTGCGTGGCGAATCCTTTGTTGACCCACTGCAAATTCGACAGACGCGACAGGACGGGCCAGATATCGCGGGTAAAAGAAGCTCGATCGGGTACGGGTAGCCAGCCACACTCGACGTAAGTATCGACGAGTAAGTCGTAAAGGGTACGCCAACCGATAATATCGGGCGCGTAGTTCGGCGGGCCGACGATTACCCAGCCTGGCTCGACGGGAATCTCCCGTCCGGCGATCTTGACCGATACCGTGACCGGCCCGTCGGAAATATCGTCGAACCAACCGTCCGCGTTGTTAAAGCTGTTGGGATTGTCGGGATTGTAGATCGGTTTTCCCTCGGGGGAACCGGAGTGACCATACCCTCCCAATACGATTAGATGTCCCTTGTCATCGGTTCGTAACTCGCCTAGGGGTACGGTAACTCCCATAAACTGACCGTTATCGAACCGATACGCCTCCCCCGCAGTATTTTTGCCTTTTATCGTCCGCGGACCGGGATCGATCGCCAGAGTCGAGCGATATTCCTTTTTCACGTCGGGATTGCGACGGGGAATCTCCAGACCTTCGGCTTCGGGAATATCGAGGGCGACTTGAAACTGATACCACTGGGCTTTGCGATTGGCCAGATGAACCGTCCACTCGATAGCGGCACTGTCGCTGTCGATTTCTCCCACCACTTCCCCGGCGGCATTGTAACCGTAAACTCGGAATCGGGCGGCCTGACGCTTGAGCGCGCCTCGCGCGTCCCGAAGCTCCTCCGCGGGAGGTCGGATGACTTCCGGCCCGATATAGTAACCATCTTCCTCGGTGCTATTGCCCACTCGCGCGACCCCGATCGCCGGATGGACGGCCGCTCGAACGATATAGCTATCCTTGCCCTCGGGCCACGCGGTACTCGGTCGAACTTCTTGCGGTTCCCCGACCGATTCCCCGTTGACATCGCGCCGGAGTTTCGCCGAAGCTTGATAGACGATTTTCCGAGCTTCCGCGATACTGCCGACGGGTCGATGCTCGGGCAGAACGCGCCACGGATTAAACGATAGGGTCTCCCCGTAGGCGGATTGGCCGCGGGCATCGATATCCTGTGCCGGCAGGATTAAGGTCGCGACGTGGAGGGGAGGGGAGTCCGTTTCGCTCCAGCGAACCGTGGCGCGGTCGATCGGCATGGTTTCCGGATCGATTTGCCACTGAACGAGAAATTTCAACCGGGCCTCACCCCCGCGCAGTCGTTGTGCCAGATCGACGCGGAGATAATCGGGATCGTCGTAATCGGGAGCCGGCCCCGGAGGAACGATTTCCGGCTCTAATTTATATTTACAGAAATCTCGTTCTCCCCAACAGAATGGCATAGCACTCCAGAGATCGGTTTCTAGAACCGAAGGTACGATCTTTTCCATTTCATCCAGAATCTCTCGCGTTCTAGGATGCTCGTTCAACCATTCGTTAGCAACGTCGGAACCGGTTAACGATGCCTTGGTAAACTCGCACATCTCGCGAGCGTTATCCACGAAGAAGACATCGATGTTTTGCAAGAGCAGATCCATCGTGGGAGCGTGTTCATCGGGCGGGAGATCTTTGATTCCCGGAACGTCAAACACTTTAATCCCGATACCCACGGTACTTTTTAGATCGGGGCGACCATCCGGTAGATCGCTCGCGTAACGTACCCAAACCGGGTAAGAGCGGGGTTCGCGAAAGAGACCGACCCTTGCCCGTTCGGGTAAGTGGGGAACGATTTCCAAACGTCCGTGAGCGATACCGTGCAAGCGCAGGAAAACCGGACGACGGGCCGGGCATTGTCCTCGCTCGATTCTTCCCCTCTGTACCATCTCGACGAACATGGTTTCCAAGCAACCGATCGGGTCGGATTGACAATCACAGGTGGGAGGGGTGCTGGTACTTCTCGGGACAGGGTTCGGGGGATAACGCATATTGAGACCTAGTATTTGTGTCCGTACAACTCAAGTAATTTCTACCTCGAAGTCGTCAGCTTCACGCTATCGAGTGGGTAGGAACGTTCGACAAATCTTCAAAACTCGGAGCGAACCGATCGAGCGTGGATACGAGCTGACAGAAAAGTTTGCATTTCTTACTTCACTCCGGTTCGTATCTCTGCCAAAACGCAAGGAAATCGGTAGATTTCCCGCTTCTGATTCGGAAGAAAAAAGGGTTTACCCGATCGATAGTAAGAGCTTTTCGCCGCTTGTTGTCGATCGAGGGGTCGCGAGTAACAGGATGTTACACTCGCACAAACCTATCCCAAAAGAATCGCGATGCCGATCGAGGGGGTCGCCCTCCGATACGAACAGGGTTAGGGAACAAAATGCTAGGCAACTCGCGATCTGTCAAGGGTGCGGAATTCTAAAAAACGGAAAGACTGAAACTTCATTTTAGATTAACTCGTGACTGGCTCGCTTGAACTTTACGTCGATCATTTTACCCGATTGGCAATTTAAAGGTTAATCGCATTATCGCTCAGATTGACCCGATCGTTGTCGTAGCCGCTTAAATAAAGAGGTTTTGATAACCAAATTAAAGCAGCTCTAAAGAGTTTTGAGTTAAAAGTTAAACTTCAAGTTTTCATTTAGGACGAATGTACTGGTTAACTAATTTTTTTGGGAAAATTAGTTAACCGAGCATTATAACATATAATTAATTTGCAAGAGTTCTACTGCATCTTCTACCTGATATTTGGTATTGTTTCCTGGTTTTCTGTCATCGGGTAAGTCATGTAATTCTTGAACTAAAAATTGTATTAATTCAGGAATTTCTAAAGTCACAGCCTTTTTCGTCATCGCAGAACAGTTTGATTAATTAATATTTCCAACTTAATAATTTTACCTCAACAGACAACAATCATCAATTTTTATTTGGTTCTCTTTCTGATGTAGAGAACTTTTGTTCTAGATTTATCCCATCTTTCAAATATTTTGAGTATAAATACTCTATATACTCACTTCTCTGCGATGCAGTCGCACTCGCGGGAGCGCATTTTGTAGCCTGCTTAAAGCTTTGTTTCTGTCTGTATCACTTGTTACTTTTTAAAATGAGAATTGCTGCGTCGCTATACCAGCCAATGACATCATATCGTAGGTCTTTGGGCGGGGTTGTGTTGGTGGTGAAGTCCCCATCATGAAAACCGAACACACTACGACAGTTAGGATAAAAACCAGCAAAGGCAATTTTTTCGTTGTCTAGGTTGTCAACTTTGGCGAAGGGTCTAATAGCAGACAATTCCTTAATATATTGGGAATTTGTTGGCCTTGAGCGCCATGCTCCCAATTCTAATTTACGCCCCAGAAAACGATAGGGTTGATACTCATTGGTAGCTGGATAATAGAGGATATTAATTGTATAGTCATTTCAATTAAGATTGAGAATATCAATCCCAGAGTTCATAAGGATTTTGTCGGTCTAGACTGTATCATACTTATCTGAAATGACTATATCTTCTGGTGTAGCACCTTCAGGATACAGATAATCACTTTCTACAACCCATTTTTTTTCTACTAGATTGCCCCGACGTCTTATAATTAACCAGCGATTAGGTACAAGGGGAAAGGTGATGCCTTGTTCTCCATCTCTCGCTATACCGTTAGTCAGCGCATCCGGCAAAGACCAGTGTAGGTGAATGCCTGCTTTTAAGGTCAATTGGGGTTGTGTAAAGGGAACCGTTAATACGGTTTCGCTAATATAAGCCCTACCGCGATTTACTAATTGGCTATTTTTATAGTAGGGGAGCTTACTATAATCAGTCATTTCCTCCAGTACATTTGTCTTGGTGGGGAGGTAGAGGGCATCAAGGTAAACTGGGACTAGAAGTGTGGTCATAACTATAGTATGTAGGGATGAATGAAGCAGAAACCTAAATCGTCAGTTTTGGGAATTTTCGCTGTTCCACTGGAGAGAGGTTGGCAAATGCGCCCAACTCACTTGCAGAAGCTTTAAGATTCGTTTTTTTCTTTACTTTGTTGAATAGTACGCATACTTGATTTATTTTTCAACACTTTTGGTATTCTTTTTTGTAAATTTTTATCATTTTTTTTGTTATTTTTTGTTATTTTTTGTTACGATATCGTTCTAACTTTTAGGATTAAGGTAACAAGAAACAGAGTAAAGTCAATATTTACAGGAAGTTCTAACAAGCCAAAATCTAATCAGGATTTGAGGATTTTCAGTCTCAATCCAAAATCTAAAATCCAAAATCGAAAAACATTTCAAGTTTGTCGATGCTTTAAATTCTGCTGCTAGAAAAGCATCTGCTGAATGAGCAAACAGGCGCTCATGAAAAAGGGAGAATAATAATGATAATATCCACTAGAAACCCAATCATCGGCTATTTGGTAGCGGCATAAATCCAACCGATGCCCAAAATGCCGATGTCTGGTTAATATGTCCAATTTTGTTTCGTCTGTAGGGTGTAGGTTCCGTCGCGCACCTTGACCCGATGGGGGATCAGCTTCAGGTCTCGGAAGATATTAGCTTGGTGTTGTAGGGCCACCAGAGAGCGATCATCGATCGGGATAATGGCACGTTCAGAGGCCCTCTGTTCGAGATTGGTGATGATCGCCGGATCGATCTCGTGGTGAGCTGCCAAGCGTCTCGTCGCCTCTAACTCCTGTTGTTTCGCCCAGGCACCCGCCTCGTTCACCTCTTCTAAAATCACCTTCAGTACATCGGGATAATCCCGCACCAATTCGGGAACCGCATAATAATAGGTCGGCACTTCTAGAGAGGCGTTTTCCCCGAAGATGCTCTCCAAATCGGCCAAAGATCTTCCCGGATAGGTGCGCGTCTCCGTGGGGGAATAGGGAACCCAGACCACCCAAGCGTCGATCTCACCGCGACGAAAAAGCGCCAGTGCTTCCGGTTGGGTTGCATACACCGGTTCGATATCGCTTAATTCTAGATTCACTCTCATCAGGGCGCGGATGAGGACATAATGGGCGCTCGAACCTCGATCGAAGGCGATTCTTTTTCCTTTTAAATCCGCCAAAGTCTCTATTGGCGAATCCTCTGGCACGAGAATCGCCTGACCTTTCGGGGCCGTATATTTTTCCTTGGCTACCCGGACGAAGACGTGTTCGGCCGCTTGGGAGAAAATACTCGCCGTACCGCCACCACCGCAGAAGTCGATCGTTCCGTTGCTCAAGGCCTCGATCAGAGAGGAAGCGGCCAGAAAACTCGTCCACGTTACCGTCACCCCAAAGGGTTTTAAGCGTCTTTCCAGAAAGGCCTGGGCGCGGAGAACTTCCAGATTAGTCATGCCCTCGGGATAGCCGATCTTGAGAGTTCCTAACCGCCGCGCTTGTTTGGCGAGGGGAGTGATATCGGAGGGGGTCGAGCGCTTGAACCAGCGATCGATCGCGATACAGAAGAGAATTCCAGCGATAAATAATCCCACGGTTTCCAATAGCCGGGGAGTCGTATTTCGGGGGAATTTAAAGCTATCGACGAGGTTCAGAATCAGGTTATCGGATCGAGAATTTTGACCGACGGCGATCTCGCGTAGCGAGCGCTTTGCGTTCGTGTCGGAAAATCCAGCCAGGAGAAAGCTCCCCACCAGACTGGTCAAAAAAAGCAGCGCGGGAAGAACTCCCCGGCAATTTCGCCACGGTTTCCAGAGACACTTGATCGAACGGTGGAGCATGGGATTTCTCGCAGAAAACAAGATTTATTATCGGGAAAGGAGACAAGAGAGAAGGGTTTCCCAACTCGATCCCTTCGACTTGGCTCAGGGCAAGCGGGAGAGGCTCCATTAGTTTTATCTACATACTATAGAAATCCACGACTCCTCGATTGTGTAGCAAAGTACATTTATAAATGTATTGAAAATGATATAGTTTCAAAATGAAATTGCGCCCGCATTTGAGAGATCGAGGTAGTATGGATGGATTGGTTGATCGAAATCGTCAAAATCGCGGTGGCCACCGGCATAGCCACCACCTTCGACGACAATATTTATCTAACCGGCTTCTTTAGCGAGGTAAATCGTACCTTTCGCCCGGTTCACGTTGTCGTCGGCGAGCTAGTCGGGTTTACGGCCTTAGTATCGGTGAGCTTGCTGGGGTTTCTCCTCGGCCTAATCATCCCACCGATTTATATCGGTCTTCTCGGAATCTTGCCAATCCTCATCGGTGTGAGAAATTTACTGACGTTAAATCGCGATAACGAGAGGGAAACCACAGATCGCAAGGTTAATTTGCGAAGAAACGCCCAATTTCACGGATTCGCCTCCCGCAGACTATCCCTCGGTCAAGTCTTCAGCGATCGCCAAACCTATAAAGTTTCCGCAGTCACGATATCCAATGGCGGCAATAATCTCGGTATCTATATTCCCCTATTCGCCAATAGTACCGTGGCGCAGTTAGCCGTAATCATCCCGATCTGCTATCTAATCGTTTGTACTTGGTTATTTCTCTCCTATAATCTAACCCGCCAACCGGGGATCGCGGTTGTCCTCAGCCGTTATGCGAGTAAGCTTTTCCCCTTTGTGCTGATGTGGTTGGGCCTACGGATTATTCTCGATAACGGCTCCTATCGCCTGTTGATTCCCATCGGCTAAATTAGACCCCCCGTAAACGCCAATCTCCAGATCCCACGGGAGTCAAAATTCAGGAAGAGAGAATAAAAAATTAGTTGGTTTAGAGCAACCTTATCGAGAAAATCCCGATGAATGTATCACTGTTGCCAATTCGATCGCTGTTTCGTCGCTTTCGTTCCTTATCGGGGAGGAGCTTCCTTTCCTTCCTGTTAGTGGGACTGTTGGCAAGTCTTGCCCTCGCCTCCTGCGGGGGGATCGGCTCGAAACCAGAGGTGAAATTAAATCTCGTTTCCTTTTCGGTCACGAAAGCCGCTCACGACCAGATTATCCCGAAATTCGTCGAGAAATGGCAAAAAGAGCGGAACCAAAAAGTCATTTTCGAGCGCAGTTACGGCGGCTCCCTGGCCCAGGCCGATGACGTGATTGCTGGGAAACAAGAGGCGGACGTGGTACATCTCGCCCTACCTCTAGACGTGACGCGCATCGCCGACGCGGGGTTAATCCATCGCAGTTGGGAAGATCGGGTTCCGAGAAGGGGAGTGGTGAGTCAATCGGTTGCGGCGATTGTGACACGGGCGGGAAATCCGAAAAATATCCAATCCTGGGCGGATCTGGCTAGAGAGGACGTTACAGTTCTATCCGCCGATCCGAAAACTTCCGGGATCGCTATTTGGCAGTTATTAGCCCTCTGGGGTTCGGTGACGCAAACGGGGGGCGAACCGCAACAGGCATGGGATTTTGTCCGCCAAGTCTATGAAAAGATTCCCACCCTATCTAGAGATGCGCGGGAAGCCAGCAATGCCTTTTTCCAAGAGGGAAAGGGGGACGTTTTAGTCACCTACGAAAACGAGGTAATTCTAGAGGGCAGAAATCAACCCGACATCAGTTACTTCGTCCCTTCGGTCAATATCTCGATCGATAATCCCGTGGCGGTGGTAGATAGAAATGTCGATAAACACGGCACGCGAGAGGTGGCCGAGGCCTTTGTGGATTTCCTCTATTCCGAGCCGGCACAAGAGGAATTCGCCAAATTGGGCTATCGATCGGTCAATCCCTTTATCACGATCGCCACCGAAGCCAAATTACCTCCCGTGGAAACGCTGTTTAGCTCCCAAGATTTAGGGGGTTGGCCTTTGATCAGTAACGATTTTTTAGCGAAGGGAGCTATTTTCGACCAAATCAGAGGGAATTCTCCCAACTAAAAGCCCTCACCGATACTGTTATCAATCTCTCTTCAATTCTATGAAACAATTCCGTCTTTTTTATCTAATTCCCCTCTTACTGATAGGCCACTGGATGACCGGTTGTGCCGACAGATCGGAAGGCGGGGAACAACAGGTCAGCTTGGACGGGGGGGCCGTGGGCTTCGCCCTAGCGCTCGCCGTTGCCGAAGAATACCAAAAAGTCGATCCCAAGGCCCGCGTCGGGGTGGCCTTTAGCGGTACAGGTGGGGGATTTACCCGACTCTGTAACGGTAGCATCGATATTGGGGTCGCTTCCCGTGTCATCCGGGAATCGGAATCGAAAGCCTGTAAGAGGGCGGGAATCGAGTACATCGAGCTACCCATGGCGCTGGACGGTCTGGCGTTGGTAGCGAACAAAAACAATAAGTTTCTCAAGTGCCTAACTCGAAAAGAGTTAAAGACACTCTGGGAGGCAGAAGCCGAAGGAAAAATCGTTACTTGGGATCAAGTTAATCCTAAATTTCCCAGAGAGAGAATTCTGTTATTTGCGCCTCCTGTGGACGCGGGAACGACCGATTATTTCACCCAATCGATCACCAAGAGAAGAGGGAATATTCGGAGCGATTATACGCCCAGCTTTAACCAAAATACTCTGATTCAGGGAGTCATCGGCAATGCCAACGGATTCGCCTTCGCGGGGATCGCTTTCGTAATGCAAAATCAAGACAAGGTAAACGTGGTCGGGCTAGAAAATCTCGAGGGCAAAGAGTGTGTTAAGCCCATTCCTTTGGAGAACGTCAAGCGCAATACCTATAGTCCCCTGACTCGTCCCCTCTTCATTTACGTTAGCAAGAAGGCACTGGATAGCAAACCTTCCGTTGAACGTTTCGTGCGTTTCTTTGTGGATAATTCGTGGAAATACGTGGACAGTGTAGGCTATGTGTCGTTACCCGATCTCGCCTACGTGAAAACTCGGGAACGATTCGAGAAACGACAAACGGGATCAACCTTTATAAATGCCAAGCCAGGTGAACCGATTATCAACTTTTTCTAAGGAGGAAATAGTAAACTCTTGACATCCTCGCCGCCCTAAAAGTGCGGCGATTCCTAAACCTCACGATTTAAGTTTCTGCTTCCACCACCGTCGCATACCACAGTTAAAAAACCATGTACTGTCTTACACAGAGTCCACAGACTTTCGCCCCATTTCAGAAGCCCGATTCCGTGTGTCCCACGGTACGTTGACCGCCTATAGCTTCTTGTACTTGTTGCGCGCGACTTTTTACCCGGCCAAGCTTTTCTGGTCGGAACCCCCTAAGCCGAGTTTTCAAGGTGCTGCGCCGTCCACTTGGTTTTCGAGACTGGCCTCTTAATTCTAACGTAAAGCCGCCGTAGAACGGCGGGGTTTCAGACCCAAAATTTCCTATGACCACTACCGGTTCTTTTGATGACTCTTTGTTCGCAAGAGGGGATTCTCTTCTCAAGCGAGCCTCCGATGATGTTCCCGAGAAAATTATCGGAACGATTTTGTTCGCCTGCGCCCTTGTATCTGTAGTCACAACCTTCGGCATCGTCGCTATTATTTTCAAGGAAACTGTCGCTTTTTTCCAGGAAGTAAGTTTCGGGCAGTTCTTCTTGGATACCCAATGGACTCCCCTTTTTAATCCTCCCCGTTTCGGGATCTGGCCGTTGATTAACGGAACCGTTTTAACCACGGTCATCTCAATGGTGGTCGCAGTTCCGTTGGGATTGTCTTCAGCGATTTATCTGGCCGAGTACGCAACCCCGAAAGCAGCTTCTATTCTGCGTCCGGCCGTGGAAATTTTGGCGGGAATTCCCACCGTAGTTTACGGTTACTTCGCACTGATCTTTCTCACACCCTTACTACGGAATTTTTTACCCGTAGAGGTTTTTAACGCTCTGAGCGCGGGATTGATGATGGGAATCATGATCACCCCGACCGTCGGTTCGATCAGTCTAGACGCGATTAAATCGGTTCCCCGTTCCCTGCGCGAGGGTTCCTACGCCCTAGGAATTACCAAGCTGGAAACAATTTTCAAGGTGGTTTTGCCGGCCGCCCTATCGGGGATTATGGCTTCGATTATTTTGGGGGTTTCCCGTGCGGTGGGAGAAACCATGACCGTCCTGATCGCGGCGGGTGCTCAACCTCGTCTAACTTTCAATCCACTGGAATCGATCGCCACCATGACCGCTTTTATGGCCCAGGTTTCTAGTGGAGATGCCCCGAGAGGGAGTTTCAATTTTAAATCCATCTATGCGGTCGGTGCGGTGCTTTTCCTGATCACTCTGGCACTCAACATCGGCAGTTATTGGATTTCTAATCGCTTTAAGGAAAAATACGACTAATTATCATGGTTAAATCTTCTCCTGCTAGGGATACGGCCGTCTTTAACGATCGACTCGAAAGCCGAGAAACCATCGGCAAAATCTACGAGTATATTTTCTTGATCGGATTACTCATCGGTCTATTCGTTCTCGCTCTACTGTTGCTCAATGTCTTTCATGACGGACTGGCCCGCCTACTCACCCCCGGTTTTCTCACGGAAACCCCCTCCCGTTTTCCCGATCGCGGGGGAATTCGCCCCGCGATTATCGGTAGCCTCTATTTGGGAGTAATCGTGATCTTGGTAGCGGTGCCCATCGGGGTGGGCGCTGCCCTATACCTAGAAGAATACGCCCCGAAAAACTGGTGGACGGCGCTGATCGAGGTGAATATCGGCAATCTGGCCGGGGTTCCCTCGATCGTTTACGGTTTACTCGGTTTAGGGGTCTTCGTCTATTTACTGAATTTCGGTTCTACCCTACTTTCCGGGGCCTTAACTCTATCTCTACTATCGCTGCCAGTCATTATCGTTGCGGCGCGGGAGGCGATCCGGGCGGTTCCCGATTCCCTCCGCCAAGCTTCCTACGGTCTAGGCAGCACCAAATGGCAGACGCTCCAACACCATGTTTTACCCTACGCGGTGCCGGGGATTCTCACGGGGGTAATTATCTCCGTGTCGCGGGCGATCGGGGACGCGGCCTCGCTAGTGGTGGTGGGAGCGGTGAGTTTTCTGACCTTCGATCCTGGTTTATTCGAGCGATTTATGGTACTGCCCATTCAGATTTTTAGTTATGTCTCCCGTCCTGAACCTGGTTTCGCCAATGCCGCCGCTGCAACGATTATCGTTCTGATCCTTTTGATCATGGCGCTGAACGCCATCGCCATCTATCTACGTCAACGCTATTCGACACCGAATTAGGGAAGGCAGCAGGCAGCAGGCGGGAGGTTAGATAAGTCTATTTAACTTATTAATTGCCCACTCCTCTACTCCCCACTGCTCCCGAAACACATCTTTAACCATACTCAGGAGAATTTTTGCCATGACTACCCACCTTAACCCAGATCACAGTGTTTTCGAGGCGGAAGGAGTGAAAGTTTTTTATAATGGATTTCTCGCTCTTCTGGACGTTCATATTAAAATTCCCGCGCAAAAAATCATCGCCTTTATCGGGCCGTCCGGTTGCGGGAAAAGTACCCTCTTGCGCTGCTTTAACCGAATGAATGATCTGATCCCCGGCGCCAAGGTGGAGGGAAAACTACTTTACCGAAATCAGAATATTTACGATTCGCAGGTCAATGCGGTCAAGTTAAGGCGACAGGTGGGGATGGTTTTCCAACGTCCCAACCCTTTTCCCAAGAGCATTTACGAGAATATCGCCTACGCGCCCCGAACCAACGGTTATCAGGGAAATCTTGATGAATTGGTCGAGTATTCCCTGCGGCAGGCGGCGATCTGGGAGGAAGTAAAGGACAAACTGAAAGAAAAAGGAACGGCACTATCGGGGGGACAACAACAGCGTCTCTGTATCGCCCGTGCGATTGCGATGAAGCCGGATGTTTTATTGATGGATGAACCCTGTTCGGCCCTCGATCCCATCTCTACCCGTCAGGTGGAGGAATTGTGCCTACAACTGAAGGAAAGTTACACGATCATCACCGTCACCCACAATATGCAGCAGGCATCGCGGATCGCCGACTGGACGGCATTTTTTAACACCGAAACCGATCGGTCCGGGAAACGCCGGGGAAAATTAGTCGAATTTAGCCCCACGGAAGTTATGTTCGGCAATCCGCAAACCGACGAGGCCCGGGAGTATATTACCGGGCGATTTGGGTAATTGAAACAGAAAAAAAGCCGATAGTCTGTTTTTCAAAACCGTGCGCGGTTTTATGCCGAGACACCCATTGCTATGAATAGAAAGGACTGGATTTTCGCTATTTTGTTGGTTTTTGTCCCGATCTCGATCGCCTGGAATTTCCTGCGTTGGGACGTGACGATCGTTTTCCTGAGTGCCTGTCTAGCGATTGTTCCCCTGGCCGCTTACATGGGAAAGGCAACCGAGGAAATCGCCGTCGTGGTCGGTCCCAATCTCGGCGGTTTACTGAACGCCACCTTCGGCAACGCCACCGAATTAATTCTCGCCTACGCCGCCCTGGAAGAGGGTTTGATCGAGGTGGTGAAAGCGACGATTACCGGTTCGATTATCGGGAATCTGCTGCTGGTAACGGGCTTATCGATGTTTTTCGGCGGCTTACGCTATAAAGAACAGAAATTCCAGCCCGTGACCGCCCGTTTAAATTCCTCGTCGATGAATCTCGCCGTGGCAGCGATCCTCCTACCCACGACCGTTCAATACACCTCCGCCGCAATCGAGGAGAGCGTCCTACAGCGTCTCTCGGTAACGGTGGCGGCGGTATTAATTTTTGTGTATTGCCTGAGTCTGCTTTTTTCGATGAAGACCCATACCTATCTTTACGAGGTGGGGGACGCAGATCTCGATCAAGAGTCGGGGGAAGCGGTAAGCGTAAAAAAGCCGAATCTCTGGCTCTGGGTGGGGATATTACTGCTGGTGACCATCGGGGTGGCGGTCGAATCGGAATTATTAGTTAATACCCTAGAGGAAGCCACGCATAAATTAGGATTAACGACCCTTTTCACGGGGGTGATCCTGCTGCCAATTATCGGCAACGCGGCCGAACACGCCACCGCGGTTAGGGTCGCCTTAAAAGACAAAATGGATCTGGCGGTTTCTGTCACCGTCGGTTCAAGTCTGCAAATCGCACTTTTTGTCGCACCGGTTCTCGTAATCGCGGGTTATTTCATCGGTCAGCCGATGGCTCTCGATTTTGATCCGTTTGAATTGGTCGCCGTCGCCGTCGCGGTGTGGCTGACTAACTCGATCAGTAACGACGGTCGCTCGAACTGGCTAGAGGGTATATTACTCGTCGCCACCTACGCAGTGATCACCCTTGCTTTCTTTTTCCATCCCGCACCGGGATAAAGCGATCGGTCGTGGGAAATACAGTTTCTCGATCGGGATAGGTAGTAAAATTCTCCCGTTCCAGAACCTTTGAAGGAAAAGCCGAACAAGGTTTAACGAACGGACGAACCCGACGGCCATCTTAAGGAAAAAAACCATGATCGAGATTGTGATCGCGATATCTACCGGTGTAGCGGCATTCGTCGCCACCAACCTCGACGATATATTGATCCTGACGATTCTCTTCAGCCAAACGGGGAAACTCTTCCGTCGTCGCGATATCGTCATCGGTCAGTATATCGGCTTTAGTCTGCTTGTTATTGCCAGTTTAGCGGGATTTTTCGGGTGCTTTCTCATCCCTACCCCCTGGATTCGCTATCTAGGCCTCGTTCCTGTGATTCTCGGCATCGTTTCCCTTCTCAAAGAAGAGGAGAAGGAGGAAGAGCCGGAGAATGTCGAATTGGACTTAGAGGGTGCGAAACATTCCCCCTTCGGTGGTTGGTTTGACCCGCGCACCTATAGCGTGGCTGCGTTGACCGTCGCCAACGGCAGCGATAATATCGGCATTTACGTTCCCCTGTTTGCCAGTAGTAGCGTAACAAGTCTGATCGTTATCGTCAGCGTGTTTTTGATTCTGGTGGGGGTTTGGTGTGCGATCGCCTACGGGTTGACCAGTGTGCCGACCATCGCCACTATTCTCACCAGTCAGGGAAGCACCTTCGTTCCCTGTGTGCTGATCGGTTTAGGGATTTTTATCGTCAAAGAAAGTATTCCCCTCGCGTTTTTGGCCTTAGGAATTAGCTATCTCTGGGCGATCATCGGTCGCAGTAAGGGACTGGCAAGAAAATAAAGTACCATTTATTTCCCAGGCAGAATTATCACATTAAATCTGGTTATTAAAAACTGATTATTTATTTCTCCTTTTGCCTTTTGACTGTCCTTATAAGTAGCCTATACTCAACGGATTTAGTATCACATCCCAGGGAGTGATTCCCAGTGGGATCTGGGGTTAGGAGATTTTAACTCACTGAGAACAACGATTTGATGAGTTGCATTCCAGACGTTTTTGACGTTCTGCTAAGATTGTTTTTAAATTCGGTCTTCCGGTTAAGGTTAATCGCCAAGAAGCCCAAATTTCATAGATAATATCCACTAGAAACCCGATAACCGGCCATTTGGTAGCGGCATAAATCCAACCAATGCCCAAAATATCATAGACTTGGCGAAACACTTCCACATTTTGGAGAATAGTACCATCGGCTAGTACAGCATGGATTCGTCCCATGGCTGCCGCGAAGGAAATACCGCCATTTTCCTCCGGATTATAGTTTTCGGCGGCAATATCGACAAAAGCAACTAATCCTCTCCCAGCATCCTGTTTTTGCAGAAAATTGACCTCCCGCAAGCAGAGGGGACATTCTCCATCGTAGAGGAGTTTAATTTTCCAAGAGGGCGATCGAGTAGAATTTTCTAAGGTATCAGCAGATTGAGTCGGTAAAGATGACATGATCTTCTAGGGATTCTCGTTTTAGTGATTAGTGAATGGTTGGGGTTTGACAGCATTTTTCTTTATTCGTGGCAGACATAGCACTCCCCTCTCCCACCCCCTCCTTGAACGAATTCCCAGGGTTTGGGTGTGAGGGCAAGTGACCATCTCTGCCATGACTTTAGAAAAATGCCATGAAATGACTATAATTTTATCCATCGAAAAAAATCTATGATTGAAGACGTAAAAAGTGATTGACTTCATAGATTATCTGGGTTATAGTGTGTGATATAGATCACTTAAGTGTGTGATGCAGATAACTTAGTTGTGTCGCAAAACTCAAGTTTGAATTGTGCTTATGATTCCAATCTTAGGACTATTTTCACACAGATGGGGGAAATACACAGGTAATGGTCGCCCATCAAAGACAGGCAATCGCAAGCGGTACTCGTACTGTGAACCTGTAAATTTCTACTGATGGTGACATAGGTGTGCTGCTGGAGCGCAACAACAAGTTAAGCTTCCATGCTTTCTGTCTTGAATGCCTTATAATCTTTTCTAACTTATTGCCATGAAGTCAACCAATCTTATAACTACCGCCGAGTCATCGCCAGAAAACACCCTTGATGATCAGAAGAAAGTAACTGAGAACGAGCGAATACCAAATAGTACAAACCCGACCAGTAAGATTGATGAGTTGTTAAAGGATGCTGTCGGTGACAAAAATTTAAATTCCCTCTCCCGAAAAGATTTAAATGATCTTTTGAACAAAGTTGATTTTTTAGGTGCAATTGGACTTGATACTGACGGAAAAAAGATACCAAAAAAAGTTGACGACAACCAAAAATCAAGTCTTACCTCAAGTCTTACCTCAAGTCCTACCTCAAGTCTTACCTCAAGTCCTGCCTCAAGTCCTGCCTCAAGTCCTGCCTCAAGTCCTGCCTCAAGTCCTGCCTCAAGTCCTGCCTTAAGTTTTACCTCAAGTGTCTCACTACCAGATTTAGTGGGCAGTTTTGGCACGATTAATTTGCCAAGTACAGTTGACTTCGGCGCTCTGGGGAATGCACAGGTAATTGTCACCAATCAAGGACAGGCGCTCGCCAGTGGACCTAGTACTGTCAAACTCTACATTTCCACTGACGGTCAGATTGACAGTAACGATGCCTTACTCACCAGTGTCAGCACAAACTTGAACCTAAACGCCGGGCAGTCAGTCACCCTAGACTTGCAGTATCAAAACAATACTTCAGTCATCGCTCCGGGGGCCTACTTTCTCATTGCTCAAGTCGATGCAGATAACCAAATTGCCGAACAAGTAGAAACCAATAATGTCACCAGTAAATTAGTATCGGGACTCAATACTAACGCCATCATCGACTGGAATGCGATCGCATTAAATGCGATTCAAGCCGAGGGAAAAGCGGGGCGGGGAGTCGCGCCGACAGTAGGTTCTCGCTTAATGGCGCTGGTTTCTACTGCCGTCTATGATACGGTCAATGCCTTCAACACTTTATATCCCTCCTACGCTGTAAATGTGAACGCACCAGCGAATACCTCGTTGGAGATGGCGGTAGTTGGTGCTGCTTATCGAGTTCTCTCCACTCAATTACCTGGACAAAGTAGCTTGTTCTTACAGCAAGTAGCCAATTCTCGGGCGGAGATTCTGGACAGTGCCATCGCTGAAAGCAGGGGTTTTAATTTTGGCATTTTAGTAGCCAATCAGAGCCTCAATTTACGCGCTAATGATGGTTCTAACGACAATACGCCTTTCACTCCGCTGTCGGGAGCCTATGTCTGGACACCAGAAACCTCGGGCCCGACTGCTGCGGTAGCAGTGGGTGCGAACTGGGGGGGAGTAGATACTTGGACGATTGGCGACATTGACCAGTTTGTCTCGCAAAATCAAATTGATGTAACTCTTGATGGCCGTCCCGACACAAATCCTACATTGTATGCCCAAGAAATTGAAGAAGTCCGGCTCTATGGCGGCTTGAACGACACTACTCTCACGACCACTTTACGCAATGCAGACCAGACAGAAATGGCTGTTTTCTGGGCCTATGACCGGGCTGATACCTTCCGTCCCTACGGTCAATTAAACCAAATTGCTCAAGAAATTGCGGTGCGCGACGGCAATACCTTGCAAAAAGATGCCAGCCTATTTGCCGCGTTAAATACCGCGCTGGCGGATGCGGTAATCGTCGCTTGGAAAGAGAAATACACTGAACTCCAACCTCGCCCTGATGACGTAATTGCCGGAGGATTTGCGGCTAATGACGGGATAGATTCTACGGTGGGCGATCCCGATTGGAAACCCTTGCTGTCACCATTAATGGGGGTTAATTCGCCACCCTTCCCGGATTATATGTCAGGGCATTCCGCCATGGGGGGAGCATTTGCTGGAGTGATGACCAACTATTTTGGTGACGACTATGTGTTTAGTGCTGTCTCCCAAGAACTTGTTGGTGTCGTTCGTACTTTCGATAGTTTCTATGAAGCGGGAATGGAAAATGCCCTCGGCCGTATTTATGGCGGGGTTCACGTCCGTGAGGCTTGTATTGATTCTTTTGAAATGGGGTTAGCTGTTGGCGAGTTTGTCGCGGCAAATTTCTTTCAGCCGATTTAAAATCGGGTTCGTTGTTAAGGCTCCGGCCCGATGATTGACAATGGAACGTTTGTCTCTGGCACTTTTTTAGTCAAAAAAGTGCCAGAACTGTTTTCTAGGAAGGCTTCCAGTAATAAGCTGTTCGTAATTTAAATTGCTTGTTGAGACGAGGCAAGAGGCAAGAGGCAAGAGGCAACAGTAAAGGGATTGAGGTAGATTCGGCTAATCTTAAGAATAAGCACTTTAAATGCGTCTTAGCTTATTCAACCAACCCTAGATAGGGGCTGCTGAAAAAGTTTTTCGTGGGGGCAGGGTGTGGGGTGTGGGGTGTGGGGTGTGGGGTTTTACCGATTTTGAGGTGGTCAGTTACCTAATTTTCAGGGAAAAAGTACCTGAATTTTACCCCCGATCCCTCCAATGGTCGGCACTTTTTGAGGTCAAAAAAGTCTAAAAGCCTTATCCAACAAGGTTTTTAGATTTATTCAGCAAGCCCTAGATAGTCAACAGCTTAACTGATAACTGATTCAAGGCTGTCTCCTGAATACTGAATACTGAATACTGAGGGTTATTTTATGGCAATTTATCAGATGGGATGGTATCACTCTCTACGGGTTCTCGATCGTTGCGTTTTGAGAAACCCCAAGCAAAGAGGATAGCAATTAAACTGATCATAATCCATTCTGGCGGCACAAAATCGGGACTAATCACCCGCAACAACAATCTTAAACCCACCAAACCGACGGTGACAAAACCAGCATCTTCTAGGTGGGTGTATTCCTCTAACCAGCGAATAAATAAACCCGCCATAAAGCGCAGGGTAACTACTCCGATCGTACCACCAAGCAGGATCAACCAAGTATCATCGGCCACGGCGATGGAGGTGGTGACACTATCGAGGGAAAAAGCTAAATCGGTAACGGCAATGAGGGGGATAGCTTGCCAGAGAGATTGAAACTGGAGACTATGATGGGTGTGGTCTTTGTCTTCAGGGGAGGCAAAGTAATTAAAAACTAACCAGAGCAAATATACTGCTCCCAAAAGTTCAAACTGCCAGTATTTAACCACCCAGGTGGCGGTAAGAATCAAGACCATACGGAGAATATAGGCGAAAACTAAGCCAATATTCAAGGCCTGACGTTGACGCTGATGATCTCCTAATCCCTGTGCTATGGAAGCGAGAGCAATGGCGTTATCTGCTGATAATACCGCTTCTAGGGCAATGAGAACCAACAGAATTAACGGGGTTTTTAGACTAAGGGTTAGAGATGAATCAAGGAGCGAGTCTAACATTGAGGCCGCAGGTAAAAATAAATGTAATCATGGCAATACTTCAGCTTAACGCTTTTACAACTTTCTTTTCTAGGGGAGATAACCGTCATCGGGGTGGGGAGATATGAAGTCTTGTAACGAAATGATGCAGAGGACCCCGATGATGTCGGAAAGTATTGGATGAATATCTTTATGAGGAGATAATCAGCAATGCTTTCTGATACTCAAGTTTTAGTCGCTCTGGTAATTGCTTTAATCCCCGGGATTTTGGCTTTTCGTCTAGCGACGGAACTTTATAAGTAAAGTCGCTTTCAATAAACCCTGATCCCGTCTGACCTAGCTATAGGATAGACCGATTGGGGTTTTTTTGGTTATCGGTCATCAGTTATCAGTGATTAGGTGTAAATTGAAAGTAATTAAGTAGGTAGGCGTTAAAAGTTGTCAGATGCCCCCCTTATCAAGGGGGGATTAAGGGGGGATCCCCACCCCCCTTATCAAGGGGGGATTAAGGGGGGATCCCCACCCCCCTTATCAAGGGGGGATTAAGGGGGGATCCCCACCCCCCTTATCAAGGGGGGATTAAGGGGGGATCCCCACCCCCCTGATCAAGGGGGGATTAAAGGCAAAATCCATTTTTAAATTATAACCAGCTACTTAGCCACCTTTCTGACCGATTTTACTTGTACTCATAAATCTATGACCGCACGAACACGAAACCAAACCGACAAAAAAACACCAAAAAAGCCAAAAAGCGGCAATAAATCCCAAAATTGGCAAATTATCGAGATTTGGCTGCGAATTATTGCCTATAGCGGTCTTTCCATCACGGCAGTTTTTGCGATCGCTCGTTTGCTACCCTACCAACAGATGCAACAGGCAAAACTGGAAGAAGTACGTCTGGCAGTCCAAGAAAAGGAGGAACGCGTCAATCAATTACGCGGTCAATTTACTCGCAGCTTCGATCCTAGTCAAGCGCGGCAAGTCATGGGGGAACAAAGTCCCCGACGGGATCCTAATCAAAGACGCATTTTTTGGGTTTCTCAGTAGAATTTATCGGGATAAATTCGTTTTTGAGCAGATTATTGGGGTATTTTGCCGATGCTAGTTGTTCACAACGAAAAAATTCTCGATTTCATTAAATACCGCTACTCTCTGGAGGATATTCAGAGATTATCTGCGTTTTTGTCGGAAAATGATGTCTTGAGTTTTCCCCGGCTAGAAAATGGCTTATTTCCAGCAGCATTAGTCAGTAATGAGACAGAATACACGGGATATGCCAATGTTTGGCTGAGGGATAACGTTTATCTGGCTTATTCTCACTATATTATCGGACAGACAGCGATCGCTGTCAAGAATATTCAGACTTTGATGAACTATTTTCAAAAGTTCCAAAGGCGTTTTATTAATATTATCCAAGGTCGAGTTAATCCTGAAAAGATCATGGAACGTCCTCATATTCGTTTTGAGGGACGTACACTGACGGAAATTGACCAAGTTTGGCAACACGCACAAAATGATGCCCTTGGCTATTTTCTCTGGTTTTATTGTCGTTTAGCACGGGAAAAATATATTCAGCTTTCCCCCCATTGTCTAGAAACAATTGCCCTATTCCCCTTATATTTTCAAGCGATTAGTTATTGGCAGGATGAGGATAGCGGTCACTGGGAAGAAACCCGCAAAATAGAAGCATCTAGCATCGGGGTTGTGGTAGCGGGATTACGCGAATTAAAAAGGTTATTAATCGAGACAGAGATAAATCTCACAGCCGAAAATCGCAGGATTACACCGGCATTTTTAGCGGACTTAATTGAGATAGGAGAACAAGCTTTATACCGTATTTTACCAGCCGAGTGTCTTCTACCAGTAGCGCAGGCAAGAAGTTATGATGCAGCCCTACTTTTTTTGATTTATCCCTTACAAGTGGTGGAGACAAATATCGCCGATCAAATTCTTAATAATGTTATCGTTCACCTTCAGGGAGATTACGGTATTCGTCGCTATTTAGGTGATTCTTTTTGGTGTCGAGACTATCGCTTAATTCCCCCAGAAATCCGCACCACGGTATCGACAGAAAGGGAAAGTTGGTTACAGGAACAAGGGAGAGGATTAAACCTAGGCGAAGAAGCACAATGGTGTATTTTTGATCCGATTATTTCTGCCATTTTTGGACTTAAATTCCAGAGTACAGGTCAGGAAAAATACCTCAACCTACAAACCCATTACTTTAATCGTTCTCTCGGACAAATTACGCGAAAAGATTCCCCCGTGGGTGAGTTTAAATGTCCCGAATTATACTATCTAGAACAGGGAAAATATATTCCTAATGATGCCACTCCTCTCCTTTGGACACAGGCTAATTTACAAATCGCATTGGAACTAATTAAGAAAAGTTTAAGCCAATAGTGTAATTCTATTTGGCTGGTTATAATTCAATTAGAAATGGATTTTAGGTTTGATCCCCCCTGCCCCCCTTGATAAGGGGGGTGCCGATAGGCGGGGGGATCTACCCTTGATAAGGTGGGTGTCTGATAATTTTTAACGACTACCTACTTATTTGACCAGATAAAATTACAACTATATATAAATTCGGGAGTTAAAAAATGCCTAATAACAACAATCAACCCGATATCAATAAAGCGATCGATGTGTGTATGGAGGAGTATAAAACCCTGAGAACGGAAATTTTACAAACCGTGCAAAATCGCAGTAATGTTATTGTCTTTGGGGGTGGTTTAGTTTTGACTTTACTGGGAATTGGGATCAGTCCCATCGCTAATCTTCCCATCATGAAAGAGACAACAACTGTTACTGAAACACCTAATCATAGAGTGGAACACAAACGCACTGATCAAGTAGAAAATAACATAAGAAAAGTGGAAACAACTTGGATCACAGAACCAACAAGTAAAGGGAATTTGGTCATTAAAGAAAAAGACACGGCAACAGAAACAATATCTCCACAAAAATATGATATTCCAATTGAACGGCGAATTCCTTCAGCAATTATTCTGGGAATAATGGTTCCCGCCTCTTGTGGATTGATCATCTTTCTTGTCAATGCAAGTAATCATCAGGTCGTTAGAATTGGTAGATATATTGCCACTAATATTGAGCCTAAAATCAATGATTTATACTTTAATAATTTACCCGTTGCTCAGAAGCCAATTGTTTGGGAAACCTATATGCAAACTTTACGATTTGGACCAGAAGAGGGTACTTGGATTAAAAGTGTTTTTGGTACTATCCAACTCTTGGGATTAGCGGGTGCTGTTTTTGCAGTATTAGACATAATTAGTTACGCATTAGAATCGATAAGTGCTATTCTTATTCCCATGGTAGGAAACGTAATTGGTGCAAATATTATCACTGGGATTATTTTAATTGTTGTAATATCGGTGTTATTATTAATACCAGCAACTAGAAAGATAATTTTACCTATGTACTTCTCAATACTTACTGAAGAAGGTAGTATTGCCGAGTTAAGAGACGGTGAAGGAAGTTTAAAAAAAATCTGGTACAAAGGAATTGAAAAACAAAATGAAGATGTGAAAAGTACACGAATATTTTGGATAAAACCTATAAGATATTTTATTCCTCTGTATCAAATAGTAAAATCAATGATTGATCATAGAGATAATGCTATTATTGAGATAGAAAATGACTCATTAAAATCGAAACTGCAAACTTTAGGTGAAGTTTACCTAGCTGATCAAGTAGAGAATACTAAAGTTTTGATGCAAGCACAAGGAGCAGATAAACAAGACCTTTTAAATGAACTTATCAATAATTTATTTGAACATATTCAAAATCAAGAAGTGAAATCTACACGAATGTATCAAATAGTAGAATCAATGATTGATGATAATGATTGTTTTAAAAATCTTCTTAATAAAATTAAAAATTACAGTAGAAATCCACAATATAATCCACCTTTCTATTTTAACTTAGACAAGGGTGGAGGAAAACGCGTTAACAATATCCCAGAATTACTCGAATTATCTATAGATAATCCCAATAAATTTAAAGAATACATGGAAAAAGGAGATTTTGAGCATTGGCTGGATAATATAGAGATAAGAGAAACAGAACTAGCAAATATAGCTCAGGGGACTCGCGAGAAAAATTTCCCTAACGATGATGAGCGCCTACATTATTTTCTCAGAGAATGCTGTCTAGTCTTGATTGGGAGAAACCCTTAATATTTCCTGACAAAAACTTGATTTGATCGCCGACTACCTGCAAGATAAAGAAAGAGCGTATGAGATAGGGAATTTACAAGAGGGTAAAAATTAAAATCTTTGGCTCTCTTATTCCCCGTATGATGAGTTTAACTTAATATAGGATCGATCGATCTTTGTGTCCTTTGTGTCTTTGTGGTTCGCTCCACTCCCCCGCCAGCCCAACTGTATCTTAGAATATATTTTACCCACCAAACTCAAGAGAGCCAATCTTTCTGATTTCAAGCTACCAACGACCGGCGCTAGTCACTGATAACTGAAACCTGAAAACTGATAACTGATAACTGATAACTGAAATGACTCGATCCTATTTTGCTACTACCGCGAGGGGACTAGAAGAAATTGCCGCTAGGGAATTAGAATTCCTAGGGGCCAAAGAAGTGAAACCCGTATTCACCGGAGTCCATTTTCAGGGGGATATCTCCCTACTCTATCGAGTCAATCTTTGGTCAAGAATTATTTTTCGGGTTTTGGTTCCCATTGCCGAAATTCCCTGTGGGGATGGGAAGGAACTGTATGATGGCATTCAAGCCATTGATTGGCGCGATTATCTCACCAGTGAGGAAACTTTAGCGGTACAATGTACGGGAACGAACGATCGCCTCAATCACACCCATTACACCGCCTTAAGCATCAAAAACGCTATTATCGACCAACAGCGTCAACAGGGGAATCCCCGTTCTTTTGTGGATACAGAAAATCCCGACCTGCAAATTAACGCTCATATCGAGAAAAATCGCTGTGTGCTTAGTTTAGATAGTTCTGGCCACAGTTTGCATCGTCGCGGGTATCATCGGGCCATGGGAGTCGCACCTCTGAAAGAAAGTCTCGCCGCTGCTTTGGTAGAATTATCGGCATGGCAGGATGATATGGCGCTTTTAGACCCTTTCTGTGGTTCGGGAACTATTGTCATCGAAGCGACGTTAAAAGCTTTAAATATTGCCCCCGGTTTATCCCGTTCCCAGTTCGGATTCCAGAAATGGCCAGACTATCAACCGGATTTATGGCAATCTTTGGTTAAGGAAGCTAAAGAAAAACAAAAATCTCAGCTAAATGCGCCAATTTATGCTAGTGATGCCGATTATGAGGTTCTACATCAGGCCGAGGATAATGCCTATTTTTGTCAAGTGCAGGACCACATTAATTTTAGCTTGCAAAGCATCACCGACTTAGAACCGACGAGCGATCGAGGGATTATTCTCTGTAATCCCCCTTACGGCAAAAGATTGGGCAATACCGAAGAATTAGGGACCCTATATAAATCCTTCGGTGATGTCTTAAAACAGAGGTTTAAGGGTTGGACAGCCTATATTTTATCGGGAAACAAAGAACTGACTAAACAAATCGGCCTGCGTTCTTCCCGTCGCACTCCCTTGTATAACGGTTCTTTGCCCTGTACCCTCTTAAAATATGAGTTGTATTAACTACATCAAAACCTTGAGACTGTCAAGGGCTAAATGAACATTCTGACGAACTGAGGCGGCAGAAGTGTGTAGATCCAGACGTTCAGCATCGGTCAAACGCACCTCCAGAATACTTTCCACACCCCGACATCCTAGGCGACAGGGAACCCCCAGATAGACATCCTGTAAACCGTATTCACCCTTGAGATAGGCTGCCGCCGGCAGTAAACGGGATTGATTTCTCAATATCGTCTCGACCATGGTACAGGCAGAGGAAGCAGGGGCGTAATAAGCGCCGCCAGTTTGCAGTAATTTGACGATTTCAGCCCCACCGTTGCGAGTTCTCTCCACTAGACGATTAATCGTCATCTCGTCCATTAATTCGGTAATCGGCACACCACTGACGGTACAGTAACGGGGTAGGGGTAACATTAAATCACCGTGACCACCCAAAACCATAGCATGAACGTCGGCGGTACTAACCCCCAATTCCATGGCGATAAAGGTTTGTAAACGGGAAGAATCGAGGACTCCGGCCATTCCCATCACTCTTTGGGGGGGTAAACCGGTTGCTTGCCAGACTAGATAGGTCATCACATCAAGGGGATTAGTGATGACGATAAAAATGGCCTCTGGAGAATACTTGAGGCATTTAGTGGCGGCCTCGACGACAATTTTGGCATTGACATTCATGAGATCATCGCGACTCATGCCCGGTTTTCTGGCTAATCCAGCCGTAATCACGACAATATTCGAGCCTGCCGTGTCTTCATAGTTATTAGTGCCGATAATCTCGCTGTCGTGCAGTTCTATGCCCTGAGCTTCCATCAAATCTAGGGCAATACCCTGGGGCAAACCATTGACGATATCGAGGAGAACCACATCGGCGAGGTTTTTTTCGGCGATGCGTTGGGCCAAGGTGCGTCCGACGTTACCGGCACCAATAACCGAGACTCGGGGCGATTGGCAGGGGATGAGTGTATCGTAGAAGTCAACCATGATTTATGGATGAGGCAATATCCTCATCAGACGGGTTCCAGTTGTTCGAGCTTTAGCCACACACTGGGGGTAGGAACATAGAATTTAATCAAAGCGTAATCATCTTTTACATCCAAGACTTCTGCTGTCGAGTTGAACATATAACTGGGTAAACGGCGATCGCTGGCTAGGGCTTCGAGGCTATTTTCTAGGTTTCCCGTCACCACGCGGACTAAAGCTCCTTTCTTAATTGTAGCTGCCATGTTTTTCTCGTTAAATTTGCTGGGGGTTTCTCCCATAAATTGTTACATATTCGGGCAGACCTCTGACAAGGGCTTTTTCAGTCATCAGTGAACTGATAACCGATACCAAAGGCCGAATCTAAAACCTAATTGGTTAAGCTAAAAGCTTTGATGTACTTAGTTTTTGCCCTTCTTTTTAGGTAGGAGAATTGCCAGATTCTTTCTTTTGCATGAGTGCCTGTCGCCCCTTGCCTTCAGAAACTGATAACTAATTCAAGGCTGATGGCTTTTTGGCTTAAGATAAAGTTTAGCCCTCGATCGAGTTCTCGTGTTTTCATGGTTTTACAACTGCGCGTCTACGTTCCCGAACACCCTCTGGTTAAGCATTGGCTGGCGATCGCCCGCGATCAAAATACCCCCCCGGTACTGTTTAAAACAGCGATGACGGAACTAGGGCGCTGGTTAACCTACGAAGCGGCGCGGCAATGGCTGCCGACCCTGGAAACTAGCGTTAAAACCCCTCTAGCGGAATGTCCCGCTACTTTTATCGATCCTAGCGTACCGATCGCCGTAGTCCCGATTTTACGCGCAGGATTAGCCCTGTTGGAAGGGGCGCAAAGTCTTTTACCCCTAGCTAGTACCTATCATCTCGGTTTAGCCAGAAATGAGGAAACCCTAGAGGCGAGTTGTTATTTAAATAAATTACCGGCTAGTTTTGATCCGGCCACGAGAGTGTTAATTCTCGAACCGATGTTAGCCACGGGGGGATCAATTTCAACGGCAATGGCAGAAATTACCAGCAGAGGCGTTGATCCTGCCCTAATTCGCCTGATTTCCGTGGTGGCTGCCCCGCCGGCTTTACAGAAATTGAGTCAAAATTATCCCAGCTTGAACATCTATACGGCTATTATCGATGAAGGACTAAATAGCCGCGGTTACATCGTGCCGGGGTTGGGCGATGCCGGCGATCGAGCTTTTGGAACCTATTAGGAGAAAAACGGATTATGAGTCAGCGAGATGGGTTTGCGGGCGGTTTTTTAGCCGGTGCGATTGTCGGTGGTTTAGTGGGCGGTGTTTTGGGGACAGTGTTGGCTAATCGCAGCCGCCGCGGTTTAGCAGCTGGTGATAATCAGTCCTTTGTGGAGGGTATCCGCCATGGGCGCTTGACTCCCGAGGAAGGCATGGAAATGGCCCGCCGCAGTTTAGAAGATAAAATTGCCCAGTTAAATCTAGCGATCGATGATGTGCGTCAACAGTTAGGATCGGTACAGGAAAACGGCAGCGATCGTTAAATAGGGCCTGCTGAATAAATCTAAAAACCTTGCTGGATAAGACTTTTAGCCTTTTTTGAAATCCAAAAGTACCAGATATGGGAGTGATCAGGGGGAAATTCAGCTACTTTTTCCCTGAAAATTAGGTAATTGACCCCCTCAAAATCGGTAAAACCCCACACCCCACACCCTACACCCTACACCCTGCCCCTAGGAAAAACTTTTTCAGCAGACCCTAAATAGGGCCTGCTGAATAAATCTAAAAACCTTTTTGGATAAGCTCTGCTCGCGCATTTAAATTAAATTGCTTGTTGAGATGAGGCAAGAGGCAAGGGGCAAGATTTTCCGTTAGAATTAGCAGTAATCAAACACCACGCTTGCAGGAGCTATTATGTGACAGTTGAGGGTGCGGAATGTGGGTTCCAATATCCGTATGAGGCGAAAGTCTCATGTAAGGTTCCGAATGGGAGGGGATGGGGGCGATTCTATTCTCGACCCCTAATAATTTCCCTGTTATTATCATTTTTATCTAGCCGACGGCTGACGGCTGACCGCTTCAAGATCACTGATCACTAAAATCACCGCGACGTTGGATCAGGTCTGAGGGGCTAAGATTGGAGACGAAATTGCGAAAAGCTTGACGTTCCTCTTCATCCGCGTCACGATCAACAGGAATAGAAGCGGAAGCGATCACTTCTTCCATTACCCAGACGGGACTGTTGGTACGCAGGGCAATAGCGATCGCATCACTGGGACGACAATCGATTTCTTTTTTGACTTCGCCGCGCTGGAGACAGAGAACAGCATAAAAAGTATTATCTTGGAGAGAATGGATGATAATTTTTTCTAAATCCATGTCCCAAGCTTTAAAAATATTAACGATCAAATCGTGGGTGAGAGGACGAGGGGGTTTTTGTTGTTCGAGGACGGTCATAATGGCCTTAGCCTGATCTTGTCCGATGTAGATAGGTAGGGCGCGACGCTCAGAACCATCCTTCAGCAGTACAATGGGACTGCGAGTGATAGCGTCTAGGGCAATTCCAGCGACTTTCATTTCGATCATGACTATGGCTTCTCCAAGATAGAGATTCAGCTAGGGAAGGAGTGGGAAAGCAACCTGAGTAATATAGTGCTTCGTTACACTCACAGTATGCCCTAAGATGGGGGAGATTAGCCTCATCTTTAACGAAAAAAATACATCACCTGCCCTCAGTAGATAGGAGTCAGGAGTCAGGATACCCCGATCCAATCTTGCTGCTTTTTGCTCCCCACTCCCCGCTCCCCAATTCATAATTCATAATTCATAATTCATAATTCATAATTCCCTCTACCCACTCCCTACTCCCACTTCCCAACTAAATTGCTCAATTTGTGCTATGATAACAGTTTTGGGATAAATTTAAATAGGAGCAGACTGTCTGTATGTCTCGTTATAGAGGACCGCGCTTGCGCGTTGTGCGTCGTTTAGGGGAATTACCGGGCCTAACCCGTAAAAATGCCCGTCGTGCCTATGCACCAGGGCAACATGGCCAGGCCCGCAAAAAACGTTCAGAATATGCCATTCGTCTAGAAGAAAAACAAAAACTGCGTTTTAACTACGGTGTCAGCGAGAAACAATTAATTCGCTATGTCCGCAAAGCTCGCCGGGCTACTGGTTCCACCGGTCAGGTGCTGCTGCAACTCTTAGAAATGCGTCTGGATAATACCGTTTTCCGTCTCGGTATGGCCGGGACAATTCCGGGGGCGCGACAATTAGTCAATCACGGTCACGTCACCGTTAACGGTAGAGTTGTGGATATTGCCAGTTATCAGTGCCGTCCGGGTGATGTGATTGGAGTTAGAAATCAAGAGCGTTCCCAGGATCTAGTCAAAAGAAATATGGAATACCCCGGTTTAGCCAACCTGCCGAGTCATTTGGAATTTGACAAAAATACCCTCGTGGGCAAAGTTAATGGCGTTGTGGAAAGAGAATGGATTGCCCTCTCGATTAATGAACTGTTAGTAGTGGAATACTACTCTCGGAAAGTCTAGGAAAAAAGCCTTTTCCAGATACCTTGAGGACGCAATTGGCAGCGTCCTTATTTTATTGGTTAAATTTAGGTTGACAAATAGCAAAAATACGATGCTAGAAACAAAATTAGAAAATAAATCTCTCTTCCGAAAAAATTAACCAGACTGATAACTCAGTGCAGGTGTGGCCAATAATTCAATGATACCATCTGGGATTAACTACAGAAACCAAAAACCTACCTAAAGCTTTTTAAAGTTACTCATTTTTATAGCTATAAGTAGTCGTGCAAAATTAATTTCCTAGTCGAGACAGGAGACAGGAGACGGGAGACGGGAAACAGCTATTAGGGATCGGATTTGAGTTTTCAGTTCACTGTTTCCTCACACCAGAAGTCTGACGGAGTAGTGGCTTAGATGTGTAATTAATTTTACTTAGGTACTTATCCTTGACAATAATTGGTACTGTTATAGCGTTTTCAAATAAGACATGAAAAAGCATCGTAATTGTGGAGATTAGGAAAAGTAAATAGTTTAAGGTTGATTAAAAGATTAAATATCTTCTTCATAATCCCAAAATTTTTACAGAAACGGTA
>Ga0315907_10000424_pt1 | contig 60925 bp, 65 predicted proteins | sample LakEriMetagenome_3_FD_203525 | JGI IMG/M metagenome (GOLD analysis project Ga0315907, IMG submission 203525) | Freshwater fungal communities from buoy surface, Lake Erie, Ohio, United States - Buoy 12 MA123 | ecosystem: Environmental > Aquatic > Freshwater > Lake > Lake biofilm | place: USA... | reverse complement strand
CCGTTTCTGTAAAAATTTTGGGATTATGAAGAAGATATTTAATCTTTTAATCAACCTTAAACTATTTACTTTTCCTAATCTCCACAATTACGATGCTTTTTCATGTCTTATTTGAAAACGCTATATTTATTCAGCCAACCCTTTCTATGAAGAGACTTGACTTTCTACCCGTCCTATGCTATCTTGGCAGGTGTCCCTAACGGTATTTTTCGTGAGCAAAGCAATGATGTCTTTAAAAACCTCTTTAGCAGGGGCTGCTACCGCCATCGGTTTGACCGCCCTGGCCTATCCCGCCCAAGCCGCCCAGTTCAGCTTCACCTATAACGACGCCGCGAACATGATAGTTCTCAGTGGAATACTCACAGGTAACCAGAACACCCCTGGTGTTATCGATATCACGGGATTTAGTAATCTCGTGTATAATGGTGTTCCCCTTGCTTTCTCTACCTCGTCAGGGGGTACGGTCGATTCCTATTTTTCCAATCCTGGCAATCAAGCTAAGGCTAGTTTCGATGGTTCAGTGATGGATTTTGTGCTTTTCGATAGTGGGATGAGTGACTACGTTGGCTTTGGTCCTGGCATCAGCATTACGGGCCTGGCTTTCGCTTCAAATGTTCCTGGTGTTCCGGGTGACCTAGAGGGTAACGAAGTGCCATTTAATCCTAGTAATATGATGTGGGAAGCAGCACTCATCCCCGAACCTGGTGCTGTTGTCGGCCTATTGGGGTTAGGTTTGGGTGCCTTGGCTTCTAAAGTTATCAAAAAAGGTTAATTTTGATTTTCCCGATGAGAGGTGAGGGTGCAAGCAGTTCGATAGACGCACTGACCACCTTGTACTCCTCCCCCACAGGGTTTTTTCAGGATTGATGCCTAATTCCCCTAATCTTGCCGTTAACTGCTCGACTTTTGGTGAAGCCAGTTCTTTTTGTTGACGTTCAGATTTTTTGGACTGTCTCTCCAGAATAGCGGCTTCCACCGGTGTGGGGACTAACTCGCCCTTGGGACTAAAATAACACAATTTATCGGCGTAGATGCCTAAATATAACCCCAATTCTTCACTCCATAACCAACCTTGCTGATTGGGTTGAATCGGTTGATATTTGGCTCTTCTAGGTTCTGTGTGATAAGTTTAACTTATATAGTATCGATCAATCTTTGTGTCCTTTGTGTCTTTGTGGTTCCTTCCACTCGCTCGCTAGGAAGAATGTATCTTAGAATACATTTTGCCCACCAAACCTAAGAGAGCCGATATTTTCCCTCTTCTTGCCATACTACCCAACTTTTCCGGTTTTGGTTTCTAGTGGTTCCTAATACTACAAAAAAGTCAGATCCTCTAAAGTATTCTGATTTTTTCTGATTTGGGCTGTAGTAGATGGTTAAATTCCAGGTGCCAAAGTAATCTTCTCTATCTTGCCATAACCATTCTAGGCATTTTATCAATAAAATAATCTGGGTTAGATGTAAATTACTTTCCCAGGTTGGTTCATCACTCCAAAATTCGCCCTTGGGGAAGATTATCTGATCTTTTCGGTCGGTTTGGCTAGGGGATAGGGGTTGAGTCCTAGTCATGGTTATCTGCTAGGAATATTGACATCCTCGCCGCCGTAAAACGGACGGCGATTCCTCACCACGCCACTTTTTTAGGGTGGTTGCGTCAATGGGGTTGACGCAGATAGCGAAAAACGCTTAATTGCTTAAGTCTGACACTTTCGACCCGTCCGTTTTGAGTGTCCGAATGCCGGACGGCCACTTTGAACAAGTCGAAAAAATCTAATGTTCAACCTTATTTCCTAGAAAGTTTTACTCGTTCAAGGCCGAATTTGAATTCTTTTCTGAACAAAACCCCCTACTATCTGTTGTCAAGGTTCAGTTTTTAGCTTGGTTATCGCTTTTTCCATTGTAGCTTAAAGCCGTCCTAAAAGGACGGGGTTTTAACCCAAATTTTCGATAAAGGGCAACAGTAAAGGGATTGAGGGAGATTCAGCTAATCTCAGGATAGGTGCTTAAAATGCGTCCTAGCCTATTATTATGTGTTAATCTCATCTTTACAGATCAAAACCCCACATCGTCTCAGGAGACAATGGCCGCTAATTCTCGGAATAAATCGCCCGTTTTTCTCGGCTGTTCCAGCAGAATCGCTATTTTTTGCCTTTTGATGTTATTATCGGCGGCAATAGGCTGGTTAATCGGGAAACAGTGGGTTAAACATAGCAATCAACCCGAAACCGTTAAACCCGTTTTTGCCACGGAGGAAAATAATTTTAATTCTGCCACAGATACGGCATGGCAACGGAAAGCCGAGATGAGAAAGCGCCGTCTGGAGTTGGGAATTGATAGTCAGTTTTTTAAAAATCTTGTCAATGAATTGTTTAACCTCCGCTATGGGGATATCAAAGAGGAAAAACAGAAACAGGAACAAAGAGATATTTTAGCCGCAGAAATCCTCGATCGCTTAGAACGTCTCGATTCTGGCACTAGGGAAGCATTGGGTAGCTACGACGAGCAAAAGCGAGAAAAATGGCGAGAACAAGTGAATCAGTTACGATTAAGCAGTAGAGTCCTTAATTTACTCACTGATACTGCTTTTTTTAAGCTATTTCCCGAGTTGACAGAAAGACCAAATTTTGATGGCAGCCTGGGTCAACTGTGGAGCGGCTTGGCCTGGAATCAGTTACAATCTTTACAGTCTGGCCTATCCTACCAAGCGATCGAAAGTTTAGACGCGGGGGGGGAGGAAGTTATCGAGGCAATTCTCAGCCAGGGACAAGGAAAAGCCTATGCAATAAAATTGCGTTCCAGTGATCGGTTAAACTTAAATTTAGAGGCGGAAGGCGAAGTTTTACTATCTTTCTACTCTCCCAGTGGCAAAGTCACTCTCTTAGACAAGTCTAGCGATCGGCAATGGTCTGGTCAATTACCCGAAGAGGGATTTTATGAATTAGTTATTCTCCCCCAATCTTCTACCCCTGTTCACTTTCGCTTGCAGTTAAAAGTAAGTCAATGACTTTAACCGTCAGTTATCAGTTATCAGTTATCAGTTATCAGTTATCAGTTATCAGTTATCAGTTATCAGTTATCAGTTATCAGTTATCAGTTATCAGTTATCAGTTATCAGTTTACTGATAAGCTCCCCACTTCCCCACTTCCCCACTTCATAATTTATAATTCATAATTCCCAATTCCCAATTCATAATTTATAATTTATAATTTATAATTTATAATTCCCCAACCCCTAATCTGCTTTTTTAGTTTTTCCCATGTCTTTAACTTTCCAAGCTGTTATCGCTAAATTAAATGAATTTTGGGCCGATCGCGGTTGCTTAGTTGCTCAACCCTATGATACAGAAAAAGGTGCGGGAACCATGAGTCCCCATACCTTTTTAAGGGCAATTGGTCCAGAACCTTGGGCCGTTGCCTATGTGGAACCCTGTCGTCGTCCTACGGATGGCCGTTATGGCGAAAATCCCAATCGTTTTCAGCATTACTATCAATATCAAGTCCTAATTAAACCCTCTCCCGATAATATTCAGGATATCTATTTAGACTCCCTGCGGGTGTTAGGAATTAACCCAGAAGATCACGATGTTCGCTTCGTGGAAGATAACTGGGAATCTCCCACCCTCGGCGCTTGGGGTGTGGGTTGGGAAGTGTGGTTAGATGGTATGGAAATCACCCAATTTACCTACTTTCAACAGTGTGGGGGTATCGATTGTCGTCCCGTGGCGATCGAAATTACCTACGGTTTAGAAAGATTAGCCATGTATCTGCAAGATGTGGAGGCAATTAATAAAATTCAATGGAATGAAAATATCCTCTACGGTGATATTTTTCTACAAAATGAAATCGAACAATGTACCTACAATTTTGAGGCTTCTAATCCTGAGTTATTATTTAGTTTATTCAGTTTATATGAACAGGAAGCTAAACAATTAATCGATCGCTCTCTGGTGATTCCCAGTCTAGATTATGTTCTCAAATGTTCCCATACTTTTAATTTACTCGATGCTAGAGGTGTGATTGCTGTAGCTGAAAGAACCCGTTATATCGGCAGAATTCGCCATTTAGCGCGACAGGTTGCTCAATTGTATTTACAGCAACGAGAAGCTTTAGGTTTTCCCCTACAAACGGTTTAGCAATCAGTTATTCTAGCCGTCAGCCTTTTCAGTAACCAGTAATCAGCTATCAGTTAAGCTGTTCGTAATTTAAATTGCTTGTTGAGACGAGGCAAGAGGCACTCTTGCAAGAGGCAACAGTAAAGGGATTGGGGGAGATTCGGCTAATCTTAAGAATCAGCGCTTTAAATGCGTCTTAGCTTATCAGATGCGAGTTTTCAGTTCACTGTTTACTGTTCACTGATAAAATCTCTCCAACCTCAAACCAGTAATTTTGCACCTCATCAGTCAGAGAATTAATATATTAAGTTTTACAAACAGAGGCGATATTTCTGCAATCTAACCAGGTTCTACCGGTATATTAGTGGGTGACACTATATCTAGCCGGTAATTCGCCTCAAAAGACCCTTTTGTTGGAGGTAATTCTTTACTTTGACTAGCCTATTAGTGCCAGGAAAAAGACTAAGTTTTTTAAGTTCTAATTTTTTAGACAAGGAGTTACTTTGATGATACCATCGCTACCCCAAAATGATGCTGATTCTATCAAACGACAAGAATTACTACAAAGACAAAAACAAGTCTACATCTATGATTCCGTTAGTGGTATCACCCTCGTCAAAGATTTACCTGCCCAAGAAAATTTCTCTATTTCCTATCAATTAATGCTGCGTAAAGGCTTGAGTGCTTTAATTGCCAATAGCGTGGCCACGAAAATAGAAAATGTCTTTGATCCCTTTGACAAATTAGAAGATTACGAACAACTTTTTCCTCTCCTTCCCAAACCCACAAGTATTAAAACTTGGCAATCTAACACAAGTTTTGCCTACCAAAGATTAGCGGGATTAAATCCCATGGTCATCCGCGGGATTAGCAGCATACCGGATAATTTCCCCGTCAGCGATGCTATCTTCCAAAAAGCCATGGGACCCGATAAAACCATTGCCTCGGAAGCCGCTAAGGGTAACTTATTTCTAGCAGATTATGCCCCCCTAAACAACCTAACTTTAGGCAGTTATCAAAGGGGTATGAAAACCGCAACAGCACCTCTTGTCCTTTTCTGTTGGCGTGCTAGGGGTTTACGGGGTCAAGGGGGATTAGTACCGGTTGCCATTCAATTGTATCAGGATCCGACCGTACCTAATCAGCGCATCTATACCCCCGATGACGGACTTAATTGGTTAATGGCGAAGATTTTCGTGCAAATTGCCGACGGAAATCATCATGAATTAGTTAGTCATCTCAGCCATACCCATTTAGTAGCGGAAGCTTTTGTTTTAGCCACAGCTACCGAGTTAGCACTCAATCATCCTCTGGCAATTCTATTAAAACCTCATTTTCAATTTACCCTCGCTATTAATACTTTAGCCGAGAGCGAGTTAATTAGCCCAGGCGGATTCGTTGATCGTCTATTAGCGGGGACGCTAGAAGCATCTATCGAGATAATTAAGACTTCCTATCGTCAAAGATTGGATAATTTCGCCGATTATACCCTACCCAAGCAATTAGCCTTCCGCCAAGTCGATGATACCTCCCGACTACCAGATTACCCCTACCGGGACGATGCTCTCTTACTTTGGCAAGCAACGGAAACCTACGTCAAAGATTACCTAAGTCTTTACTATACTTCCGACGCGGATGTAAACGAGGATACAGAATTACAAGCTTGGGTGCGAAAATTGATGTCACCTGAAGGTGGAAGCATTAAAAAATTAGTTTCTGACGGAAAATTAGACACTTTAGCCAAATTAATCGAAGTTGTCACCCAGATAATTTTTATTGCTGGACCACAACACGCGGCGGTTAATTATTCTCAATACGATTATCTCGCCTTTTGCGCGAATATTCCCCTAGCCGGTTATCAATCTCCTCCCAAAGCATCTGAGGAGGTGGATATGGATTATATTCTCCGTCTTTTGCCCCCCCAGGCCCAGGCCACTTATCAATTGGAAATTATGCACACTTTAACAGCTTTTCAATTCAACCGTTTTGGTTATCCATCCCGAAATGATTTCCCAGATCAACGCACTTACCCGATTTTGGCGGTTTTCCAAGCTAAATTAAAAGCGATCGAAAATGAGATCGATCGGCGCAATTCAACCCGAATTACGCCTTATATTTTCCTGAAACCCTCTCGCATCCCCAATAGTATCAATATTTAGGGTCTGCTGAAAAAGTTTTTTGTGGGGGCAGGGTGTGGGGTGTGGGGTTTTACCCATTTTCAGACGGTCAATTACCTAATTTTCAGGGAAAAAGTCCAGGAATTTTCGCCCCGATCCCTCCAATGGCTGGCACTTTTTGAGGTCAAAAAAGTCTAAAAGTCTTATCCAACAAGGTTTTTAGATTTATTCAGCCAACCCTATTTAAAGAGCAACCGCCACCTTGATGGGCTGCTGGGGTATCTAATAGCGATTCTCGTCCACAAAAACTAGACGAGAAACACCATGACAAAGAGTCTCTAAGAAAAAAAGATGTTAGCGATAACATCTTTTTGGCATTTTTTACAATTTAACTTCAATATCAACCCCTGCGGGTAAATCTAATTTCATCAAAGCATCGATTGTCTTAGAAGAGGGTTGGTAAATATCAATAATGCGGCGATGGGTGCGGGTTTCAAAATGTTCACGGGAGTCCTTGTCAACGTGAGGGGAACGCAGGACACAATAAATCTTTCTTTTTGTCGGTAGGGGAATCGGTCCGATCGCTGTGGCGTTAGTTCTATTGGCAGTATCGACAATCTTCTCACAGGAAGTATCGAGTAGGCGGCGGTCAAAAGCTTTCAAACGAATGCGAATTTTCTGTTGTTGTAACGTAGCCATAATTTCACCTATTGCAGTTGTCAAGGTACAAGATCAAGACAGTAACGGAGCAGCTTTTAAATTCACTGCCCCGTTAATTAGTAGATTAGCCTACTTGATAATTTTCGAGATAACGCCAGAACCGATGGTGCGACCACCTTCGCGAATAGCGAAGCGCATCTTCTCCTCAATAGCGATCGGGTTGATCAGTTCCACGGTCATTTTGATCCGGTCTCCCGGCATGACCATTTCTACAGTGCTGCCATCATCGGCGGTGTAGTCTTTGATAGTGCCAGTTACGTCAGTTGTCCGTACATAGAACTGAGGACGATAGTTTTTAAAGAAAGGAGTGTGACGACCACCCTCTGCTTGAGTTAACACATACACCTCACCTTCAAACTGGGTGTGGGGTTTGATCGTACCCGGTTTAGCGATCACCATGCCGCGCTCGATGTCGGTTTTTTGGATACCACGCAGGAGGATACCAGCGTTGTCACCGGCCATCCCTTGATCAAGACTTTTCTTGAACATTTCGATCCCGGTGACGGTGGTGGGGCGAGTTTCTCTGATCCCCACCAATTCCACGTTATCACCCACTTTCACAACACCGCGTTCGATCCGACCGGTAGCCACCGTCCCCCGACCAGTAATCGAGAATACGTCTTCTACCGCCATCAGGAAGGGTTTATCGATCGCCCGTTCGGGGGTGGGGATATAGCTATCCACCGCTTCCATTAATTCATAGATCGCATTTACCCACTCGTTGTCGCCTTTTTTGGCCTTGGGATTTTTGGTCATGTAGTCGAGGGCTTCTTTCGCAGAACCGGCAATAATGGGGATATCGTCGCCGGGGAAGTCGTAACTGGTGAGAAGTTCGCGCACTTCCAGTTCCACCAGTTCCAGTAATTCCTCATCGTCCACCATATCTTTTTTGTTGAGGAAGACCACGAGGTTAGGTACACCCACCTGACGAGCCAGCAGGATATGTTCCCGGGTTTGGGGCATCGGGCCATCAGCGGCCGAGACCACGAGAATACCACCGTCCATCTGTGCCGCACCGGTGATCATGTTTTTTACATAGTCCGCGTGGCCGGGGCAGTCCACGTGAGCATAGTGGCGACTGGCGGTTTCGTACTCAACGTGAGCGGTGTTGATGGTGATCCCGCGAGCCTTTTCTTCGGGAGCGGCATCGATTTCATCGTATTTTTTAGCTTGGGCATTACCCAGAGCCGCTAGGGTCATCGTGATAGCGGCGGTGAGGGTAGTTTTGCCGTGGTCAACGTGACCGATCGTACCGATGTTAACGTGGGGTTTCGTCCGTTCAAATTTAGCGCGTGCCATTTACTTTCTGTTCCTTTGTTTTTTTTTCTTCTTCAGCTGGGTGAACATTAATCAGTCACCAGAGATCAGTTTTAAGTTAGCAGTTATTAGGGTTGACCGATCAAATTTAAATGATCGGTTTGTCTTCACTGCTCACCGGTCACTGGTCACTGATTATCCGTTCCCTTTACTTTTGGCGATAATCGCCTCGGCCACGTTGCGGGGGACTTCTTCGTAATGGCTAAATTCCATGGTGAAGATGCCCCGTCCTTGGGTTTTGGAGCGAATATCAGTGGCGTAACCAAACATTTCCGCTAAGGGAACTTTAGCGGACACTTTGGCGATGCCGGCCTCGGTTTCTTGACCTTCGATTTGTCCCCGACGGGAGTTAAGATCACCGATGACGTTACCGATGAAGTCTTCGGGTACTTCCACCTCGACCTTCATCATCGGTTCTAGGAGAACGGGGGTAGCTTTCATCACCGCTTCCTTAATCGCCATGGAACCGGCAATCTTAAAGGCCATCTCGGAGGAGTCCACATCGTGGAAAGAACCATCTACCAGGGTTGCTTTCAGGTCGATGACAGGATAACCCGCTACGATCCCCGATTCGCAAGCTTCTTTCATCCCTTGTTCTGACGGGTTGATGTATTCTTTGGGGATAGCACCACCGACAATTTTGGAGACGAAGACAAAGCCTGACCCCGGTTCACCCGGTTCGAGTTCGATGACGACGTGGCCGTACTGCCCTTTACCGCCACTTTGACGGATAAATTTACCCTCAGCGCGCACGGGTTTCCGCACAGTTTCCCGATAGGCCACCTGGGGAGCGCCCACCGTCGCTTCGACTTTGTACTCCCGCAGCATTCGATCGACGAGGATTTCCAGGTGCAGTTCTCCCATCCCGGCGATTACCGTTTGATTGGTTTCGGGATCAACTTTGACCCGGAAGGTGGGATCTTCATCGGAGAGAGCTTGCAGAGCTTTGCTGAGTTTCTCGATGTCCTGTTTGGTTTTCGGTTCCACCGCCACGGAGATAACCGGTTCGGGGATAAAGAGGGATTCTAGGATAACTGGGTTCTTCTCATCACAGAGGGTATCCCCGGTAATGGTGTTTTTCAGTCCGATCGCCGCTCCCAGATCACCGGCGCGCAGTTCATCCACTTCGATCCGTTCGTTGGATTTGAGGACGATCAGGCGAGCGATCCGTTCTTTGGTTCCTTTGGTGGAGTTGTAGGCGTAGCTGCCTTTAGCTAGTACACCGGAATAGACCCGCAGGAAGGTTAAACGACCGAAGGGATCGGCCATGATTTTGAAGGCGAGAGCAGAGAAGGGAGCATCGTCCTTAGCCTCCCGGATTGCCTCGCTGCCATCGGGAAGAATCCCTTTAACGGCGGCTACTTCCGAGGGTGAGGGTAGGTAATCGACGACGGCATCGAGGAGCAGTTGTACCCCTTTGTTTTTGAAAGCCGAGCCGCAGAGGACGGGAACAATTGTACCAGCAATCGTCCCTTCTCTGAGACCGCGTTTGATTTCGGCTTCGGTGAGTTCTTCACCTTCTAGATATTTTTCTAGGAGTTCTTCATCGGCTTCCGCTACAGCCTCCACCAGCTGCACGCGGAATTCTTCGGCCTTTTTCAATAAGTCTTCGGGAATGTCGGTTTCTTCTATGTCTTTCCCTAGATCGTCCTTATATATATAGGCGCGCATCTTGACGAGATCGATGATCCCGCTTAGTTCGCTTTCTGCGCCGATCGGCATTTGGATGGGAACGGCGTTAGCTCTAAGGCGATCTCTTAATTGTTCGTAAACTTTGAAGAAATTCGCTCCCGTTCTGTCCATTTTGTTGATAAAGGCAATCCGGGGTACTTTGTACCGATCGGCTTGTCTCCAGACGGTTTCCGATTGGGGTTGTACACCACCAACAGAGCAGAAAACCGCCACTACTCCATCGAGTACCCGCATGGAACGTTCCACTTCAATGGTGAAATCGACGTGGCCAGGGGTGTCAATGATGTTGATGCGATGATCTTGCCAACTGGTACTGATGGCGGCGGCGGTGATGGTGATTCCTCGCTCCCGTTCCTGTTCCATCCAGTCGGTAATTGCCGTTCCGTCGTGGACTTCGCCCAGTTTATGAGCGACTCCCGTATAGAACAGGATTCTTTCTGTTGTCGTTGTTTTGCCCGCGTCTATATGAGCGGCGATTCCGATGTTTCGCACTCTCTCTAGCGGGATAGTCCGTGCCACAGCAACCTCCTTGCTTTGCTTGCCAGTGATGGGATTTTGTTCTAGGATTTTTTACACTATTTACAATTCTATACTTTTCTTGACAGTTTTTTGGCGGCAGCGGTGTGGTCCACCGCCCTTAAAGTATCTTTAAAGTATCTTTCTTAGTAACGATAGTGGGCAAAGGCTTTGTTTGCCTCTGCCATCCGGTGGGTTTCTTCCCGTTTTTTGATCGTGCCGCCGGTTTCATTGGCCGCATCCATGATCTCGTTAGCTAGTTTACCAGCCATGGTTTTGCCGCCTCTGGTTCTGGCATAATGGACTAACCAACGCAGTGCCAATGTACTACCACGGTTGGTGCGTACTTCCATCGGGACTTGATAGGTGGCTCCACCGACCCGGCGGGCTTTCACTTCCACTAGGGGGGTGGCGTTTTTAACGGCTTTTTCAAATACTTCTAGGGGTTCTTGGCCGGTACGTTCGCCGACGGTTTTTAGGGCATCGTAAACGATGTTAGCGGCCAAGGATTTTTTGCCCGATCGCATGATCCGGCGGATGGTCATGCTGACTAAACAGCTATTGTAAACGGGATCGGGGGGAATAGGACGTTTTTTGACGTTTTTACGGCGAGACATCGGAATATTCCTTGATTTTCTAGGTTAACTTTAACTTTTGCTTGACAGTCGGATGATTACAGCCCATCTCAAACCCTCTCCTGCGAGTCTTCAGTCTCTTGGGTTAACTTTGACCGACTCGGTGGGAGTATTTTTTTGGTTAATCAATTTCCTGTTTATTTAGCGGCGGGTTTGGGGCGTTTGGTTCCGTACTTAGATCGCGCCTTTTGACGGTTTTTCACCCCAGTGGCATCGAGGGTGCCGCGAATGATGTGATATCTGACTCCGGGTAGATCTTTGACCCGACCGCCCCGAATGAGGACGACCGAGTGTTCTTGCAGGTTATGACCGATGCCCGGGATGTAGGCTGTCACCTCAAATCCAGAGGTCAAACGTACCCTAGCGACTTTCCGTAGGGCTGAGTTGGGTTTTTTCGGTGTGGTGGTATATACTCTTGTACAAACTCCCCGACGTTGGGGGCATTGTTTGAGGGCGGGAGATTTGGTTTTTCTTTTCGCTTTGGATCTTTCGTCGCGTATTAATTGCTGAATGGTGGGCATGATAGGGCTGTATCTAAGGTTACTCTGAACTCCTATTACCGAAGGTCAAATCGTTGACAAAAGGTCATTATAGCAAATTGTTGCTGTTGTTGTCAAGTCCGCGATTGTGCTTTTCTCCGGTTTAGATGTTAGAGATTGTCTTTTTCTTGGGCGGCGGCGGCACTCAATTCGGGCGTTATTAGGCGATAAAATTACAGCTTCGTTGTTTTGGCTTGATAGTGCGATTTTAGCGATAATTATCACCTGATTAATCGGCTAATATCTGAAAAACTGTCTCTAGCTAACCTCATTTTCAGAACTGGTGTCTAGAGTATTAGCTCTTAACGATATATTTAGAGTTTGCTGAATAAATCTAAAAACCTTGTTGGATAAGGCTTTTAGACTTTTTTTCCCTGAAAAAGTGCCTACCATTGGAGTGATTGGGGGGAAAATTTAGGGATTTTTTCCCTGAAAATTAGGTAATTGACCACCTGAAAATGGGTAAAACCCCACACCCCACACCCCACACCCCACACCCTGCCCCCACGAAAAACTTTTTCAGCAGCCCCTATTTAGAGCGTTTGTACTGGATGCGACCCGGGTGTGCTGCCATAAAATATTGTTAACCTTTGAGGTTAACAATATTACAAGGGTCATCTACAATGGATATTGTATTTAAGGAAAAAAAATTTGAGAACGAATGCAATAGCCAAAGACTACTGAAAAAACAGTATGGAGAGAAGATGGCTAAGAAAATCAGGCAAAGACTCGACGACTTAAAAGCAGTTATTGTCCTGGAGGAAATGCGATCGCTGCCGGGACGTTGCCACGAATTGTTACATAACCGTGCTGGACAACTATCTCTAGATTTAGTTCATCCTCTCAGACTAATTTTTGAGCCGGCTAATATACCGATTCCTCAAAAAGCAGACGGGGGAATTGATTGGAAGAAAGTAACCGCAGTCGTAATTATTGGCATAGATGACACCCATGACTAATACTATTGAGAACAGATATGCACCGGATTTTATTTCTCCACCGGGAGAAACCCTTGCCGAAATCCTAGAAGAAAGAAATATGTCTCAATCGGAACTCGCCCAACGCATGGGCAGACCAAAAAAGACTATCAATGAGATAATAAAAGGTAAAGCGGAGATTACTATCGATACCGCCTTACAGATAGAGTTAGTGTTAGGAACTCCCGCCAGTTTCTGGATAGAGCGCGAAAGACTTTATCGGGAATATTTAGCGAGAAAAAATGAGAATCAAAGATTAAAAGGTTATTTAGGCTGGTTAAAACAAATTCCTTATCGGCAGATGACTGAATTAGGCTGGCTCAAGTTTGATGAGGATAAAATAGAGCAATTACGAGAGAGCTTGAATTTTTTTGCCGTTGTCTCCCCTGAGCAATGGGAGGAGATTTGGGGGATAAATTTATCGATTGATTTTAGAAAGTCTCAAGCATTTGATAGCGATCGAGGGGCAATAATAGCATGGTTACGTCAAGGAGAAATAGAAGCATCGAAAATTAATTGTGCTGATTACAACGAGTTGAAATTCAGAGATGCCTTGCGACAAATTCGTTCGTTAACTATTAAGTCTATCGAGGTATTTCAACCGCAAATGATCGAGCTTTGTGCGGCAGCGGGGGTTGCCTTAGCCTTTGTCCCTGAACTTCCGAAAACAAGGGTACACGGTGCTACCCGTTGGTTAGGTTCTCACAGAGCTTTAATTCAATTGAGCGATCGATACAAAACAAATGATCATTTTTGGTTTTCTTTTTTTCATGAAGCTGGTCATATTTTATTACATGGGAAACGAACTTTATTTTTAGAGGGGCAAGATAAAGATATTCGAGATAAAATTAAAGAAAAAGAGGCGGATGTTTTTGCGGCTAATTTCTTAATTGCTCCCAGAGATTGGCAGAGATTTATCGCCAATAATTCTCTGAATAGAAAAGCTATTAATCAATTTGCCGAACAACTAGGAATACACCCTGGTATTATTGTTGGTAGAATGCAACATGAGCAAATTACTTCTTATCAAAACTATAATGATCTTAAGGAGAAATATTGTCTAAATACGCAGAATTCCTTTTTGGTATTGACGAGCGACTCCCCAAAAGGAAAACTTCCTATCTCACCATTAAGAAAACTGCTGTAAGCGGAGATTACTAAGGATAAATTTGGCAATAATTGACAAATTTAGCATTAGAGACAGGAAATTGCGATAACATCAAAAAAAGTCAGGGAGAGGATAGTTATGCTCGATCTTGCGAAATTAGCGGCAAAAATGCCAGGGATTAGTCAACATTTTCAACAGGAAGTGGCAGCTAGTCGCGAGCGAGTGCAACGGGCTAAAATTCTTTTAGAACAGGCTCAACAGCAACAGGAAAAACTACTAGAACTCTATCATAACTGGCACGATCGCCTAATTTTCTCTGTCGCGCTACCGATCGAACCTCTCGACACCCGCATTACTATCCTTCCCCCCCCCGAAAGTCATAGCGTTTTTGCCACGGATGGTTCCCAAATTGCCCCTTCTCACCACGAAATCGCCTACTGTTATCTAATTAACATCGGTAGGATCATGTTGCACTATGGTCAAAATTTACACCCTCTCCTCGATAGCATTCCCGAAGTCTATTACAAATCAGAAGACCTCTACATTTCTAAACAGTGGGGTATTCGCGTGGATGAGTGGATGAGTTATCGTCGGACGGTATTAGAAAGCCAAATGTTAGCGGAAATGGCTACTCGTTGGGTAAAACCCCCTGGGGCCCATTATGAACCAAATTTAGCCCTCGTGGATGGTTCTTTGATCTATTGGTTTATCGATAGTCTCCCCCCGGAAGCAAAAGATTTAATTTTGCCACCGATTTTTCAGTCTTGGGACGATTTAAAATCAGCTAGAATCCCGCTTATGGGTTATATTAGTGCTTCTCGTAGCACGGAAAGCTTAAATTTCCTGCGTTTACAATCTTGTCCCCATGATACTCCCAATTGCTTGATCAATTGCGGTGATTTAGACCCAGAAAAAACCCCTTGTCGCGTTGTCGATCCTCTCCGGGATGCCTCTCTCTGGGGTTATTTATTGGAACCGGGGCAAAGAAGTCCTTTTTGGCGCAGTTCTTTGAAAATCCTCGATCTTTATGGGGATGAACATCGCATTTACTTCTGTTATCTCCATGTGGGGACGGAAATCGCTAGGGTAGAGGTTCCTGCTTGGGTGGTGGAGGAGCGAGAATTACTCGATCGCTCTTTGAGTATTTTACTGGCCCAGGTGTTAAAAGGTTATGGTTATCCGATCGCCTTAGCGGAAGCGCACAATTTAGCGGTGATTAAAGGTGGCGATCGCCTGCGTTTTTTTGCCCTTTTGGAACAACAAATGATTAAAGTCGGTTTACAGGATGTGGGAACATCTTATAAGGAAGCGAGAAAACGCAGTAGTATCGCTTAATTGAGGAGGCAGCAGATGGGGAGTGGTCACTGATAACTGATAACTGCTAACTGATAACTGCTAACTGATAACTGGTCACTGATAACTGATAAGTAGGTGGGAATTACCCACCTTAAACTTGATTTTTGCTGAATTTTTCTAGCGACCGCTTCGATCTTGATCCAAGACGCTGACGGGGAAATTATTATAACCAAGGTGATGTTTGCTAGTTTTTTGAATTTCTTCTTTAATTTGATCTAGATCAACATAGCGATCGGCTACATTAATTAAACTATCACTGGTCATCGATCGCAAACTAACCACTTCCACTCGCGCACCACGGTAACTGACGGAATCGGCAGCATAGGCTAAATCCCCATCACCACTGACAATTACTGCGGTATCATAGGAACCCACTAGCGCCATTAAATCCACGGCAATTTCCACGTCAAGATTGGCTTTTTTGGAACCATCGGGTAATTGTACTAGATCTTTAGCGATGACTCGATAGCCGTTGCGACGCATCCAGAGGAGGAATCCCTGCTGTTTTTCGTTAGTGCGATCAACTCCAGTATAAAAGAAGGCCCGCAAGAGACGAGAACCGGCAGTTAAACGACAAAGTAATTTGGTGTAGTCAATTTCGATACCTAATTGCAGGGCTGCATAAAATAAATTGGAACCATCGATGAAAATCGCCACACGACCGCGATTTTCTAGCACTTGTTCGGGGGTGAAGACTGGGGCTGTGTCATAATCATCAAACATTTTATTTTTCCTCGTTTGTTAAAAGTTTAGTGTTGGGTGTTTGCCAGTTGTGTCCCAAAGGACAACAGACCTTAAAAAATAGAGTTATCAAAAAATTCCCTTAGGAATCGTTTAACGGCAGTTCTAGTTTAGAAAAGATCGGTTCAGGTGTTCCTAGTTGTGGATTTGTGGGTAATCCCCATTGACAGTGTTGGGAAAAAGAGACACCATCAGGGAAGTTTTCCCCATCCTCCGACCTGAAAGTATTAAAATCAATAACAAAACCTAGTTGTTGATAAATTTTACTGCTTAAGGTCGGTATTATCGGTGAGAGTAGGTAGGCAGAGAGTCTTACTGATTCCAAAACTGCGTAGAGAACCTGTTCTACTGCTGCTTGTTGTTTCTGTTTAAATAAACTCCAGGGCGCACTCTCATCGATAAACTTATTACTAGCACGAATTAACGCCAATATTTCCTCACAGGCTTGATCAAATTGTAGCGCATCGTACTTCTGTTCAACAATGCCCCCTAGATTGATCCCCATATTCTTAAGGTGATTATCGTTGGGGATATCTACACCGGTCAACTGGGGGGGGTTATTTTGGCAGTATTTTTTAACCATGCCTAGGGTGCGATTGAGGAGGTTGCCTAAATCGTTGGCTAAATCCGCGTTAAGAATATTAACAAATCTGGTTTCCTGAAAATCGCCATCCTGTCCTAATTCAATCTCTTTAACGAAATAGTAACGGACGGCATCGGCCCCATAGCGATCAACCAAATCGAAGGGATCGAGGGTATTACCGAGACTTTTGCCCATTTTCCGCCCGTCTTTGGTCAAAAAGCCATGGCCGAACACTCTTTTGGGCAAGGGTAAACCCGCCGACATTAGCATAGCCGGCCAATAAATGGCATGGAATCTTAATATATCTTTACCGATCAGATGCAGATCGATCGGCCACCATTTGGCCAAGGCATTTTCTAGGGTGGGTTCGTCTTCGGGGTCGAGAAGGGCGGTAACATAGCCAAGAAGGGCATCAAACCAAACGTAGATGGTATGCTTACCATCGTGGGGAATGGGAAACCCCCAAGCCACATTAACCCTAGAGATGGAGAAGTCCTGTAGTCCCTGGTTGACGAAGTTGAGAACCTCATTACGTCGGCTTTCCGGTTGAATAAAATCCGGTTGTTCTTGGTAAAGTTGTTCTAGTTGCGTCTGATATTTAGAGAGACGGAAAAAATAGTTTTCCTCGTCGCGCCATTCGGCGGCCAGATTAGTATGAATGGGACAACAGCCATTATCTAACAGTTCTCTTTTTTCCTTAAATTCTTCACAGGCGACGCAATACCAACCCTGTTGGCGATCGAGATAGATATCGCCCTTTTCCCAGACTCTTTCAAAAAATTCGTTAACAATTGCCTGATGACGGGGGGCGGTGGTGCGACTAAAGCGATCATACTGGATGTGTAGCTTTGCCCAGAGATTGGCAAAACTGGTGGCGATGCGATCGCAGTGTTCCTGGGGATTGAGTCCTTTGGCTGCCGCGGTTCGTTCGATTTTCTGTCCGTGTTCGTCGGTTCCTGTAATCAGGAGGACAGAATTGCCCTGTAACCGCTGCCATCGCGCCATAACATCCGCTACGATCGTCGTGTAAGCACTGCCGATGTGAGGGATATCGTTGACATAATAAAGAGGTGTTGTTAAAGCAAATGTATTTCGCTCATTTAAATCATTCATGAAATTTATTTTTTTAAATAGACGAGGCTGCCCCGAGGCTGATCCGTAGATGATTGGGACATAATCCCTATATTTTATGATCCTCTAATTCTGTTTTATCCTTTAGTTGTGATCTAAGTCAATAAAAACAATCTTAAGGCCGATTTTTTTTTTCCATGAAGCTGCTTACCCCCCTATCCACCTCTCGTTTAATTCTTGATACCACGCGCACGAGTCTGTTTACCGTCGGTCAAGAAAATCTACCCGGCCAAGGAGTGGCGATCGTGGTAAGTAACCATCGTAGCTTTTTGGACGCGCCGATCTTAATTCAAGCTTTGGGCAAAACTCTCCCGATCGCCTGTCATCACTACATGGGAAAAACCCCGCTTTTGCGGGAATTAATCGGAGAATTGGGCTGTTTTCCCTTTGATACCCCCGAAAAACGCCACCGGACTTTTTTTCGGCAAGCAACGGATTTTTTACAGTCCGGACGATGGATCGGTTTATTTCCAGAAGGTGGATCGCCGATGTTAAATTTGACTGCTCCTCGTCAAATTAGCCCTTTTCAAAGCGGATTTGCCCATTTAGCCCTGCGTTGTCCCGTGGAGAATTTATTTGTCTTACCTGTGGCTATTCTCTCCGAGTCGGAAACTGTTATTAGTCCTTTTCCCGTGCGTTTGCTGCGCTGGTTAGATACCACGGAACCTTTATTCGATCAAGATGGTTGGCATCCCGTTGTCTTTTATCATCGTGTCAAGGTGGCGATCGGTCGTCCCTATGGAATTACTGAAAGCGATCGCTCAGATTATCAAGGTAAACAAGGAAAAAAAGCCCTTAATCGTTTAATTGGTCATTGTCAGTCGGAAATTAGCGATTTATTGCTGAAAGGGTAGGTCAGGAGTCAGGAGACAGGAGAAAGGAGGCAGCTTTTTTCTTCCCACTTCCTAACTCATAATTCATAATTGATACTGGAGTGATTTGTTATAAGTAGGGTTTGCTGAATAAATCTAAAAACCTTGTTGGATAAGGCTTTTAGACTTTTTTTCCCTGAAAAAGTGCCTACCATTGGAGTGATTGGGGGGAAAATTTAGGGATTTTTTCCCTGAAAATTAGGTAATTGACCACCTGAAAATGGGTAAAACCCCACACCCCACACCCCACACCCCACACCCTGCCCCCACGAAAAACTTTTTCAGCAGCCCCTAAGTAGGGAGACACAATTATTTGTAGGATGGGTTAGCAGTAGCCTAACATGATCGGGCGTTGGGTTTCATGCTTCAACCGTTCGGCAAAAGCTCACGGCCGAAGCCCAACCTTGAATGATATTATCAGTCTAACTCTCGGTCGGGTGCAGTGATTGGTTAGACAGATGGACTTTAGATGAAGTTTATGGAGATTTCCACTCTCCTTCTGGGATCATGGCTGTAATCATGATGTTACGCAATGTTCCAGTAGGTAAATCTCTCCCTTGATGGTAAGGTACGATAACTTGAGTATCTTGATCCCTACCACGCCATTTTCTATGACTACCCTTCTGAGAGATCAGTTCAAAGTTATACTTGCGTAATATGCGCTCAACCTCGTCAGCATTCATTCTCCTGAGTCGAGTCATCCCACCATAACCTCACGGATTACTGCTCCTGGTAGAAGGTCGATAGCATCAGGTTGTAAATAAAGCTCGATCGCTTCGCGTATATTATTGAGAGCTTCCTCTTGTGTAATACCGGCAGATGTGCATCCGGGCAGTTCCGGACACCAAATTGCCCATTCGTTTGTATCGGGATCGGGTTCAAGTATCACTCGCCATTTCATCGAAAATTTGGGTCTGAAACCCCGTCGTTCTACGACGGCTTTACCGTCAAATATTAGCACATTTACGAAATATATGCTAAAATGTGAGGTATGGAAAAAGCCTATTCTTACCGATTTTACCCCACACCCGAACAAGAGTCGCTATTGCGGCGCACATTGGGCTGTGTAAGATTAGTTTACAATAAAGCTCTCCATCTCAGAACACAAGCATGGTACGAAAAGCAAGAAAGAGTAGGATATACTGAAACTTCTTCAATGCTAACCGAGTGGAAAAAACAAGAAGAATTAAACTTTCTCAACGAAGTAAGCTGTGTACCCTTACAACAAGGGTTAAGGCATTTACAAACAGCTTTTACTAATTTCTTTGCTGGTCGTACTAAGTATCCTAACTTTAAGAAAAAACATCAGGGAGCAAGTGCCGAATTTACCAAGTCTGCTTTTAAATTTAAAGACAGACAAGTCTATTTAGCCAAATGCACAGAACCTTTACCTATTCGATGGTCAAGACAAATCCCAGAAAGCTGTGAACCAAGTACAGTAACAGTCAGATTACATCCATCAGGACGCTGGCATATTTCAATTAGATTTGATGACCCAACGATTAAGCCTTTATCAGTAACAGATAAAGCCATCGGAATTGACTTAGGAATTAGTAGCCTAGTAATTACCAGTGACGGCGATAAAGTATCTAATCCCAAGCATTTTAAGAAACATTATCGGAGACTGCGAAAGGCACAAAAAAGTCTTTCTAGAAAACAGAAAGGCTCAAAGAATCGAGAAAAGGCAAAAATCAAAGTAGCCAAGATTCACGCTCAAATTACTGATAACAGAAAAGACCATTTACACAAGCTAACCACTCAATTAGTCCGTGAAAACCAAACGATTGTGGTTGAGAATTTAGCCGTCAAGAATATGGTCAAAAACCCTAAATTATCTCAGGCAATATCTGATGTAAGCTGGGGAGAAATAACCCGACAATTAGCCTATAAATGCCGTTGGTATGGGAGAAATTACATCGAAATAGATAGATGGTTTCCTAGCTCTAAAAGGTGTAGTAATTGCGGGTATATTGCCGAGAAAATGCCGTTAAATGTTCGAGAATGGGATTGTCCAGACTGTGGGACACACCATGACCGAGATATTAACGCCAGTAAAAATATTTTGGCCGCAGGGCTTGCGGTGTCAGTCTGTAGAGCGACCATAAGACCAGAACAGAGTAAAACTGGGGCGGCAGGTGCGAAAAATCCTTCGGGAAAGAAGCAGAAACCCAAATCGTGAGGTTTGGGAATCGCCGTCCGTTTTACGGCGGCGAGGATGTCAAAGGGACTAAATCCTTAGAGAACTACCCAAGATGATAACAGATGGACTCCACAAGCATAATCAATGCTCAAGCCCGGGATGACTCGATAGTGGTTCACGTTGAAAAAGCTCCCAATTCCATATCTTCGTTAGAAAGGCTTTGCTGCCATTTTAATTCACTTTCAATATCTTCTAGCAATTGATAATTCATAATTCATAATTCATAATTCATAATTCATACTCCTTTTTCTTATTGCGCTAATATTCTGACTAGCTCTGCTTTCTTCATCTTGCTTAAACCAACGATTCCCTTTTCTTTGGCTAGAGTCTTTAATTCGGAAACAGTCTTGAGTTTGAGAGTTTCTTCTGAAAACTCCTCAATCACTGCATCTTGTTGAGATTCAGGAGTGAGATAAAAGACAGTTTTGAGTAAATCTAATCCCTTCCCTTTTGTAATTCCACACTTGAGGGCAACAATTGAATCTAAACTCTTCCAGAATTGACGGGGAGCCTCATCAATCCTAGCAGTAGCAGTAGCTAATTTAACTGTTTTTAGGGGGCTATTCGGTTGTTCAATCAAGAACTGTAAAGCAGATTTAATTTCTTCTCTTGAAGCTGTTGACAGATTTAGTTTTGGGGTTTCTTCTCTTGCCAAAACTCTGGATATATTCCTAGCATCTTCTGTTCCATCGGCAATAATACACCAAATTCTTTCTAGTCCAGCCCTTTCAGCCACAGCATAAACAAATGAGTTGCCGATAACTTCATAGCGATCCTCTGATAATTCTTTGACGATTACAGGCAGCCAATTGCGTCCACCTGTCTGCTGTAATAGTTTGGCAGCAACTTCAATTAAAAAACTATCAGCATCGGTCCCATTGGTAATTTCTATTTCATCTAAGTAGAGATACTTCAAAGTACCAATATCGGTATATTCCATCATTGTAAAAAATACTCCTTTGCTAAGTCTTTGTAGTAGTCATGAGCGGAACGATTTTTATAAACGGCTGGCACGCGCTCAAAAGCAGCACTGGCTATAATAGCGTATTCTGGCAGGTGATGAATATGTAAATCTTTTTTGGCATTAGTGTATCTGGGATAAAAATAGGGTAAAAGGGTTTTGTCATTTTTTAGTATTTGATTAATTTCTTTTTGGGCAAGCTCTAACTGTGGTTGAGTAATCTTCTCACCGTTGAAAAAAATTGGTAAGGCTATGGGAGTCCCATCTTTTTTTAATTTTTGCATTTGCGGCAGAAACTCCTTGATGGCAGTGGCTGCATTATGAAGGGAGAATGAATTGTTATGTTTTGTCGGTAAGAGGACAACATCGGCAGCATAAACAGCCAGCCGGCTAGTAAATCGCCAATTGGGAGCTGCATCTATAAAAATGTAATCATATTCATATCTAGCTAAGTCTAATTTTCTATGGAGAGTGGATATTGTCATTTTAGCATTATACTCCAATTCCGGATACTCTGCCATTTTAGGCTCAGCAGGAACAACATCGAAGGTAATTTGTAGTTTTGAATTCTTAAAAGTATAGGGACGAATCACTGATTTTAGTTCAATATTGCGGTCAGTTAAAGTCTTTTCTAGTAGGCCATCTTCTGGTTCGATATTTAGGATAGATTTAGTTAAATCTCGTTGATTAAAATCAAAGTCTAAAACTAGAACTTTTTTACCTAAAAAGGCAAGGAAAGCGGCAAGATTTACGGTTGTGGTGGTTTTGCCTATACCGCCTTTATTATTGTAAACAGTAACCGTTAATGCTTTGGGAGTCTTGTCAATTTTTGTCTTGATCAGAGCTACAGTCTCATCAATGTTCTCAGGGGTTAGCTCTATGCAAGTAGTGGCAGGAAAAATGGTTTTACCATGTTTTCTAAATAACTGGATGTGTGAACTATTATTGATAATTCCCCATTGGGATGCTTGACACTTAGTCCCTAATAACTGACGCTTTAACTGATTGACAGTTGCCTTATAACTTGGACTATTTTCAGTTAGGTTAATATCTCTACCCTTTAACTCTATCAGCAGAAAAGGATTACTCTTTGTCTGCAAAAAAATATCGTTTGCTAGGTTTCTCCGAGTGGCAAAGTCGGTAATCCCACCGCCTCCCGTGTCGTACTGTGGGATTATCTCCGTGGTTGAAAATCCTAAATATGATATCAGGTAACGTGCAAAGTTGGTGCTAACGATCGCTTCCGACGCATCTTGAGGCAAATGCTGAAGATAAGATTTGAGACTTGTTACTCTGGGGGTGTTATCTTTCATTTGAGTTCACAAACTATAGACTAAAGTTAATGAATTGCTGTTTTTTTGAGTATAACACCCCATTTCCTCAACCCCTAAACCATTATGGAAAAATTAACTAATCTCGATCGCATTGCTGAAGAAATTTTAGGTTTAATTCCAACAGAAACGGTTATCATTGCCGAATTTGACGGTGATAGTATTTATTATCGCGCGGGTGCGGGTAAAAACACCGGGGCAATTGTGGGCAAAAGGGGTGATATTGCCACGTCGGGATTGTGTACGGTGGTTTACCGGGATAGTTGTCCGGTGGTGGTGGGACAAACTCTCGGAGATAATCGCATTCGTCAGGATATAGCGGTGGCTTTGGGGATAAAAACGGCTTTAGCTGTGCCAATTAGGGTTAATAATCGGTTATTTGGTGCAGTAATGCTTTTAAATCGTCTCGATGGTCAGGAATTGACCGATCGAGATAGTTTATTAGTGGAGGAATATCTTTGTTCTTGGCCAGATTTTTAGTAAAAGCGATTTTTGATCAGATTGGCATTGACGAATAAAGCGTTACAGTAAATTAGTCCTTCATAGGGATAGGGAGACCAATAGGATAAATCGTATAGACCATTAAAACGAAAGCCTTTTTGATACAATTGGTCGTAAATTTTTGTAAAAAATGTATGGCGAAAATCGGAGGGACGAAACCCAACTTCTGAAAGAATCATGGCAATTTTTCTTTCTTCTAGAAAATTGGTTGCTCCAGCTAAAACCTGTAGCTCATAACCCTCTGTGTCCATTTTAAGCAGGTCTATCCTATCTATCCCCTGAGCTTGACAAAAATTATCTAAGCTATCAATTGTAATTGCTTCTGTTTTGTCGGTGGATTGGCCTTGATTCTCGTCTATAGGCCGGTTTAAGGCCTCGGTGAGAGAGTTTTGTTGAGAATTAGAGTTTAAGATAATTGTTTTTTCTGAAGGTTGCTCGCCTAAAGCGATAGGAAAACAGCGAATTCGCTGATTATTAGCAAATTTTTGAGATAATTGGGTAAAAGTTTCCTTGATTGGCTCGAAACAAAGAATATCAGCTTGAGGAAATTTTTGATGAAAGTAACTACCTGTTTGTCCAATATTAGCCCCGACATCAAAAATAATCTTTGGTTGCTGGTGATGACAAATTCTTTCTATATCTGAGGCCACATCCCAACCAGCAGGGAAGGAATCGGGGGAAACTTTCTTGTAAGTCTCAAGACTCAATTCATGAATCAAATTTTTCAGCCGGCTTTTAATGCTCATAATTGTTTTGTAAATTAGGAGGGTAATTGATACAGTCAATATAGCAATCGAAGGGACAAGTAACTAGAGTAAAAAAAGTCACTTTAATTATCCTCTGTCCCTGCAACTGTTACTCAGAAATGAGGGATAAAAGCGGTTGGGTAATCCAGTTGAATGCTACGGCGATTTGATGGTTAAGGGTGGGCAGACGGTAGAGATAGACTAAGCGACGGGTAAGATGGGCAAGGGGACCGGCTAATTCTAGTCCTAAACCGCTAATGGTAGCTTCATCGACTCCGAGGGTCAACATTTCGCCTAAAGGTTGATAACGGAAGGGCAAAGCCGGTTTATCGTGGAAACTCGCCCAAATATTCCAAGCGCAGTAGTCGGACTGTTGAAGGGCCACTTGGGCCGTGGCAGCGTATGGTTTATCCTCTTGGTCGCGACCATCGGCCGCATCGCCGATCGCGTAGATGCTGGGGTTTTCGACAGTTTGTAAATATTGATTAACTTTTAGTAATTTGCGCTCATTATGTGCTATGGGCAAATTAGCGAGCAGTGGGGAGGCGATCGGACTAACGGTCCAGAGAATTAGATCAACGGGGATATTGTCGATCTGTCCTTTGTAGTCAAGGGAGAGGCGATCCGCTTGGATGTCGGCGACGGTGGTTTCTAGGTCTAACCAAACTAGACGTTTTTCTAGGGCTTTTTTGGCGGTGTCGCGGTTAAATTGGTTTGAAGGGCCAAGTATATCGCTATTTCTTTCGATCAGACGAATTCTTCCCCTTTCTCCGAGGCGATCAGCCAGCTTACAGGCTAATTCTACGCCGCTATAACCGCCCCCGATAATGGCGACCCGGATTTTATCGCGATCGGATTGTTCTAGGGTTTTGAGTCGATCCCGAAGACGATAGGCATCCTCTAGACTACGAAAGGGGATAGCGTGGGTTCTGGCCCCGGGTAGGAAGTCAAGGGAAGATTGACCACCGAGGGCGATCACGAGGCGTTCATAGCATATATCGTTTTGATTGTCAAGGGTTATTTTATGATTATTAACATCGATCGCCGTGACGGTTCCCTGTTGGAAGTCAACGGGGGTATTAGCGAGCAATTCGCTGAAAGGGGGAGCTATTTCCCAGGATTGCAGTTCTGAGGTGACTAATTCGTAGAGAAGGGGAGAAAATAAAAAGCGATCGTTTTTATCAATTAAGGTAATTTGGGGGGTGTGTTGATCGGTCCAAGGCAATTGACTCAAACGTAAAGCAGTATAGAGTCCACCAAAACCACCACCGAGAATACAAATTTTTGGGCTTGAGTCAGTCATATCGATCGCTGAGGGTTTTGTTTCTTATTTTGACACTCCCTGCCGTGAAATGGACGGGGAACCTGAAACCCAAATTTTCGGTAAAGCAAGGAAAGAAAAATAGTTTTTATTTATCTACCCAGCCAAATCGTCAGCAAAGCCACAATTGTAGCCAGAAAAAGAATATGATTCATCCAATCGTCGAAAGACCAATTTTTAAACATAATTAGCTCCTTAAAATCGAGGCTTACTGCTCAACAGCTTACCTTAATTTCTAATAGAAGTACTATCGGGTGCAGCCGGTTGACTCTGGCAATATATTAAGATTAGTTAAGGGCAGTAAAGGGATCGTTAAATCAATCATAAATTGTTATAGTCCATCTCTTCTAGAGCCTAGCATAGAGGGGAAACCTCCTTAATCCCTAGGTAATTACATGAATGGACTACAACAACAGATTATCAGTCTTGATCGGAAAGTCGATCGTCTACAGGATATTGTCGAAAGCCTCGGCCAGCAAATTGCTATCCTAGCCAAGGATAAATCGAGTCATTCCCTGCGAGAATCCCTGGACATGGTCGGTTTTTCCGAGTTATCCGATAATAGCCTCTACGATCATAAAGATATTCTCCGGGATCACGGTGGCAAACAGGCCCCGGCTGTCAATGGCGATAATTCTTTTGCCGATGAAATCCAAATTCGCCGATTGACGGCACAATTGACGGCGGCTTACAATCGTATTGCTGCTCTCGAAGAGCAATTACTCACCTATCGCATCCATTCCTAGTTAATTTCTGCCCAGAGGATTGGGTAAACCGGGTGAGGTGGGATTAGTCGGCAAATTGGGCAAAGGATTGCTATTTTCCAGGGTGGGATTGTTAGCCTCCCCCGATAGAGTCGCTAAAGCCACGCGATCGCCGCCCACCTGTCGCAGCAGGTCTAAAACCCCTACCACTTCGTTATAACTGGCATTTCTGGAGGCATTCAGTACCATCAGTCCATTGGGACTATATTGATGATAATTCTTGATTGCCTCGAATAACTGGGGACGAGTCACCATCTGCTTTTCGACGTAGAGTTGTCCGAAATCATCGAGACTAACCACCAACATTTCCCGCATCGGGGTGGTGGCGGTACTAGCTTTCGGTAAATCGAGGCTGATGGCCTGTTGGCGAGATAATCCCACTGCACCGAGAATAAAGAAGGTGAGAATACAGAAAATTACATCGATCAAGGGAATGATATTAACCTGCACATCCTCTTGAATGCGGTGTTGATCATGCCATAATTTGAGCGGACGAGCCGTAATATGGCTACTTTTTGGCTTTTTGTGGTTCAGAGATTTAGTTTCGGCCATGGCTGATAAGGGAGAGATTTAGCGATCGAGGGGTTTTTCTAGGTTAGCACTGAGGGAGTATTGTTGGTCTTCCCCATCTAGCCAACGTTGACGGTAGATAATTTCTAAATCACTGCCAGCCTTGCGAAAAATTCGGGCTTGATTGAACCAGAGTCCCTGAAAAATGCGATAGAAAGCGAGGCTAAAGATAGCGACAATTAAGCCAGTAGCGGTGGAAATTAAAGCTTCACTAATACCTAAAGTTACTCCGGCTGTGGAGGAAGTTCCCAGGTCACTCAGTTGAATATTAGCCAAAGAGGTAATTAAACCGAGTACCGTTCCTAATAATCCTAGCAGGGGAGAAAGGGCGATGACTGCCTCAAGGATTTTATCGCCCCGTTTCATTAGGGATAATTGTTCATCGGCAGCCGATTCGAGGGCAAAGTGAAAAACCTCTGGATCTGGATTTTCTAAGCGCAGGGGAGCATAAAGATAGCTACCGATGGGGTGATTGCGGGAATCCCTAGCGACTTTTGCTGCCAAATCCCAGTTACGGATGGCGGATTCCATAATGCGATTTAAAATCTGGCCCTCACTCAGGAGGGTGCGACTCCAAAACCAAATTCGTTCGATAATAGTGCTAAGAGCTAAAATAGACAGAAAAAGCAGCGGCCACATGGCCACTCCGCCTTTTTGGATTAAATCAGTTATACTCACGAGTTTTTTTGTCCCTCCAATACCGGGCGATCGGGTAATGATTATAGTTTAAGGATTATAGTTTAAGATTTAGCTTAATCGATTGACATTTATAGTTCTCACGCTGACTTACAATACAGGATGAGATGGGGCTTTTCAAGGGGCCCGAATGTCAGAAAAGGGATTGCGCTGACTCTATTTGAACCTAATTCGGGGCAGAGAAGTCTAAACCACGGCTATCTGGGGTTTGCCGAAAAGGTTTTTCGTGGGGCAGGGTGTGGGATTTTACGCCAGCTACTATAAAAAAAAGGAGTGAAAATAATCACTCCTACTGATAATTAAAAGAAAAACTGGCTTAAACCTAGAGAGCATTGGCTCCCGCTACTACTTCTAACAATTCTTGGGTAATAGCGGCTTGACGCGCTTTGTTGTAGGTACGGCTTAAAGTGCCAATTAACTCGCTGGCGTTCTCGCTGGCGTTACTCATCGCTGTCATCCGGGCTGCTAATTCACTAGCTGCCGATTCCTGGAGGGCGCGCAGTAATTGGTTATTTAAGTACAAAGGCAGCAGAGAATCGAGGATTTGGACGGGATTCTGCTCAAAAATCATGTCTTGGGGAAAAACCTGCGCTGGTTGGCTGGCCATTTTTTCCCGTTGTACCTTAAATTTTCCCTCTTTAGTCACCAAACGGAAAATCTCGTCATCCTGTACCGCTAAACCTTGAGTAGTTAAAGGTAACAGGGTTTGAATCACCGGAGTGGCACTGATCAGGGAGATAAAACGAGTATAAATTAACTCGACGCGATCGACTGTTTCCGATAAAAATAAGGAAAGCAATTCATCCCCAATCGTGCCAGCTTCATCGGCAGTGGGAATCTGTTCGAGGTTAATAAATTTAGCGGCAATGGGAGCATTGCGGCGCTCGAAATATTGTGCCGCTTTTCGGCCGGCAACCACTAATTGATAGTTAATCCCTTGCTCTTTTAATTCATTCATCCGTTGTTCGGCACGACGGATGACGTTAGTATTATAACCGCCACAAAGACCTCGATCGCCTGTGACTACTAACAGAGCCACGGTTTTTACTTCCCGTTGGGCCAGTAGGGGTAAATTAACATCACTAAAGGCTAAACGACCTTGGAGATTATAAAGTACCTGAGCGAGGGCATCGGCAAAAGGACGGGTACAGAGAACTTGTTCTTGAGCGCGGCGCACTTTGGCGGCCGCCACCAGACGCATGGCCTCGGTAATTTTTTTGGTATTTTTGACCGATTGAATTTGGTCGCGAATCGCTTTGAGATTAGGCATAATTCAGTTATCAGTTATCAGTTATCAGTTATCAGTCATCAGTCATCAGTTATCAGATTGGAGTTTTAAGTGAGCAGTATGTGTTAAGTGAGCAGTACTAAATAGCAGTTTCTGGCCATCTTTTCACTGTTTACTGGTCACTGTTTACTGATCACTGATAACTGAAAAGGCTGACAGCTTAAAGCTCACAGAAGTTTACTTGAAAGCCTGTTTGTACTCGTTGATGCCATCTTTGAGCAGGCCTTCTGCTTCGTCGTTGAGTTGTTTTTCAGTGCTGACGATCTCAACGTAGCGAGGTTTGCTGGTTTTCAGGTATTCGCGTAAACCGGCGCAGAAATCGATAACTTTATCGGTGGCGATATCGTCGAGATAACCATTTAAACCGGCATAAACCACCGCCACCTGTTCCCAAACGGAGAGGGGGAAGTTTTGGGGCTGTTTCAGGATTTGACGCAGACGTTGACCGCGAGCCAGTTGTGATTGGGTGGCCGCATCAAGGTCAGAAGCGAATTGAGCAAAAGCTTCTAATTCGTCAAACTGGGCTAATTCCAGTTTTAATTTACCGGCAACTTTCTTCATCGCTTTAGTTTGGGCCGCCGAACCCACGCGGGATACGGAAATACCAGCGTTAATAGCGGGACGGAAACCAGCGTTAAAGAGGTCGGTGGAGAGGAAGATCTGACCGTCAGTAATCGAGATTACATTGGTGGGAATGTAGGCGGAAACGTCACCGGCTTGGGTTTCAATAATCGGCAGGGCGGTCATGCTACCACCACCGAGGGCATCGCTGAGTTTAGCGGCACGCTCTAGTAAACGGGAGTGGAGATAGAAAACGTCGCCGGGGTAAGCTTCACGACCGGGAGGACGACGCATGAGCAGAGATAGCTGACGATAAGCTTGAGCCTGTTTGGTGAGGTCATCGTAGATAACTAGGGTTGCTTTGCCTTTATACATGAAGTATTCGGCGATCGAAGCTCCGGTGTAGGGGGCGATATACTGGAGGGTGGCGGGGTCGTTAGCGTTAGCGGCCACCACCACGGTGTAATCCATGGCGCCTCTTTGGGTGAGGGTGTCGATTACTTGGGCGACGGTGGAGGCTTTTTGACCGATGGCGACATAGACACAGATCACGTCTTCGCTTTTCTGGTTAATGATTGTGTCAATGGCGATCGCTGTTTTCCCAGTTTTTCTGTCACCGATAATTAACTCCCGTTGACCACGACCGACGGGAATCATGGCATCGATAGCGGTAATGCCGGTTTGCATCGGTTCACAGACGGATTTGCGAGCGACAATACCGGGGGCGGGGGATTCCACCAGACGGGTTTCGCTGGCGAGTATGTCTCCTTTACCGTCGATGGGACGACCGAGGGCATCAACCACGCGGCCGACTAAGGCTTCACCCACGGGAACCTGAGCGATTTTACCGGTAGCTTTCACCGTACCGCCTTCTTTAATCCCGAAACCGTCACCCATTAACACCGCGCCGACGTTATCTTCTTCGAGGTTAAGGGCGATGCCGACGGTTCCATCTTCAAATTCTAATAGTTCTCCCGACATGGCCTGTTGTAGGCCGTAGATGCGGGCAGTACCGTCACCTACTTGTAGGACGGTTCCCACGTTGGAGACCTGTACTTCTTGGTTATAGGATTCGATCTGTTGACGAATAATCGTGCTAATTTCGTCGGGTCTGATAGCTACCATAGTTTAATCTGGGAAAAGGTAAAAAATTAGAAGGTGAAAAAACGGCAAAAAAGGGAGATTAGATGACCTTAGCGCAGGGAGAGGCTGAGGCGTTGTAGTTGACCGCGAATGCTGGCATCAAAGACCTGAGAACCGACTTTGATCACCACACCACCGATGAGGCTGCCATCAACTTTGGTTTTCAGTTCGACCACGTTCGCCCCGGTCAGGGTTTTCACTTTGTCGATGACGATTTGTTTTTGGCTATCGTTCAATTCGGTGGCCGAGGAAACTTCCGCTAAAACGGTGTTAGTCAGCACTCTGGCCAAGGTGAGATATTGTTGACAAACGGGTTCTAAAAATTGAATCCGACGTTTATCGACTAATAACATCATGAAGTTAGTTAAATAGGGATTGGCACTGCTCCCCATTACTTGGGAAAGAACGGCTTTTTTAGCTTCTTCTTTGATGACGGGATTGCCGATAAAAGCTCTTAGATCGGGAGCATTTTCCAACAATTCTAAGAGGGATTTAATTTCGCCGCCGATCGCTTCTAATTGTCCGCTGCTTTGGGCGACGGAAAGTAATGCTTGGGCGTAGGGTTCGGCAATTTCTGAACTGATTAAACTTCCCTGCATCTATTTACCTCCTAGGTTGGCCAAACTGCGATCAATTAGGGTTTGTTGTACCGATTCTTCCAGGCCGGCGCTTAATTGGGATTCCACGTTAGCTAAGGCTAAAGCGGTAATTCTTTGGCGTAATTCTACTAAAACGCGATCCTGTTCCGCCGAGAGATCTTTAGCGGCACTTTCGCGCATTCTTTGAATATCGAGTTCGGCTTGGGCGGCGATGTCGGCGGTGACAGCTTTAGCTCTAGATCGAGAGTTATCGATAATTTTTTCCGCCTCTTGTTTTGCCAGGGCGAGTTTTTTCTGTTCTTCGGCGAGGGCGGTAGCGGCAATATTTTTCCGGTTTTCAGCTTCGGCTAAAGCTTCAGCAATCTTCGACTGACGTTCTCCGAGGATTTGTCCGAGAACTTTGCGGCCGTAGAAGATGACTAAACCGAGCAGAATCGAGAGGTTAAATAGGTTAGTTCCTAAGATATCGGTGTTGATGCCGAATCCCTCTGCTGCCGCTTCCTTCGCCTCCGTGGCTAATAATAAAATTGTGTCGATGATCATGATTATTGAGGGCGGGGAGTAGGTTGTTCAGTTATCAGTTATCAGTTATCAGTTATCAGTCTTCTAACTTGAAAGTGGGCTTCGGCCGTGAGACTTCGGACGTTCGGCCAGATCAGTCGAGCCGCGCGAGCTTTTGTCGAACGCTCAGCCGAACGGAAGTGGGAAGTGGGTACTACTTTCATGCTTGGCGGTGCTAACTTTGGCATCGGGACTAACTCCTGACGACTGAGTTCTATCTTTTTACTGATCACTGTTATTAACCAGGGGTTTAGCGAACGAGTTCGGGGCCGAGGAGTTTTTCGAGAATTTGACGGGAAAGAGAGGCCACTTGTCCTTCTAGAGAACGAAAGGCTTCTTCTTTCTGTTGGGCAATTTCGGCGGCGACGGCTTCCTTACGGGAGATCGCTTCTTTTTGGGCTGCGGCAACTCGTTCGCTGGCTAGTTTTTGGGCCTCGGCTTGCGCTTGGGCGATAATCTCTTGGGATTGTTTACGAGCCGAACTTAATTGCAATTCGTACTCTTGTACCAGTGCTTCGGTTTTGGCTAGTTGTTCTTTGGCTCCGCCTTCCGTTTGCCGAATATACTCCGCCCGTTCATCTAAAACTTTACTGAGGGGTTTATAAAAAACGGCGTTCAGGATCACTGCCAAAAGAATAAACTGTAGTGCCATCACTGGCAGGGTGGCATCGAAATCAAACATTGATTTATTCCTGATAAATAGAAGCTATAGGCAGGTTCAAAAAAGGAAGACGATCCCCCTGATTTAACAATGAACAGTCAGGGGGGATCAGCAAAATTCCCTTAATTAGCTATCAGCCTTCCGTGTTTTTTTAGAGTTTTGAAAACTCGCCCGCCAAGCTGGGGACTGGGGGCTGATAGCCCACTGCTTTTTTAATTAGGCGAAGGGGTTAGCGAACAGTAAAACGAGAGCGATAACCAAACCGTAGATGGTTAAGGATTCCATGAATGCCAAGCTGAGGAGAAGGGTACCACGAATTCTTCCTTCAGCTTCGGGTTGACGGGCGATACCGGAAACAGCTTCTCCAGAAGCGGTACCTTGACCAACGCCGGGGCCGATAGCGGCTAAACCAACGGCGAGGGCGGCGGCGATAACGGAAGCGGCAGCTACTGTGGGGTTCATGGTGATTTTTTCCTCTATTTACTAATCAATTTCAATCTGTTGTTTACAGAGCGCGTTCTCAGCCGTAAAAAATGGCTGGTTTTCTGCTCAAAACTCCCGAAAGAGTTTTTGGGAAAGAACGATCCTGGAATTCAGTTGCTCATCCTGAATTCGACCAATAATTTCTTAGTTATTATCCTATTATTTGGACACTTTTCCCTAAGAAATTTTTCTGTTTTCGTCTCTCGCTTTTAAGCGTGTTCTTCTTCGTGTTCCGATTCCAGTGCCTCATGGATATAGGCCCCGGCAAGGGTAGCGAAGACAAGGGCCTGGATAGCGCTGGTAAATAAACCGAGAGCCATCAGGGGGAGGGGTACGACTAGGGGGACGAGGAAGACTAATACGGCTACTACCAACTCGTCCGCGAGGATGTTTCCGAAAAGACGGAAGCTGAGGGAGAGGGGTTTGGTAAAGTCTTCTAAAATTTTGATCGGTAATAGCACGGGAATCGGCTCTAGGTAGTGAGCGAAGTAACCGAGTCCTTTTTTACTGATGCCCGCGTAGAAGTAAGCGAGGGAAGTCAGTAGGGCTAACGCCACCGTGGTATTGATGTCGTTAGTGGGGGCGGCTAATTCTCCTTCGGGCAGTTCGATTAACTTCCAAGGAATCAAGGCCCCTAACCAGTTAGAAACGAAAATAAATAAAAATAGGGTGCCGATGAAGGGCAACCAGGGTCGATATTCCTTTTCTCCTAGCTGGTTTTTGGCTAAATCGCGCAGAAATTCCAGAACGTACTCCATAAGGTTTTGAATACCGCTAGGGACTTTCTGGATTTTGCGGGTAGCGGCGATCGAGGCGATGATTAAGATAGCGAAGACGATCCAGGAGACCGCGATCACTTGCCCGTGAATTTTTAGTCCGCCGATGTGCCAGTACCAGTGTTGTCCCACTTCCAGGGAAGCGAGGCTATAAAAATTAAGCACACTTAAACTGTCTAACATTTCTACCTTAGAGAGATTCGGGTTCGCAAATCAGGGTTATTTTTAACGGTCAAAGGGTTTAGGAATCGCCTTTCTGCTCCAGCTTGAAGATGGTTTGCAGGGTATAGACGATGATCGCCCCTTTATAGGTCAAAAACCCCAAAAAAACTGGCACTATGTGCAGTTCTTGCCAACGACTGGCGATGATGATTAATCCGGCGAATAGGGCTAATCCTTTTTTTCCCACGCGATTTTTCGTTACCCCCAATTTTTCCACTTCCCCGGCGAGGAGTTTTAGGTAAACAACTCCCACCATTGCCCCTAATAGGTAATTAAGGGCGGTATTGAGGGAATAAAACAGCCACACGGGTATAAAGATCAGACCGCTTAAGATCAGGGTGGTGATCAATAAGGTGTTTTGTAGTTGATAGTATTCCCGCATCGGATCTGACGGCGGGTTGGTTTCTGGGGTTGGGGGAGATTCGATCGATGGGTCAGACAAGGTACACCTAAATCAGCGATAGACTAATCTCAATATCTGGATTGCTTTCCGAGCTATGACGCTCAGGTGAGCCACAAGACATATTATCACGGCAGTGGCAACAATTATTAAGCAATTGTAAATTGTGATGATTCCGTCGGTCGTCGGGAGACTCCGAGACTCCGAGACTCCGAGTCGGGAGATAGGGTGATAGGGATTTAGGGGTTTAGGGGTTTGGGGAAATTTCAGCCAAATGCTCCACTTCCCAATTCATAATTCATAATTCATAATTACCCACACCCCACTTCCTCATCTCCCCACCCTCCCTTTGGCCAGAATTACTCTCAATCAGGTTTTTTTAAGAGTTTTGCGCCACAGTTTTTACAAAAATTGGCATCTATATCGTGACGGGGTAAACCACAATCTGGACAAGGATAATCAATTTGAGTGCCAGATTTTAATGTTTGTTTAGTCAGATCGCTAATTTGCAAGGGAATTAACAAAACTCCCGTTAAAATCATTAAAACTGTCAGCATTTTACCATTATCAGATAGGGGAGTCACATCCCCAAATCCCACGGTAGTCATAGTCACAACGGCGAAGTAAAAAGCATCAAAAAATGTCCGATAGACTTGAGGATTAATCGGGTGTTCGATCTGATAAATTAAACCCGCATAGACAAAAATAATCGAAAATAGAGTTAGTAATATGCGAGTAAATACTATCTGATCAGAAGTTTTAATCCGAAAAATAGAGAGATCGGAACCAAAAAAACGAATCACTCGCAAAATTCTAAACCAGCGAAAAATTCTAAAAAACCTAATATCAAAAAAACCAAAAAATAGGGGCAGAATTGACAATAAATCTAGGATGGAAAAAATATTAAAAACAAAGCCTAGTTTTGATTCCGCACACCAAAACCGAATTAAATACTCTAGGGAAAATAAGCTTAAAATTCCCCAATCAAGCTGACGTAACCACATTTGCCAAGTGGCGGATAAGGGATAGGTTTGAGCCACATAAATCCCCAAAGAGAGTAAAATTAATGCCAAGATAAGCAGATTTACTGTCAGTCCGATCGCCGTGGTGACATCCTCTAAATAAAAAGCTATCTTGGCACGAAAAGAGAGCATAAATTCAGCTATCAGTAAACAGTAACCAGCAATCAATGAACTGAAAGCTCACATCTGATAACTGATAACTGATAACTGATTAAGGTAATTCCACCGAAGTTGGTTTAGCAATATGAGGCAAACCCCAACCCAATTTTTCCCGGAGGATGCGGAAGAATTCCGTAGATTGCAGACGAATAAAATGGACTTGGTGGGGCGATTTCTGCACATTAATTCGATCTTCTGGCAAGATATAAGAACCGCCATTACCGTCCACTACCATCACCATCCGGTTAGCAGTTGCTGGAAAAATATTCACAGTTTCCTTGTCAGAAAATACCAAGGATCTGGAAGCTAAAGAATGGGGACAAATGGGAGCTAATTGTAATACTGGCACATCGGGAGTTATTACCGGGCCGCCAGCGCTGAGAGCATAGGCAGTAGAACCGGTGGGAGTGGAGAGAATCACCCCATCGGCAGCGATATCGACGGGTGCGTGTTCACCAATTTGAATCTCAAAATGACACATACTGGTGAGGGGTTCCCGGTGGACGACCACCTCATTGAGAGAAAGTGCCTCCCAGAGGAGGGTATCTTCGCGAAACAGTCGCACCGTGATCATCGAGCGATTTTCGATGGTGTAGTTCCCCTCTAAAACCTGCTCTAAGGCAGGTTCAAGCTGATTTAGGTAAATTTCGGTCAAAAAGCCCATGTGTCCCGTATTGACCGTTAACAGGGGCAAATTGAGGGTGGCCAACTGCCGGGCTGCCGATAGGACTGTACCATCGCCCCCCAAAACGATCGCAAAACTTAAATCTTGCTCGAAGTGGGGGGGGACTAACTGATCGATCGGGGTAAAACAAACCGGACGAGAGGGTTTAGAATGGCCTAGCAGGCCACCGCTGCCGGTAGCCATAAACACCTGCCAACCTAGGGAAAGTAGCTGATCTTGTATCTGATGGGCTGTTTTACAAGCGATAGGCTTAATATCGTTGTAAATAATGCCGATTTTGGGCATTGACAAATTTTCCTACTGCTGAATCACGCTTTCTTTTTGAAAGGAGTTTTCTTCTTCTTCTGAGCTTTTTGTTTCTCGAAGTCGATTTCCTTGAGCTTCTTGAGAATGCGGCTAAAGTATTCTTGTAAATAGGATTCTAAAGTAGTTGTTTGACTCGGATCAAGGCCAAATACTTGATAAACTTCTTTCATTGGAGCATCAAGAGCTTGATCACTAGCGAGAACTTCCGCAAAAGCTAGTCGGTCAGATATATTATAGGTCCATTGGAAACAACGGCTTATTCCTCGCATAAAACGCAGTAATCCCATGGGTAAACGCCAAATTTTCCCCTCTTTACCCGATAGGCGCTCGCAAACTTCGATAATTTCTTCAGCTTTCCAAGCTTTGCTGCCGACTACGGGATAGGATTGGCCGACGGTTTCGGGGACTTCTAAAGCGCGAACGGCGAATTTAGCGATATCTTGGGTGTCCATGTAGGCGATCGCCGTACTTTCCCCCGTGATCCAGACCGTTTGATTATCTAACATCGGGATGGCGTATTGACCGATTAACCCCTGCATGAAGCCACAGGGACGGAGAATTGTATATTTTAAACCCGATTCTGCTAGAAATTTCTCGGTACAGCGTTTTATCTCCATCAAAGGCACGTTGGGATATTTTTCGGCATTGAGAATCGAGAAGAAAATAAAGCGATCAACTCCGGCAGTTTTGGCCGCTTGAATCAGATTAACTTTACCATCCCAATCCACCTGTTTAATGCTGGCTGAGTCCGTCGCCCGGGCAGTAGCGGCATCGATCACCGCGTCCATTCCCTCTAAAGCAGTAATAATCGTACTTTTATCCCGCAGGGTTCCCCCGACTAATTCCGCGCCCCATTCCTTCAAAAAAGCCGCTTTTCTCTGACTGCGTACCAAACAACGCACTTGATGTCCCTGATCGATGGCATGACGCACGATCTGTCGCCCTAGGGTTCCTGTCGCACCGACAACTAATACTTTCATCTATAATTAATTTTTTGTTACATTTGTTAACACTTCTCTAAGATACTATCAAAAAAGTGGATCATTGGGGATAGAAAAATTCTAAGATTCCCCGATCCCCGTCCAGTTCTACCATTGTTCCCACAGGTAAAGCGGCATTATCGCCATCATGACCGAAAGGTAACTCAGCAATAACCGCAATGCCCAAATCGCCCAAACGCTCTTTTAAGACTTCCTCTACGGTTTGACTATCACTGCCGGAGGCCGCCAGACAACGGCTAAAACGACCGAGAGCAATGCCTTTAATTTGGGAGAAAATGCCCAGCATTCGCCACTGAGTTAACATTCGATCAATTCGGTAGGGGGCCTCGGTTACGTCCTCTAGGGCTAAAATTACCCCCTCTAGGGTGGGTTGAACCGAGGTTGCGAGGAGATGGGTGGCTACGGTTAAATTAGCCGGTAATAAGCGTCCCCGCACTTTTCCCCCACCCCAACCTTGACCGATAAGAGGGGCTAAAGGACGACCTTCTAGGAGAGAAAAGAGACGATCAATTGATTGGGGACTTTCTTGGGCTAAGGTGGTTAAAACTGGACCGTGAACGCTACAGATGCCCTGTTTCGCTAAACTCCATAAAATCCCCGTCACGTCGGAAAAACCGATTAACCATTTTGGGTTAGTTTTTGCCCATGTCCAATTTTCTAAGAGGCGAGCGCTACCGTAACCCCCCCTCGCGCAGAGAATTGCTTGACAATCGGGATCTTGCCATGCTTGGGCTAAAGCTTGACGACGTTGCTCGTCGCTACCGGCGAGATAACCGAGACGATTGGCCCAATTCTCGCTAAATTCCACTTGATAACCCCTCGATCGCCAGATTTCTACGCCTTTTTCTAGGGCGGCTAATTCCTTGACGGTGCCACTGGTGGCCACCAGAGAAACTTTAGCACCGGGTTGCAGAAACGATGGGATGATCATAGGTTAATTCTCTTTTGTTGGCGGATTAAGCGGAAATTACAGGCAATTTTGTGGCAGCATGAAAACTGACAGCATATTCTATCGAATGTTTCTCGATTTTCCCGATTCGTTCTTTGAATTAATTGAGCGACCCGATGCTATGGTTAGCAATTATCGATTTACTTCCCAAGAAGTCAAACAACTAGCTTTTCGATTGGATGGTTTATTTTTGCCGCTCGATAATCTGGAAAATTTGCCCTTTTATCTGGTAGAAGTGCAATTTCAAAAGGATGAAGACCTATATTATCGATTATTTTCGGAACTTTTCTTGTATCTTAGACAGTATAAACCTTTGTCACCGTGGCAGATAGTTGTTATTTATCCTAGCCGAGAAATTGAGCGAGAACATCCCCAGCAATTTGAAGACTTGTTATCCTTGGACAGGATTAAAAGAATCTATCTGGATGAATTGCCAAATGACGAGACTCCTTCTTTAGCGATCGCCATGATCAAATTGGTTACGGAAAGTGAGAGTCAAGCTGTCAATTCTGCTAAGATTTTAATTAAACAGGCTCAAAGAGAATTGAGCGATCGCTTAGTACAGAAAAATGTCATTGATTTAATCGAAACGATCATCATTTATAAGTTACCCCAAAAAAGTCGAGAGGAAATTGAAGCTATGTTAGAACTACAAGACCTAAAACAAACTCGTTTCTATCAAGAAGCTTTTGAAGATGGAATTGAACAGGGAATTGAACAGGGAATTGAACAGGGAATTGAACAGGGAATAAACTTGCAAAAATTGAAAATAATTCCTCTACTGCAAGAAGTCGGTTTAACCCCGCAACAAATCTCGGAACGCTTAGACTTGACTCTGGAAACAGTGCTTAACTATTTGGCACAACAGCAACAATAATCAAACCTGTTTCAACAATCTAGAAAAGCAGCAATTTCTAAGTAGTTGGCAAATTAATAGTAGTAAATCAGTGACCTTTAAGCTATCAGCGATGACATGAAAACTGACAGCATATTCTATCGAATGTTTCTCGATTTTCCCGATTCGTTCTTTGAATTAATCGAACGACCCGATGCTATGGTTAGCAATTATCGATTTACTTCCCAAGAAGTCAAACAACTAGCTTTTCGATTGGATGGTTTATTTTTGCCGCTCGATAATCTGGAAAATTTGCCCTTTTATCTGGTAGAAGTGCAATTTCAAAAGGATGAAGACCTATATTATCGATTATTTTCGGAACTTTTCTTGTATCTTAGACAGTATAAACCTTTGTCACCGTGGCAGATAGTTGTTATTTATCCTAGCCGAGAAATTGAGCGAGAACATCCCCAGCAATTTGAAGACTTGTTATCCTTGGACAGGATTAAAAGAATCTATCTGGATGAATTGCCAAATGACGAGACTCCTTCTTTAGCGATCGCCATGATCAAATTGGTTACGGAAAGTGAGAGTCAAGCTGTCAATTCTGCTAAGATTTTAATTAAACAGGCTCAAAGAGAATTGAGCGATCGCTTAGTACAGAAAAATGTCATTGATTTAATCGAAACGATCATCATTTATAAGTTACCCCAAAAAAGTCGAGAGGAAATTGAAGCTATGTTGGAACTACAAGACCTAAAACAAACTCGTTTCTATCAAGAAGCTTTTGGAGATGGTATTCAACAGGGAATTGAACAGGGAATAAACTTGCAAAAATTGAAAATAATTCCTCTACTACAAGACCTCGGTTTAACCCCGCAACAAATCTCGGAACGCTTAGACTTGAATCTGGAAACAGTGCTTAACTATTTGGCACAACAGCAACAATAATCAAACCTGTTTCAACAATCTAGAAAAGCAGTAATCGGGAGGAAATTGAAGCTATGTTGGAACTACAAGACCTAAAACAAACTCGTTTCTATCAAGAAGCTTTTGAACAGGGAATTGAACAGGGAATTGAACAGGGAATTGAACAGGGAATTGAACAGGGAATTGAACAGGGAATTGAACAGGGAATTGAACAGGGAATAAACTTGCAAAAATTGAAAACAATTCCTCTACTGCAAGACCTCGGTTTAACCCCGCAACAAATCTCGGAACGCTTAGACTTGAATCTGGAAACAGTGCTTAACTATTTGGCACAACAGCAACAATAATCAAACCTGTTTCAACAATCTAGAAAAGCAGTAATCGGGAGGAAATTGAAGCTATGTTGGAACTACAAGACCTAAAACAAACTCGTTTCTATCAAGAAGCTTTTGAAGATGGAATTGAACAGGGAATTGAACAGGGAATTGAACAGGGAATTGAACAGGGAATTGAACAGGGAATAAACTTGCAAAAATTGAAAACAATTCCTCTACTGCAAGACCTCGGTTTAACCCCGCAACAAATCTCGGAACGCTTAGACTTGACTCTGGAAACAGTGCTTAACTATTTGGCACAACAGGAACAATGATCGATCCTGTTTCAACAGTCTAGAAAAGCATCAATAGTAGTGAATTAGTGACCTTTAAGCTATCAGGGATAACTCGATGAATAACGACTTATTGACTTTCTTCTTTTGTGTTGCTTTTCTCATTCTATATCTAGTTTTTTCAGCTTTAACCGAGATGGGAACAAAATGGCCTTGGACAAAAAAATAAGAGAAATACTTATAGATGTGAATAAACATAAAATCGGGTCAGGGATTCGGTCATTGGAAAAATTCTAGAGATTTGCTATCTAAATAATTAACTCGATCGCTCTACTGATAAAATATGAAACTAATTGCTGATATTTCCCCGAGCTTGGATTTATTCTTGTTGCTTTTTTTCTGGCATTGTCTCATCGGTGGCATTGCTACAGTCATCGCTATCAATAAAGGCTATCCCAGATTAAATTGGCTAATCTTCGGACTTCTGGGAGGAACCTTTACCTTTTTTATCGCTCTTTTCCTGAAAAAAAAGCCCAAAATTTAAGGGATGGTATTGCTTGATTATCCTTTAATAGTTCCCATCAACACCTCTAAATCTTCTGCGTCTAACTCCTCTGGGATACCATTGCGAATTAATTCCGAAAAATCCTCATTGGGAACCATAAAACATAGTGCATAAAGTCTTCCGTCCCCCACATTTCTAATCTCGTGAATACCCGTGGGACGGACTAATAAACTATCCCCTGGACCTAGGGGAATCGGTTTACCATCACAGATAGCCATTCCCTCCCCTTTGAGGATAAAAAACATTTCTACGGCAAAATGATGACGATGGGTAGGGGTGCAACCGTGGGGATCGAAAATTTCCACACAGACGGTCAAGGAATCCCCCGCTACGGTAGAATCGAAGACGATCGCTAAACGATTCGTATCCCCAGCGCTAATGCGAAAAACTTGATAATCCCGGGGAGATCGAATCACGGGTAACATACAATGATCGCTGGTTAGTTGGCTATTCATCGCTAATTTCGATCGAACTGTGGATGATTCTAAGACTAGCAAAAATTTTCAACTTCGCTCGATTGCGTCCACCACTTTACTCACATCTATGATCGCGGCCACATCATGGACGCGCAGGATATCGGACCCCTTAGCGATCGCTAAGGCACAGGCCGCCGCCGTTCCGAAAACTCGTTCTTTTGGGTCATCTTTGCCTGTAATCTCGCCGATAAAGCGTTTTCTCGACAATCCAATTAAAATAGGTAAATCTAAATCCCGAAATTGCCCTAATTCTCGCAATAACTCAAGATTTTGTCTCCCAGTTTTGGCGAAACCAATCCCCGGATCGATGATAATATTTTCCCTAGCAATGCCCCACTGTACAGCTTCCTTAACGCGATTCTGTAAAAATTCTTTAATTTCCTTGACTAAATCCTCATAATGTGTTAAAGATTGCATGGTTTGCGGATTGCCCCGCAGGTGCATGAGGATGATGGGAACAGCCAATTTAGCCACCGTAGGCAATAATAGGCGATCGAAGGTTCCCCCAGAAATATCATTGATCAAATCGGCCCCGGCGGCGATACCTTGGGCTGCCACGATCGCCCTAGTGGTATCGAGAGAGATAGGAATAGAACTTTGTTGTCGAATAGCGGTGATTACGGGGATAACTCGCGATAATTCTGCTTCTAGGCTAATTTCTTCGGCTCCCGGACGGGTGGATTGACCACCGATATCGATTATATCAGCCCCGGCCTCGATCATTTTCATCGCCTGTAGCAGGGCATTTTCAACATTGTCAAATTCTCCCCCATCACTAAAACTATCGGGAGTAACATTCAAAACACCCATGATATAGGTGCGTTTTCCCCAAGCAAAAATATGTTCACGAATTGCCATTAAACTAGACATAATAATAAATCCTGTTGAAAAAGTATATGAATTATGAATTATGAATTATGAATTATGAAGTGGGGAGAATAAATAAAAATAATCTCCTGACTCCTGAATACTGGCTCCTGACTCCTGAATACTGATCACCATAGTTAATTTTTAGGTAGGGAAGAATCTTTTAATTGAAAATAAGCTTGTACTTCTTCTTTCCAGAGTTGATATTTTTCTTGAATTAGTTGATATTGACTTGCAAAATCGAGGGTACAATCAACGAGATTGCTATCGATATCGCATTGCACTAATTCCCGTTCGATCAGGGTTTCTCGGATAAATTTTAAACATTCTTGTCTCAAAGTTTCCGCTTGATCAATAATTAGTTGGACTTGATTAATTGCTCGATCATATAATGGAGTTTGTGAATGAAAAATTTCGGAAGATGCGGCCAGATTTCGCAGTCTATGTAATTGATTTCTCTTTTCTACTAAACTGGCAATTTTGGGGTTAATTTCAAAAAGTAAGGTTTTCACCAGAGGAGCCAAGCGGCGAGTGTTAGTATAATCGTAGTTATTAAGATCGGATTTAATCAGGTGTACCTGTTGTAAATCGACGGTAATATCGTGGAATTGTATCTCGGTTTCGGTGATGGTGGGATGAATCGTTTTAACTTTCCAAGTAGTAATAGAAGTCAACTGCTGGCGATCACTATTAACCATTTGCTGCTCCATTTTCACCACATCAAGGGGAATACTATAAAGTTTTTTATCGGGAATATAGATGACATCGCTACCGAGAATACGATCGATTTTAGGACGACGATATAAATAATGATACAGGAATCGATAAAAGCTTTTACTGCCTTGAAATATCTGGACAAATAACCAAATTTTCCAGCTTAATAACCCGCCGAGAAAGCGTCCGAATAGATGGGAATTCGAGGAGGGGTTATTCATGAAATTCCGTTATCAGTTATCGGTGAGGAATCGGAGGTTTGGTTCTTTTCAGTGTTCGGTAAACAGTAAACAGTAAACAGGGATAAAGATGAAGATAACTAACTAACTAATTAACTTAAAACTTACATCTGATAACTGATCACTGATCACTGATCACTGATTAAGGACGTTCTCCGGGTAGATTTTTTGACGATGTTGGTTTCGATCTTACCTGTTGACGACCGTTGCGGATAACTTGTAACATTTGCCCTAATTGTCGATCAAGATCTTCTAAAACCGCTTCGGCATAGTCGTCAGCGCCTTTTTGAATTTCATGACATTCAGCTTGGGTTTTTTGTCGTAACTGTTGCACTTCCTGCAAGGTGCTGTGACGCATCTGTTCGATTTCATCGAGGGTTTGTTGTTGCAAGGATTCACACTCCTGCTGAACCCGTTGACGAATTTGGGCCGCTTGCCGTTCTGCTTGTTGAATAATACCGGACTCATCGAGAATTTGGGCGGCTCTTTGTTGAGCGGAACGAAGGACTTGTTGAGCGTATTCCTCCGCTTTAGTGATAATTTCCTGTTCTTCCTGCAAAATTGCTAAAGCTTTCTGTACTGCTGGTGGCACGGTTTCATAGATGAGATCGATCTGTTCGGCTATCTGTCCCTCATCGATGATTGTCCAACGGGTGAGGGGGATATGGAAACTATCAAAAATCATCTCTTGCAGACGCGCCAAATCCTGATAGATATCGAAATCGACGGGTGGACTGGGAACCCCACTATTAGAAGTGTTAGGTACTGCTTTTCTGCGATCATTAGGTTCTCGGCGCGCCATAGGTTCAGATCGTCCTCATTACTGTATTCTAGTATGTTAACTGTAGTATGAGTAAATATCTCTAGAAACGTTTTCTGGGACTAGATGGGTGACGGAGCCACCGAATTGAGCGATTTCTTTAACCACGCTACTACTTAAAAAACTATATTCTTTGGTGGTGGCTAAAAAAACCGTTTCGATCCCTTCCCAGAGGGTTTTATTGGTATGGGCCATTTGCAGTTCTTTTTCAAAGTCCGAGAGGACCCGCAACCCCCGCAAAAGTACCTTGGCCCCTTTCAATCTGGCATATTCAACCGTCAATCCTGAAAAACTGTCTATCTCAACGTTTTTCAGGTGTTTTGTACAGTAACTGATCTGTTCTATGCGTTGTTCGACGCTAAATAAGGGGTTTTTATGGGGATTGCAAAGAACTGCCACGATTACTCGCTCGAATAGTGGCACACTGCGTTCGATAATATCTAAATGACCGAATGTAACTGGATCGAAGCTGCCGGGGTAGATGGCGATCATTTCTCAACCTTCACACCTCGCCAAAAAGCGATATATCCTTTGATATTTTGGGCTTTTGGCTTAGGATCGGGATAATACCAAGCGGCATCTTTATTGTCCTGTCCATCTACCCTGAGAGTATAGTAACTAGCCTCTCCCTTCCAAGAACAAATGGTATGGGTGTTACTGGATTGAAAATATTCAGCTTTGATGGTATCGGGGGGAAAATAGTAGTTTCCCTCGACAATTTCGCAGTTATCGCTTTCCGCTACCACTGCACCATTCCAAATCGCCTTTGCCATGACACTAACTCCTAGTTCTGGTTCAAAATTATCTTACAACAGAGTTTGTAAATGTTGAACCAGTTGGTTAACCTGCACCACTCCCTCGATTCGATCGATCGGTTGACCGTTTTTAAAGACTACTAAAGTCGGTAAAGCTTGAATACCGTACTTAGTGGCTAAATTAGGATATTTGTCTGTATCAATTTTGACAATTTGTAGGCGATTTTTGAAATACATTCCCGTTTGTTCTAGAATCGGAGCCATCATTTGACAAGGACCGCACCAAGTGGCATAGAAATCCACTAACACGGGGAGATTAGTGGTTTGCAACAGTTCCTGAAAACTGGAAAACTCTTTTTTGACTGCCATAAATTGTCACCTCGCCGGAAAAATAGCCTTTTCCCTACTATAGCTTTTCTCAATGTCCCTTGATTTCTCCAGAGCAGTCATCGATCGCAGGGAAAATGCTAAGTTAAGTTAAAGACTCGACAGCCAACTTTCCATGAACATCCTAACCAAGCTGCTTTTTCCCGAAACTAAAACTCCAGAGCAAGTAGGTTCGCCGCGAGTACAGAAAAGCCGCCGGGGAATCGAGACTAAATCCGCCGCCGAAATCGTGATTATGCGACAAGCGGGTAAAATTGCCGCTACAGTCCTCAAGGAAATCGCCGAGATCGCTCAACCCGGGATGACGACGGCGGATTTGGATGCCTATGCGGAAAAACGTATCCGCGAAATGGGTGCTACTCCCAGTTTTAAAGGTTATTATGGCTTTCCTGCCTCGATTTGTGCCTCCGTCGATAACGAAGTCGTTCACGGTATCCCTAGCCCGAAAAAACGCCTCAAAGCTGGTTCTGTGTTAAAGGTAGATACGGGGGCCTACTACCAAGGTTATCATGGGGATTCCTGTATCACGATCGCGATCGGTTCCGTCTCTCCAAAAACCGAAAAATTAATCCGCGTGGCGGAAGAAGCTTTATATAAAGGCATAAATCAGGTAAAAGCTGGCAATTATCTGCTCGATATCGCAGGAGCGATCGAAGATCACGTTCAAGCTAACGGTTTCCAGGTAGTAGAAGATTTTACCGGCCATGGAGTCGGCAGAAATCTCCACGAAGAACCCTCGGTATTTAATTTTCGCACTAATCAGTTACCCAATGTCAAACTCCGCGCCGGGATGACTCTGGCAATTGAACCAATTGTCAATGGGGGATCTAAACATACCAGAACTTTGCGCGATCGTTGGACGGTGGTGACGATGGATAATGCTCTCTCCGCTCAATTTGAGCATACTGTCCTAGTAACCGCCACGGGGTACGAAATCTTAACCGATCGCAATAACCTATAAAATTATCTATAGATTTTTTGCTCTGGAATCTTAATTGGAAATTTATTTAGCGGTAGGATTTAGTCAAAATGTTTAAAAATATCGTTGTTGCCTTAGATTGTGGGGAATTATCGGATCGAGTCCTTCAGTCCTTGAATTCCCTTTCTCTAACGGCAAATTCTCGCATTATCCTCACCCATATCCTCGGCAAAGAAGGAGATGAATCGGCGGTGGATCGCCCTCACCCCTCCCGTGAGATTATTGAAGATCAATTGCGCTGCTATCAATCCCAGATTGCTGCCCCTAGTGAAATCGAGGTCATCTTTGGTGATCCAGCGGAGGAAATTATTCGTTTAGCTAATATCTATCATGCTGATCTGATCGTGATCGGCAGTCGGGGATTAACGGGAGTTCAACGGGTGATCGAAGATTCTGTTAGTAGTCTCGTGGTGGCAGAAGCTACCTGTTCCGTATTGGTGGTAAAAGCATAGCAGCCAGCACTCAGCGTCGAGACTCCCAGACTTGTGAGACAGCTATCAGGGATCGGATTTGAGCAGCACTGCTGACTAAAATTTGCAAATCTTATTTTTCCCCAATGTTTTCCCCCATACATTCCCCGGTATTTCCCCACTCACTCCCAAGTTTTCCACAGTTTACCCAGACTTTTCCACAGGCAACAGCGATAGAATCGGCACTTGCTTCCAGAAAAAATTAATCTTGATTGTAAAAATTCCCATCGATAGATACTGAGTTACTGTTAAGTTAAGTAAATAAAATCTAGCTCTAACCCTTATTACCTCGTAAATATTAAGTTTTTCTAAAGCATTCCTTTACATCTGGTAATATTGCAACTCCCCCCAACTTGGCTCACAATAGTCCTTACTGTCCACTGCACCAGTCAGGGATTTCCCCACTTCAGATTTAGAGGTAAACGATATGAATACATCAGTCAGTATCTTGGCAGAAATCCCCGAAATCCTCCACCAATCCCTACAACAATATCTAGAAACTCACCCCGGTTGGGATCAAGATGGTGTGTTTACGGCGGCTATATCATTTTTTCTACTTAATTGTCAATCCTCCGAAAGGATGAATTTTGAGGAGCAAAATAGCTGTGCCAAGGTTTATCTAGAAACTTTGTTCCAGCGCTCGGAGTGCTAATTCGGGGATAATAAGAGTCGGGTCATGGTTAAAAGCCCGATTTTCCCCTATGAATTCCGATAAAACCCCTAATTTAATCATTCCTCAGCTAATTATCGGTTTGGGTAATCCCGAACCCAAATATGATCGCACCCGTCATAATATCGGTTTTGAAGCGGTAGATGCCCTAGCGCGGGATTGGGGGCTATCTTGGCAGGAAAACAAGCGATTTCAAGGTTTTATTGCCGAGGGTGACAGTCCTCTCCCGGGCAAAATTCGTCTTTTGAAACCCCAAACCTATATGAATCGCTCTGGGCAATCGGTGCGATCGGTGCTGGACTGGTATAAACTGGAGCCGGAGTCGATTTTAGTCATTTACGATGATATGGATCTGCCCCTAGGCCGGTTGAGAATCCGTCTATCGGGATCGGCGGGCGGACACAACGGTATTAAATCGATGATTGCCCACGTTGGCACGGAAAGCTTCGCTCGTTTACGCATAGGAATCGGTAAATCAAGCGAAAAAGCAACTATTTCCCACGTTTTAGGCCGATTCACCCCCCAAGAAAACCAAGTGATCTTGAAAGTGTTAGACTTATCCAGAAAAGCGATCGAACTTGGTCTCAAACAAGGGTTACAAAAGGCAATGAGTCTCTACAATAATCAAAGTGTAGAGATTGGCTCTAATCTATGCTGATAGCAAATAAGCCTGATTTTAGTAATGGTTATAATAGCCATTTTCGTCTATGCTTTTACAGACCCCTTGGTTAAATCCCGATCGTCCTTTGCTAGATTAGGTCAATTTTTATCCTTGATATTAGCAGTTTAAGTATGATTAATCGCCAAAGTTTGCTGAGATTCGCCCACAAGTTTAATCTCATTTTATTGATAATCGCTACAGTTTTTTGTCTTTGGAGTAATGCTGCTTTTGCCCATCGTCCCCATGATGTGATTAGTCAAGTGGAAGTTTCTCCCGATTTCCAGACAGATAATACAGTATATATATTAGTAAGAAATAATTTTTATAAATCTAGCGACGGAGGTAGCAACTGGAAAAGATTAATTCAAGGTTTAGATTATACGGGGGAATTAAGTTCCCTATCCCTATCTCCCCTCAATAAAAATATTCTCTATTTAGCTTCAAGATCCGATGGTATTTATAAAAGTGAAGATGCGGGGGAATCTTGGCAGAAAGTTAATCAGGGTTTAGCAACTAACTTTATTAACTTTGTACAAATTGCCCCTTCCGATCCCAATATAGCAGCAGCAGTGGGATTAGAAAAAGGGGTTTATTTAACCGAAGATGGCGGTAAAAATTGGTCAAATATTTTCCCCACCACGGCACTGATAACCTCTCTAGCTATTACCCCCAACAATCCGGGGCGAATTTTTTTCGGGGATGAAGAAGGTAAATTATACAGTTCCTCCGATGGGGGGAAAACTTGGCAGAATCTCCCCTTACCTGCTAATGTGGGGGCAGTGGATACAATTGCTTTTTCTCCTAATCTAGACAGGGATAAAACCTTTTTTGTCGGTACAAAAGAAGCAGGTATTTTTAAAACCGTTGATGATGGTAAAACCTTCCAAGCTGTTAACGAAGGAATTAAAGATAAAATCATCGAAGACATTGCTATTTCTCCCGACTATGCCCGAAATTCTACCCTTTATGTCATCACTTGGTATGACGGAATGTATGTTTCCCAAGATGGGGGGAAAACTTGGACAAAAATGAGCGAGGGTTTAACCAAAGATCCCCAGGCTGATGATTATAAAGTTCCCCACTTTATCGATTTAAAAATAGTTCAAGATACGATGTTTTTAGGGGGATTTAATGGCTTATTTAAAACCACGGATAGCGGCAAACAATGGCAGGAAATAGAAACTTTAGCCCGGGGAACAGTTATCGCCATGGCGGTTTCTCCTAATTATGCCGAGGATGCCACCGTCGTCATTACTAATTATGTAGGCAATATCTTCATCAGTCGGGATAAAGGGGAAACTTGGACACCAATTAATCGCGGTTTAGAAGTTTATCGACTTGGTAAAGATCCGGAAGAATCAGGGCAAGATCCCCGGCGTTTCTTTGACATTGCCTTTTCTCCTAACTATGGACAAGATAGAACTATTTTTGCTGGGTTTTTACGCAATAGATTTGCCAAATCCTCTAACGGTGGTGATTTATGGAAAATTATCGAAATTGATGAAGGAGTCCGCGGTCCGAGAATAGTTCCTTCCCCAGATTTTGCCAAGGATAAAACTCTTTTTCTCAGCAATCAGCAGGGGAGAATATTTCGTTCTACCGATGGAGGAAATACGGTTAAAAATATCAGTGAAGTGGGCAGAATTTTCGGTAATTATGCCCCTGCCATGGTAGCTTCCCCCGATTTTGCTAAGGATAAAACTTTGTTTGTCACGGGAACAGAGGGTATTTATCAAAGTGTCGATGGTGGACTAACTTGGAAAAATGTCAGTCAAGGAACCCCCCTATCAAAAAGCTCTAATGTGCAGTTGGCAATGTCTCCCAATTATCCCAGTGATGGAACTATTTTTGCTGGGACAATTTCTGGTTTGTTTGTCACCAAAGATGGGGCTAAAAGTTGGACAAAATTAGAGAAACCAGGGTTTAATCCGCAGGCATCAGTAGAAACCATTGCTATCTCTCCTGATTATGCTAATGATCGCACGGTAATGGTTAGTTTACAGGGAAATGGATTGTTTAAATCTACCGATGGCGGGGAAAATTTTAAGCTAATTGGTGATCCTAAAATACCCCTAGTGAAAATTCATAGTATCCCTTCCTCTGGGATCTCGGTCCAGTTTTCTCCTAATTACGCTCAAGATAAAACTTTATTCGGTTTTGGTGGCGCTAAAACTACAGTTTTTCGTTCCACCGATGGGGGAGAAACTTGGACAAGTGTAACTATTCCTCCTCACGCGGAAGAAAATACACCCCGCTATAAAATCGGTGAATTTTTCTCCAGTCCCCTTGGTACAATCTTGCGCGTGGTTATCCCGATTCTCCTGGCAATCGCCGCTTATTTTCTGGTGGGTTTCTTGAAACTGGAGAAAGTTATTAATCTTCCTAAATCCTTCTTCCGCATGGCAGGGGCATTTATGGTTTTTCTGTTTGTTTTCTTCGCTATCATTAGCCAAGTTTAGCGGAAATTTTCACCGGCGGGGCTTGACAAATCCCGCCGCTTGCCTTATACTTATATATATAATGGGAATCCGTGCCTGCCTGCGACCTCTGATTTTTACGGTAGTCAACCCCTCAGACAATTAACCATCGGCAACGTAGGGATTAACCATCTTAGCGGGGTCAACAATGCGATCAAAATCCGCTTCCTCGATGTATCCCAGTTGTAAGGCTGCCACTTTCAGAGTTAAATCTTTTTCTAGGGCATAATGAGCGACGTAGGCAGCCTTTTGGTAGCCAATCGCGGGACTTAATGCAGTCACCAGCATCAAGGACTGATTTAAAAAAGTCTCAATTTGTTTTTGATTAGCAGTCATCCCCTGAACCAAAAACTGACAGAAATTACCGCAACCATCCGTGAGCAAACGGATAGACTGCATGAGATTATGAATCAACAGCGGTTTATAGACATTCATTTCCAGATGTCCTCCGGCGCCTCCCATCGTCACCGCTAAATCATTAGCCATCACCTGCACCGCTATCATCGATAAAGCTTCGCATTGGGTGGGATTAACTTTCCCAGGCATAATTGAAGAACCCGGTTCATTTTCCGGCAGCTGTAATTCTCCGATTCCACAACGGGGACCACAGCTAAGTAAACGGATATCGTTAGCAATTTTATAGAGGGAACTAGCGATAGTTTTCAGTCCCCCGCTCAAGAAAACCAGAGCATCATGGGAACCTTGCACGGTAAACTTATTAGGAGCGGTAATAAAGGGTAATTTGGTCAGATTAGCGATTTCGGCAGCCACATCTCGATCAAAATCTGGGGGAGCATTAATTCCCGTACCGACTGCTGTTCCTCCCAAGGATAAACGATAGACTTTTTCTAGACATTTTTCTAGCCAATCGCTGCCATCATCCAATAAACCCACATAACCGGAGAATTCTTGTCCGAGGGTTAAGGGGGTGGCATCCTGTAGGTGAGTGCGACCAATTTTAACTATATTTGCCCATAATTGCGCTTTTTCATCGAGACTATTCCGTAATAGTTGCAAACTGGGAATTAATTTTTCCTTGACTGCCAAGGCAACGGCAATATACATGGCCGAGGGAAAGGAATCATTCGTCGATTGGGACATATTAACATGATCGTTGGGGTCAACCGGGGTTTTGCTCCCCAAAGGATTCCCCGTCAGTTGACTACAACGATTGGAGATGACTTCGTTGATGTTCATGTTAAATTGAGTGCCACTTCCCGTCATCCAAACGTAGAGGGGAAAGTTATCTGCGTGTTGTCCGGCTAAAATTTCATCGCAGACTTGACAGATTAGGTTTTTTCTCTCCTGACTGAGACGATTTTTTTGCTGATTGACAATTGCACAGGCTTTTTTGAGAATGGCATAGGACGCGATCATCTCCCGGGGCATGAGATTATCACCGATACTAAAGTATTGTAGGGATCTTTGGGTCTGCGCTCCCCAAAGTTTATCGGCAGGTACGCGAATTTCTCCCATGCTGTCTTTCTCGATGCGAAATTCTGTCATCTTTAAGTTACTTCTGAGGTCAGCAAAAGATGGTCGTTATCTGGACTGAAAAGAGGGGGGTTACAGGGCGACACGGATTCCCACTATAAGAAAATTATAAGTCAAGTCTAGCTAGTTTGTCAAGCCCTATTGGGACTTTTTCTGGCGGCATTTTTACCCGGGAGGTTGACAAGAACAGCTGTCAGGGTGCTGGGGCGATTAGGATGATTAAATGAGACAAAAACTGTTATATTTTAGGGAAGATAATCGGTAAAAAAGAAGGGATTGGAGACTATGGACACAGCGATCGCATTAGGTTGGACATTGGGAATTATCTTAGGGTTGATGACCCTTTTGTTTATCTTACGGATCGTGCTGACTTGGAATCCACAGGTAGATTTAAATAGCTTTCCCTTTAATATTATTGCCTGGCCCACGGAACCTTTTTTAATCCCCGTGCGTAAACTCATACCCCCCTTGGGAGGAGTGGATATTTCTCCAATTATCTGGGTGGGAATTTGTACGCTGCTGCGGGAAATTCTTCTCGGTCAACAGGGTTTAATTACCATGACCTTAAAATAATTATTTAAGCAACTAAAATATGCTGACATAATTTATGTTCTAACTCTCGTTCCTCTTTTTCTAGGGTAATAATTGCCTGTTTGATAATACTTTTAACATCCATACCCTGGTCGTATTGTTTTAACCATTGTTGTGCAGTGTTACCCTCGCGGAGGATTTTTTGTAGGGGAGAGAGGAAACAACTAAAACCCCTTTCTTTAGCGATCGGATAAACTTGAACATAGAGGTCTTTAATCCAATCCCTAGCCAAGATTTCTCGACCATCGTACCAATGTCTCAGGGTGGCATCAAGACTAAAACGCGCGGCAGCCTGTTCGTTTTCTTGGGTTAAAGTTAATAAATCGTCGCTACGATTGCTGCTGGGTAATTGACTTAAAATTAAGGGGTCTAATTGGGGATCCTGTAAAAGTTGAGTTAAACGGGCCTCTAAAAAAGCCATAACTGCTAATAAACTAATAGGATTAGCAATCAGGTCACAAATTCGCAATTCTAGACGATTGAGATTATAGGGACGATTGCTACCGTTAGGACGTACTGACACCCAGAGATGACGAACATTCTGCATCGTAGCGAGTTTTAATTGTTCCTCAGTCCAGGTGACAAAATGTTTATGACTTTCAAAGAGGGGAACATAAGCAGGAGTTTGGGGGAAAACTTGCCAACGACGGGAATGGGAACCGGTGATTTTACCGTCGAGAAAGGGAGAAGAAGCACTTAAAGCCAAGTATAAAGGAGCTTCTAGGCGAATTAAGCGACAGGCACGCATTAAATCCTCATAATCGCTAATACCGACGTTAATATGAATACTGGCCGTGACTACATTAGTGCCGTAGGTCTGTTCAATATAGTCATGATAGGGATTGTGGGGGTCGCTGCGATAAAAATGTTGACTATCGCCCAAGGAGAGGGTACTGCCGGGGATGAGGGTATAATCGCCTAAACGACGCAAATATCGCCGTAGAGCCAGACGAGGTTTTAAAGTAGCGCATAAAAGACGGTCATAGTTAGTCATGGGAGCCGTAGTATATTCTACGTTACGACTATCCGGTTCCCGGACAAAACCATCTAAATCCTTGACAATGCGATCGGATAAACCGATAATTTCTCCGGCTGCTGTTCCGGTATACATTTCCACTTCAAAACCTTTACTTAGGAGCATCGTCAATCCACCCTGCTGTGTCTATTTTGTAGTGTGACATTATTTGGACTGTAAATGACGTTCAATCAGCAGAATCGCCACTATATCATCAATGGGACGATCGGGAAGACGCATACCCTGGGGGATGAGTTTCTGTAATCCTTTGGGGGGGAACATTTGCCAATAGCGATCGCGAGCTTCTAGGGTACTATTGCGTTCATCTACTAGAGTAATCGGGATAGTAACACGAGCGGCAATTTTTTCGCGCCAACTTTTCGAGGTGGTTTGGTTCCCCATCACCAATAATTCGATCGGATATTGTTGACAGAGACTGGCTAAACGCTCGATCGCTTGTGACGATGATATCACCTCATGGGTATAAATTTTCCCCGTCGATGACCTGACCGCGATCCCACATTTATCCTTACCCGGATCAAAACCGAGAATACACATAGTTTTTATCTTCTGCAGCAGTGGTCGGTTTTATTAAATCACTAAATTAGCAACTGTCTTGATTGTCAAGGGTGTGGGGTGTGGGAAGTGGGGATAATAAATAAAAATAGTCTCGGAGTCTCGGAGTCTTCTTAATACTGTCTCCTGACAAATATGATAATGTTCAACGGATTTAGTCTCGGTGAAAATTTAACGGGAGAGATAGCGGCTTTGAGTGCGGCGGCGCTTTGGGCGGTTTCTGCGGCGATTTATAGCCTATTAGGCCAGAAAATCCCGCCTTTATTGCTTAATTTTCTGAAAGGAGTAGTCGCGATCGCTTTAATTGCCCTGACGCTGCCCCTTTCCGGACAATGGCGCGATATTAATCAGCAAAGTTCGGTATTTATACTCTTGACAAGTGGCGCAATTGGTATAGGAATCGGTGACACGGCCTATTTTACCGCCCTTAATTATTTGGGACCGCGAAAAACCCTACTGTTAGAAACCCTTTCGCCTCCTTTGGGAGCAATTCTAGCGGCGACTTTTTTGGGGGAATCCCTGAAAATATCGGCTTATATTGGCATGATTTTGACCATCTTCGGGGTTGCTTGGGTTATTTCCGAAAAAACTCCCGAAATCAATAGTCAACGTCCTTGGCGGCGAGGAATTGCCTGGGCTTTAATCGCAGCGATTTCCCAAGCGGTGGGGGCGGTTTTATCTCGTCAGGCACTGGTGGAGTCGGGAATGTCGTCTTTGCAGAGTACCCTTTTTCGTCTGTTAGCGGGGACGGGAATAGTGTTAATTCTGATGTTTTTTCGCCGTCAGGAATCATCACCAGCGATTAACTGGTCATTGCGTCTGATTGCTATTATTATTATCACCGCTTTCGGCAGTACGTTTTTAGGGATATGGTTACAGCAAACTGCTCTAAAATTCTCTCCTGTGGGTATTGCCCAAACTCTCACCGCCACCAGTCCTTTATTTGTCTTACCGATCGCAGCCATGATGGGGGATCGGATTAACTTGCGGGCGATTTTCGGGGTGATTATCGCTTTGCTAGGAATTGGGATTTTGTTTCAATGAGTGGTTTCTCCATCGGTTTGTAGTCTTGTTTTAGCAATAATGCGGGTTTTCTTTAAATCTCCCTCGCTCAATTCTTCTCCCACCTGTAAACGGGTGGCATTAGTTTGGAGGACAGTGGCGGCGTTTTTTTCTCCCAATTGTAGGGCAGTTTTGGCCGCGGTTTGTAGCATGGTGGCGGCGGCTGCTCGATCGCCTTGTTTTAATTTTTCTTCAGCGATTTGGGTTTGACGATATTTGGCTAAAGTCAGAATCGATTTCTGAACTTGATCGTTTAATTGGGATTGATAGAGAGCTTGGGAGGTTATATTAAGGCTAACAGTCGCAGTTTCTAGCCCTTTTTGACCGGAAGCGGGATCATCGTAGCGAATCTTCACCTTAGCTATGGTGTGAGTACCGGGGGGAATTTGGTCAATATAGAGATTGAGGAGGAGAATTTTTTCTTCATCTATCATTAAATCCCCCAAACGGGTGATGTAAAAATTGCCCTCTTGTTGTAGGGTCATTTCTATGGTTTCCGGGGCAACTTGGGCGATGGGTTTTAAGTCGGCTAAATGAGTCCGAGCATCTAATTCTAATTGCAGGAAAGCGTTAGTTAACCGCACAGATTGCAGACGGTTAAACAGACGAGTAAATTCAATTAAAGCCTGTTCGGGTCTTTCGATATAGGATAAACTTCCGCCGGCGATATCGGCAATTTTTTCTAGGATATCTTGATTCCAATGATCGCCAAAACCGAAGGTATTTAAGGTGATACCGTACTCAGCCGCTACTGCGGCTAATTTTAAACAGCGTTGATTGTTTCCGTGTTCATTTTCACCATCGGTAAGCAGAAAAATATGAGACACATAACCTTTGCTGCCGGTAGAACTTTCTTGAATACCTAATTTTATCCCTTCATCGATCGCCGTGCCTCCTCCCGCTTGTAACTGTTTAATTTTTGAGCGAATTAAGGTCAGATCATCCTGTCGCGATTGGGAGGGAAGAATAACTTTAGCGCGATGATCGAAAGCTATCACCGAGAGACGATCATTAATACCGAGGGATTCTATTAAACTTAAAGCCGCTTTTTTGACCGTTTCTAGGGGTTTTCCCTGCATAGAACCGCTATGATCGAGAACTAAACAAAGATTAATCGGTAAATTTGTGTTGATCTGTTCACTGGTGGCGGCGATCGAGAGCATCAGTTGACGTTGACTGCTGCTTTGATTAGCATTGATATGACTGTCACTCAAGGCCGATTTTATAGTTACCCGCATAAGAGTTTTTAATCGTGGTCGTTGATATTTATATTCTAATGAGTATAGTTAGATTTGTGCTTATTTTCCCGTCCGGCATCGAGTTAGACAAGTTGGAAACTGGGTGCATCTCATTTTTGTCAATCTACATTGATCTTAAAAATTAGGAATTACCCAAAAAAAGAGCCTAAATCAATCAATAAGTCCTTAACAAAAATAAAAAAGGAATAAATACGACTCTCTTATTCTTTGTGTGATAAGTTTAACTTATATAGGAGCGACCGATCTTTGTGTCCTTTGTGTCTTTGTGGTTCGTGCCACTCGCTCGCCAGCAGAATTATATCTCAAGAATACATTTTACCCACCAAACCCAAGAGAGCGTAAATACTAATGTTGAAAGCCTCTATTAATGGCACTTTTGCTCCTTGACTGTTCCCTTTTTGTTAACCACAAAGACAGGAAGTTAGGACTTTAACTAAGGGAGAGAAGGAAGGTGAGAAGAACCATTCATTAAAGCGGCGATCGCTTGTTCTAGGGCCAGGGAAATATGGGTCCAATGGGTTCCCCCCTGACAAAAAACGATATAGGGTTCCCGCAGGGGTCCATCGGCAGAGAATTCCGAGGTGCTACCATCGATAAACGTGCCACCAGCCATCACTACTTGGCTCTCATAGCCCGGCATTTGGGCAGGAACGGGGTCTAAGTAGGAACCGATGGGAGAATAGGCTTGAATGGCTTTACAGAAGGCAATCAGCTTATCGGGGGAACCGAGTTTAATCGCTTGAATAATATCGCGTCGAGGCACAAAAGGAGCGGGATTGACCGGATAACCCAACTTATCGCCCACATAGGCAATTAAATGACTGCCTTTCATCGCTTCTCCCACCATTTGCGGCGCTAGAAACAATCCCTGATAAAGAAGACGATTTTGGTCAAAAGTTGCTCCTCCCTCCCCACCGATCCCCGGTGCTGTCAGACGATAGCAGGCCATTTCCACTAATTCCGCTTTACCTGCTATGTATCCCCCGGCCGTGACAATTGTACCTCCGGGGTTTTTAATTAGAGAACCGGCCATCAGATCTGCCCCCACATCGGTGGGTTCTTGGGTGTTGATAAATTCTCCATAGCAATTATCGACAAAACAGACCGTATTCGGGTTTTGTTGTTTAACTATACGGACAATTCTCTCGATTTCGTCAATAGACAAACTCGATCGCCACGAATAACCGCAGGATCTTTGAATATGTACTAAACGGGTTTGGGGTTTAACTGCTGTTGCCAAGGACAACCAATCGATCGCACCGGTAGAATCTAGCTCTAATTGCCGATAACTAACGCCAAAATCTTTTAAAGAGCCTTGACCACTGCCCCTAATCCCGATTACTTCCTCTAGGGTATCGTAGGGCGCACCCGCTACCGCTAACATCTCATCCCCCGGTCGAAGAACCCCATACAAGGCACAGGCGATCGCATGGGTTCCTGAAACAAATTGTACTCGCACCGCTGCCTTTTCGGCCCCCAGGGCTTGGGCGAACACTTGATCTAAAGTATCCCGTCCCAAGTCATCATGACCATAACCGCTAACACTAGCAAAATGATGCACCCCGACGCGGTTTGCACGGAAAGCAGCGAGGACTTGACGGAGATTTTCCTTGACCTGTGCGTCAATTTCCGAAAAGATGGGGAGTAGGGCCTTTTCTGCCCTGTGGAGTAGAGAGGGGATATCCATCAAACAATAGACTGTGATCTGTATTGCATTTACCTTAAATGTCGGCTTGGAGAAACCCTCGGTTTTACCTCGGAGATGAAAAGCCGACCAATATAGAACAGCACTTCGACAGGCTCAGTGTCCACATTTCGACACATTTCGACACATTTCGACAGGCTCAATGTCAAGGCTCAGTGACACGAAGCACAACTCTAAACAGTTGTGTTAAAATCCAAGAGTCAACAGGTTGAAATGCCGCTCACATCGTGGAAATCCCGTTGCAATAGTACGGCACTTTTGAGGAGAAAAAAGAAGACAAGAGCCACCCGAAAACTCTTAAAACAGGGGAGTAAGTCTTTTCCAAGACTGAAATAAACTAAAAACATTTTGCCGTAAGGCAGATAGGGTAGGGCATACCCGAATCTTGGTTGAAAGACCAAAACGCTTGGAGAGCTATCCACAAGTGGACAACTAGATAACAAGTGATATTCTAGTAGGTTCGGATAGGACATAATCGTGTAAGACGTGAGTAGGGGAAACCAGAAAGCGCGGTGATGAGCTTCAAGAATCCCTCGCCTGAGCGCTTCGGGGATTGTCAACAAGCCTACTGATCATACAACGTCAATCCTTCCGCTGAAAACATCTGCCAAGGTTGACAATAGGAATGATTAGAGCGGCCCACTTGGGGGGGGTGAGGCTCCCTGTGGTGGGGCCCCGGGGGGAGGGCCACCGGCAGCAGGTTCGTTCCCCCCACCACCAAAGAGACTTTGCCAAGAAAAACCTTGCCTTGGTCGGGTGTCCGAGGGTGGATTAATTAAGATATGTTCGGAGCCATCGAGTCCGCTTTTAACTTCGGTACGATTGCCGATAGTAACGCCAGTGGTAATGGGGACAAATCGGGGTGGTTGGTTAGGTGCGCCAACAAAAACACCAGTTTGCTCGTTCTGACGGGTAACGGCAATAGTTGGCACGGTTAAAGCGTTTTTCAGTTGGCCGACTTGGAAATCGGTAGAAACATTCATTCCCGCCTTTAATTCCCTGGCCGCCTTTTCTTCTAGGGTCACTTTCACTTCAAAACTGGTGACATTTTGTTCTACCGTTGCCTGGGTGGCAATCAGAGAGACTCGTCCATGGAAGATTTTATCGGGATAAGCATCGGCTGTAATCGTCACCTTTTGCCCAACCCGGATCTTATCAATGTTTTTTTCTGCTACATTGCTGACCACTTCATTTTGTGAAACCAGGGATAAAATCGAGGAAGAAGTGGCCGAAGATACGGAACTGCCGGTCGTAGTAGGAGCCACAAAAGCCCCCGGTTCAGCGTAGACAAAAGTAACCACCCCGTCAAAGGGTGCTTTGATGATGGTATCCTCAATCTGAGTTTTGACATTTTGTAGAGAACCCTGAGCAGTAGTCACCTCCGCCCGTGCTTGATCGATTTCCTCCTGTCTTGTTCCTGCTTGGAGAAGGTCTAAGACCTGTTGTTGATTTCTCACTTCCGCCTTTGCTTGAGCAATTTCTTCCGAGCGAGTTCCTTCTTTAAGGAGAGATAGCTTTTCTTGGGATTCAATCACGGCAGCCTGGGCGCTATCCCTAGTTGCCAGTTTTTCGTTTAAAGTCTGTTGAGATATGGCTCCTTCGTTGAAAAGTAGCTGATTGCGACGATATTCATCATCAGATTTTTTGAAAATGGCTTTTAAACCTTCTAAACGAGCTTTTTCTTGGGCAATTTCCTGAGAACGATTACCGGCCATCAGCTTTTGTAGGTTGGCTTCTAGTTGTTCCAATTTCGCTTGGGCCTGAGCGATTTCTTGGGGACGATTACCGGCGATTAGTTTGCGGAGATTAGCTTGGGCTGCCGCTAGTTTGCCCTGGGATTCTAATAATTGACCCTGCCAATCAGAATCGTCCATTTTAGCAATTATCTGTCCTTTTTTGACAGTATAACCCTCATCTACTAGCAGTTCCTTCAAAATTCCTGCTGTTTTAGGGCTAACATTAACCACTTTTTCCGGTTCCACAGTGCCATTAGCGGAAACGATGATCGTTAGATCCGTCTGTTCCACGGCTACAGGCAGCGGACGGGAACTATCCCGGTGGGGGGTATGCCCAAACTGACGATAGGCGAGAACAATACCACCAATGGCTAAAAATAAAGCTAGTAATCCCAATGCCCAGCTAATTGCGGGCTGTTTGTTAAGTTTTTGGAAGGAGGAACTATCTGACATAGTGAGTAAGAAACTGGTGGGTTAATTTAGAGAGAACCTGATTGTTGAACAGTCTGTTCCGATTCCACAGCACCATAATCGAGCTTAATAATATGATCGGCTAGATGAAAATAGCGCTCATCATGGCTAATAACGCCAATTCAAAAATGAAACGCATCAACCTCAAGAGTTGACAAAGAAAGGCTCATCAGGTACTGTCTGATCATTAACAAAAACAAATCAGACCCAAAAACGAAGCCCTCAACATCTTAACATAGAAC
>Ga0315907_10000423_pt1 | contig 60939 bp, 75 predicted proteins | sample LakEriMetagenome_3_FD_203525 | JGI IMG/M metagenome (GOLD analysis project Ga0315907, IMG submission 203525) | Freshwater fungal communities from buoy surface, Lake Erie, Ohio, United States - Buoy 12 MA123 | ecosystem: Environmental > Aquatic > Freshwater > Lake > Lake biofilm | place: USA... | reverse complement strand
CTGCTGCTGTAAGCCCAGTGCTATCGCGTAGCGCTCGGACTCTTTGATCTGCTCGTATGTTTTCTTACTCATGGATGCCTCAATTTTGAAGAGTGTTGCACTTCAGATTTGAGGGCGCCAAGGCATAGTGCCTAAAACACTACTTTTTCACTTATATTCATGTTCTTTGGCGTTGTTGTCAAAGAGAACAGCGAAGCGGATAGTCCGCTTCGCTTAAAGATTCAAATATTCTTATTTGAATCTGGCTATTACATTAAGCAATCCACCAGTGCCATTTATTGGTGCAGTGTTAGCCGAGTTAGATGTGTCAAATTCCCAGTAACGACCATACGCTGTAATGGTTTCAATTATTTTTCCATTAACACGCTTGTTGTCCAACGAGTCAAAAGTGCAAACGCTGTTTGTGGGTCGATATTGGCATGGCCCATTTGCATATCTTGGGACATTTAAGAGTGTATTTTTACTTATTAAATTACCTGCCCAATCGTACAAAAAGTAATATCCGTCAGCTGTAATAGACTCTACCACAATGCCTGATTCTGGCGTCATATCAAGCAAGGTTCGAGTGGCAAATTTGCATGCATTGTAAGGTGATAGTTGACATGGTTTGATAGGTGGAGGGGAACCACGAAAAAATGCTTCCATATGATATCTTGATACAGAATTGAGAAATATATTATTTGCCCATTCTATAAAAGAGCCATCCCGCCTAAAAGCCCATGTATAGCCATAAGCGGTAACAGATTCTATGTATCCGTATATTGGATGATTTAAAATTGTCAAGCTATCAATTATGCATGGTTGAGCAGTCGCAAGACTGCAAGGGCCATTTGCATATTGCGGTATTGTCATAAGGTCTTTGGCAGCCATTGTAGGTGTGCCTGCTGCATTAAACTTCCACATTTTTCCGTATGCAATGACAGTCTCTTCACTAAAGTTGCTAGTATTGGTGTCATAAGCAATAGCATCTATTTTGCAACTGGTGCCAGCAGGAGCATAACTACATGGTCCATTCACAGTGGGGGGTGGTGGAGTAACCATATATGTCTTTGTCAATCTCAATGCCTCGTTGGCATTTAAAAGACCTGATCCACAAAAACCTAAAGGTTGGCAGCTAGGCTCAGACGATAAATCTGTGGCAGTGGACATCAAAATTTCTTTAATATCTTTTGGGCTGAGTTTAGGTAAAGACAAAGCTGCACGTTCTGCCTGCATCATTCCAACTACCGCCGCAACGTGGGGCGCAGAAAAAGACGTACCAGACGCATAACGATGACAATACTTTTGAGTTGCATCTTCGAAGTGCGCCGAGTAAACCCCTGCAGTTCCGGTGTATTCGGAGTTGGTAAGACATTCAATTTCGGCTCCAAAGAGTGATAGAAGGCTGGTGTAGTGAGGGTTGCCATTCCAGTTATCCATTACTCCTCCACCAGGTGCGATTAGTGTTAATGTGGAAATGGGACGATTGTTTTGCTTGGTATAAACCAACGCTCCATTGGAGTCCTTTAGCTGCGAGCCGAAATTACTATAAGGTGCCAAGCCTTTACTGTTGTGTGTTGAGGCACCAACCGAAATAACGCCTGGGCAATTAGATATAAATTCAGTTTTAACATCATGTCTTGGATTTAGATTTGATATGGCCCCCTCTACATCTTTTAAATAATTACCCGCCGAGTTAATAATAACAATCCCACCAGCAAGCGCCTTATCTATTGCCAATGCAATTCCATATGGATTGCTGCCATTGTTGTCAGTATCTGTTTTTGGGCAGCCTATGTTTTGATGATACGCTTCAGCATAATTGAAGCTCATATTAATAACATCAGCCTTGTATTGGATTGCCAGTTCAATCGCGCGCTCTACTGATTTTACATCGGCAATATCAGTCTTAATTGATATGATTTCGCAAATATCTTTAGGACAAATCCCGTATTGCCCTCTGGAATTCTGCCCATTAATTACACCCATTACATGCGCGCCATGCTTATAATAGTTTATTCCTTGAATAGGTGATGGATCTGCGGTGTGTGTACTAAAAGCCAAATTCTGATTATTTATTTTTGCAAGTGTTATGTCTGGATGGTTGCTATGTCCAGCATCAATAACTGCAATGAGGATTTTTTTCTGTGGGTTTTTATTTGTTAGTAAACCCAGTGCGCTGTTAAGCTGAATTTGTTGATGGTTCCAAAGTGTGCCGTAATTTGGATGCGACACGACTTGCGTGCTTGCAGCAGTTGCAATTTGCTCTTCGCAAGTCTTGGCAACACCTTTGATTGGGTCTTTGCCAAAGAAAGCATTTGAGCAAACTGCGTTACCAGAAATTACCTTTGAAACCCAGTTGGTTCTGGCGCCATATCGAACAGTTTTTTTTGCCCCTGCTATCGCAAATGATTGATTTTCGTTTGCAATCTTTTTCCAGGTTGGATTGGAAGCTGTTTGCGCCGAACCAGATTGAGAAACCAACACACCGAATGCCAAAGCAAGTGGTGGCATTATTTTATTAAAGAACCGCATCTTTCTCCCTGTTTGAATAATGCTTTATCATAATTAAAAATTGAACAATCGTGATGAGTTCAATATTACTTTGTGGTGAGAGTTAAATTTAAGTCTCACCAATTGCATTTTAACAAATTGGGCTGAAGCAGTTTTCGTTTTGTGAGAACTTCAGATTAGACAGACCTTCATAGCGAAGATGTATGACGGTCACTTACAAAGCATTCACTGGAATCTTCAAGTAGGAAACTCCATTCTCTTCAGGCGGGGGCAAAGCGCCCGCGCGGATGTTGACCTGAACGGAAGGCAGGATAAGCACAGGCATTTCCAGGGTTGCATCACGTTTGGTGCGCATGTCTACAAACTGCTCTTGCGTGATGCCATCGTGCACATGGATGTTGTGGGTGCGTTGCTCTGCGACCGTGCTGATGTGTTGAACATCACGTTTATTGGGCGGGTAGTCATGGCACATGTAAAGGCGCGTTTGCGCAGGCAGGCTCAGCAGCTTTTGCACGGACTGGTAGAGCGTGTGTGCATTGCCACCCGGAAAATCGCACCTTGCAGTGCCTACATCAGGCATGAAAAGGGTGTCGCCCACAAACACGGCATCGTGTGCGCCTTCTTCGCCTGCGTTACCGACTTTGTAGGCCATGCACGCTGGTGTGTGCCCGGGTACTGCAATAGCTTGGGCGGGCAGGGCGCCAATGGCAAAGGTCTCGCCATCAGCAAACAAATGATCAAACTGGCTGCCGTTGGGTGCAAATTCTGGCTCTAGGTTGAACAAGCCTTTGAACACTTTTTGCACTTGGGTAATGCCCGCACCCATCGCAATGCGGCCCCCAAGCTGTTGGCGCAGATAGTGCGCTGCGGACAAGTGGTCTGCATGGGCGTGTGTCTCGAGTATCCATTGCACGGTAAGGTTGTGTGCGCGGACAAATTCCACAAGCTTGTCGGCCGATGTGGTGCGGGTGCGGCCAGATTTGGGGTCGTAGTCCAGCACTGAATCCACCAAAGCGCAGTGCCCACCGGGTTGGTCGTACACCACATAGCTAAACGTCCAAGTGGCTGGATCAAAGAAGGTTTCAACTTGGGCTTGCTGCATGACTGCTCCCTGATTGATTAAGTTATTTATAGTTTATTGACAAATATATTGTTTGTCAATAAACTGTAGTCATGCCATTGAAGTCATGGAGAGCAGATGATCAGCAATTCAACGCAATCAGAGAGCAGTGCGCGGCAGCCAATGGATTCTTTGCGCAAGTCGGCTGACGCAGCTTGCCGATTGATGAAAGCACTGGCCAACCGAGACCGCTTGCTGCTGCTGTGCCAATTGGTGCAAGGAGAGATGTGCGTTGGCGACTTAGAGGTGACGGTGGGCGTGGGGCAACCCACTTTGTCGCAGCAGCTTGGTGTGTTGCGCGAAGAAGGCCTGGTGACCACCCGGCGCGAGGGCAAGAACATTTACTACCAAGTCAGCAGCCCACAAGTGCTGGCGGTGCTGGCGGTACTGCACCAGCAGTTTTGCCAGCAACCTGGCGTAGTACCCACTGGCATTTAATAAACAGGAGCCACTATGCAAATCGATTGGAACCATTTCACCCCTTGGGCAGCCTTGGCCGGTGGTCTTGTGTTGGGCTTGGCGGCAGGGCTGTTTATTCTGGTCAATGGCCGTATTTTGGGTATTAGCGGCATTGTGGGCGGTTTGCTGCGGCCCAAGACGGGTGATGTGGCCTGGCGCTTGGCTTTTGTGTCGGGCATGGTGGCTGCCCCCCTGATGTACAGAGCAGTGTGGGGCGACTGGGCAGCGCAAATCGATGCGGACTGGTTGGCCATTGTGCTGGCAGGTTTAATGGTGGGCGTGGGCACGCGGTATGCGTCGGGCTGCACCAGCGGCCACGGGGTCTGCGGCTTATCACGCATGTCACCAAGGTCACTGGTTGCAACGGCCTCTTTTATGGGGGCAGGTTTTGCCACCGTTTATTTTGTACGCCATTGGTTGGCTTAACTATCAATCCACAAGGAGCATCCACATGCGCCACCGTCTGACTGAATTTGCCGTGGGCCTTTTGTTTGGCCTGGGTTTGATCGTTTCTGGCATGACCGACCCATCGAAGGTGTTGGGCTTTTTAGACCTGTTTGGGTTTTGGGACCCATCACTGGCTTTGGTAATGGGGGGCGCTGTTGTGGTGGCTGCGCTGGCTTTTGCCTTAGCACGCAAGCGCACCAAGGCTTTTCTGGGTGGTGCATTGCACATGCCCACTGCTCGGCACATTGACAGGCGTTTGGTTGTAGGCAGCCTGCTGTTTGGCGCGGGCTGGGGGGTAGCCGGGTTTTGCCCTGGCCCCGCCATAGTGTCTGCTGCTGCAGGCCAGCCCAAGGCAGTTGTATTTGTGCTGGCCATGCTGCTGGGTATGGCGGTGTTTGAATGGTTGGAGCGCCGCCGCAGCTGAAGGGTGCTCACAGCGCCATACGCATAACCTCTTGGTACACATCAAGGTCTTGTTGGTAGCAGGTACAAGATTGCTCCATAAGTCCATGGCGGTCGGCTATCAAGATGTGACCACGCATGTAGCGAATAAGCCCGAGGCTTTGCAACTCGCCCGCCGCCACAGTAATGCCTGCACGGCGAACGCCCAGCATCAATGACAACTCTTCATGGGTGAGCCATAGATCGTCAGAGCGCATGCGGTCTTGGCCCATGAGAAGGCATCGGGCCAGCCGTTGCCGCACTGGATGAAAGTGGCTGCAAATGGCCTGTGTACCCAGTTGGCGAAGCTCTACGTACAAAAAATGGCTGATGACCCTAAGCAAGTCTTTGCTCTGCCGACCATGCTCTGCCAATGCACTGGCATCAATCTTCCAGGCATTACCTGTGCCGCTTACCACTGCATCAAAAGCAGTGGCAAACACCCCCAGCACACAGGCGCCACCATATGCTCCCTCAAACCCAGTCAGTCCCAAGTCCAAACGGTGGTTACCACACTGTGGTGCCAGTAGTGACACCATGCAGGTAGTTGGAAAGTAGGCATGCGTCAGTTCCGCCCCACCAAGGCCCAGTACGGTCGAAGTTTCCAGCTCCACAAACACAGCGTCCGCTAGAAGACGACGTCTGTCCGTGGGGCCGAGTGCTGCCAGCAGTCTATTGGCCAGAGTTTGATCGATACAAGCTTTCGCATGCGGCAGGTCTGCCGTCTTGGTGATGTTGACTGGATAAGGCATAAAGTTCTGTCTGCCGCCGCACCTTGCGTGCAAGCGTTGTATGCAAAGGGGCTAAACGCCTGAATGACCTGCCAAAACCATCTTGGTGGCAAGGTAAAAACCAAGTTCATTGATAGTGACCAGGCTGCGATTGGTCGCAAACAAGGCTTCGATAGATGCTTGCTTTGCCCGCGCCTGGGCAAACTGGCCGCGCAAGGCAGCGGTGTAGCCCAAAATTGCCCAGGGGTAAGGGTCGTGACGGCCGTCCTCCCAACCGGGCGATTTGCTATTGAGGTGGGCCCAACCCGCGTCAAAGTAGCCTGATAGCTCCCGAAGTCCAAACGCTTGGGGGTAGACCTGGCAAGTAGTACCTGGGTAAAAACTGCTGTCTGGCACAGCGTGCGCGTCGCTGGCTGTAAACGCCTTGCCTGCCGTATTGAAGATGCGGTTAGCAATGCCCTCGGCACAGTTGGTGGCGAGCAGGTCGTAATAGTTGGCCTCGGCAATTTCTGAGCGCTCGCGCAGCAGACTGGCCAGATCTCTTAAACCCCGGTAACCCTCGCAGTTGTCCATTAGGTAACCAATAGAGTTGGTTTGACTGCGTGGTGCCTGAAAAACCGAAGTCAGGCCACTGAGCTTGGCTGTCAGGGCCAGGTTGCGGTAAGCCAACTCTTTAATTCTGGCTTTGTTGGCCTCCCACCAAGTCCAATTACCACTTATGCGAACGTATCGCACCGCAAGCGATAAAAAAGTCGAGGCATAAGAGTCGTCAGAGTCAGACGGTACTTTGGTAAAGGCTGCTGTGTTGGCACGCCCATACGGAAAATCAATGTCATCAATCGTGGCCTGCGGCGTAAGGTTGCGCAGGTACAGATCCAAATAACTGCGTATGTAAATATCCAGGTCGCTGGCACCCAGTAATTGCACAATCGGCAGTAGGCCCAGTTGTGTGAAATACCAGTTCAAGCGCCCGTTGGGTGCCAGCTCATAGCCACCGGTGTATGGCCCAGTTGTGATCCTGAGCGCTTTGATTTCTGCCACTACATCAATCCCTGTTGTCGCTGGGGCAGGTGTACAGGTGTTTTGTGCCATAGCGTGCGCACCATGCAGTGAGGCTACAGAAACAGTGGCTGTTCGTAAAAGAAACTGTCTGCGTTGCATTTGATTTCCTTGAAAGTGCCTGGGTGCCAACAAAGCCAGACCGAAATGGGCTGACTTCTTCAAGGAAATTCTGGAGATTTAAAACACTAAAACCGCAAACAGTTCGTTACCGTACAGACGTAGTCCTAAATGCGTTGGGTATTGTGTGTTATTGGAGGTATACCAGCGTAGGTACCAGCCATGCGTGCAATGCAGCGGCAAGCCCTGGTCATCAACGATGTTGCCAAGTGCAAAAGCAATGGTTGTGGGATGGGCAGCCGATATGCTGCCTGATGGGCTTGTCAGCCCCTGTCGATGTAGTGTCTGTAATTGCTACGCCCAAGGTCGTAGCAAGGGCATGCTGCAGCTTCTAAACCCGTCCTGTTGAGCACATGCAAATCAATGCCCTGGAGGGTGATCAAACCTTGGTCTTTTAATGCCTGTACGGCATCCATGGTGCGGCTAGGTGATTGGCCCATCATATAGGCCATGAATTCATCAGTGACTTCAAAACATGGCGTTTCAGCGCGGTCATGGCTCATCAAAATCCACCGAGCCAGACGCGCGGTGGCATGGTGCAATTGCAAACACGCTGCAGAGGTTGCCAACTGGGCGGTAGTCACACCCAAGTAGCGGTACAAAAGGTCTTGGAGTGCAACGCTTTGGGCAATAGCGCTTGTCAGTGCGGGTGCGCTCAGCCGAAGCGCATGACCCGCCCCTTGGACCAGTGCATGAAAAGGGGCGTTGGTAACACCCAGCGCAAGCTCTGCCCCTAGCATGCCTTCACGGCCCACCATGCCTACCTCAAGCCTAACGTTCTGGGCTGTGTGGGCCACCAGTGAAAGAAAACCCGCTAGCGGAAAGTAGGCGTAAAGCGTAGGGGCGCCATGCTCACAAACCACCCCTGATAAATGCAAGCTCACGTGCTCGCATGCTGCAAGCAGGCGCTCTCTATCCGGTTCGGGCAAAAGCCTTATCAGGTGGTTATCGACAGGGTTGATAGGGTTACTCAAGGTGGCTGCTGTCTTAAGGAAATGGGCCACTGGCACAACACGGGCCTCAGGCCATGTTGCCAGTGCATTGATAAACGGGTGTTTATAAGCGTCCAGTCAACACCAAGACCAGTAAAACCACTACAAACAAACCCAGCACACCACTGGGCCCGTAGCCCCAAGACCTGCTGTGCGGCCATGTAGGTACAACGCCCAAAAGCATCAAAACAAGAATGATCAAAAGTATGGTGCCAAGGCTCATGGAGTGTTCCTGTGTGTTGCGAAAAATACTGCCAGCCCGTGCTGGGTGAAGGCCTTTCATGGTGCGCACAGCTATTCATGAGGTCTGTACGAAAGCGTACCGTACAACATGTTCGATAGCGAACGGACGCCTACAGGGACGTAATGCGAATCTGCACGCACAGGTGTTGGCAGCCCGCTAGCACCTACCAACACTGGAGGTCCAACCGATATGGATGATTCAACCCCTGGCTTTAGCCGCGTTTCTACCGCCTATGGCGCAGATGCATCCAGCAGTGCACCAGAGCCCACCATGTGCGCCAAGCCCGGTGCCTGGATCAATTTGGCGCAACCACCCGAAGTGACCACCATTGAATGGCAGCACCTTCGTTTTAGAGTGGTGGCGCTTGAAAATTTATTGATTGCCTTGATGGCAGAAGGCCCCGCTTCACGTCTGGATCGCGCACGGCAGATGGCCTGCCATGTGGCGCCGCGCAACGGGTATACCGAGCACCCTGTCAGCTTGTTTGCTGCTGCCCAAATTGTCCATTTGGTAGAGCGCGCAAGGCATATGAAGAACCATCCACTGTTTTGAGCGCTAAGTAGCTTTCAGGCTTGGTCCGCCATGGCAGTTGCAGGTGCCAGGCTGGCCAACCATGCGTAAAGCGCCACAAAAATCATCAGATCCAAGACAGCCCCTAAACAAAGGTAAAGCAAGGGCATGAACAGCACCGAAAACTGTTGCAGCACCAGCAAATGCAGCAGCGCTTTGTGAGGCACCATGACAGCAAAATAAGCAAGCAGTAAAGCGGGGTAAAGCACCTTTTGGTAGGCGGGTAGGCGAAGTACCCCCCAACCGAGCGCAAGCAGTATGGGGAGCACCAGCATCAATACAAAACCCGCATCTAAAGTCGCCTGCAAAAAACCGGAAACTGTGTAGGCAAATCGCCCTGGCAGCAGCGCAAAAAAGAGCAGTGCACTGGCTTGTACTGCACACAGCACACGCACCAGGTATTTCAAGGGCATCATGCGATCACTGAATCGGGCGCTGGCAACCCATGCAAGCATTACTACGATGGCAGTCAAAGCCAGGGTGACATCACTGGGCAGCTGTGCTTCTTCACTTGCCCACAGCAAGCCGGGTGAGCCGTTTACGGTGGCCCATTTCAGTGGCAACGCCAAGCGTTCTGCCCACCATAGCAACAGCGAATGCCACGCATCCATAAGTGGCATGCGCAACGCCCATAAAGCTGCGCAGGGTAGGGCGGCCATCAGCACAATGCCCAACACGCTGCCTAAGCTGCAACCTGTTCGCAATAAGCTGCGGTGCATGCCGCTGCCGGGTAAGAGGCTGCGCGCTTCTTGCAGCCGCGTACGTGCAGTGGCCAGCGCTTTTTGCTGTGCTGCGCTCAGGTGCAGAGGCGTATGGGGCATCACGGTAGTTTCCAAAACAGGGCCAGCGTGATGCCTTTGCGTGCGTAAAAAGGGTTGCTGTAGCGCTCAACCCCCATGTTGATACCCCATTGACGACCCAGCCAATGCTGCACGTTTAGCTGTGATTGGCGGCTGTCAAAGTTCACCAACGATGCACCGCCGCCAATGGCCTGGTAACCCTCTGCTCCCCACCCATGGCGAAGCACTACACGGGTGTGATGCTCTTGCCCCCAGGTAGCAGCTAAAAATTGTTGGTGCGTGCGTACCTGCCCCGGATTGCTTCGATTGAAACGGATCTCGCCCTGCAGAACCCAAGGGGCCTCAAAATAATATGTGGCTCCAAGGCTGATATTGCGGTCAATGTGATCATCTGGTGCGCGGTAGTAGCCAGCCCCCAAACTTGCCACCAGTTGGCGTGACGGTAGCAACTTGCGGTGAATGAAGGCATCTGCGCGGTAGTCGGGCAGGTAAGCTGCGCCATCGCCAGCTCCCACAGAAACACTTGTGAACCAATCGGCGTTCAGGGTGATGGTGTCCGATACGCCAAAGTATTGGCCCGATTCACCAAAGCGCCGCATGGTGGCAAGCTCTGCCCCCAGCAAGTGGTTATCAATAGCGTACTTGCCTCGCACGCCTGCTTCATGCCATTTGCCATAGCCATTGCTTAAGGTATTTCGGCTGGCATAGATCTCCAGGCTGCGATGGGCAGGTACAGCCATATCAGGCTGTGCATAGCTGCACAAGGGCAGTGCGGTGGTCGCAATGGCCAGCAAGTGGCGGCAGGTGTAGTGCAAAGTTTGGCTCATGGTTGTTGTGCAGTTTTGTGGTTGTTCATGCGGGGGCCTTGCGGGCAGGCTTCTTTGTCGGTGTGGGCCGTAAGCCCTCGGTGCTGCAAAATTTGTGCAGCCACTTCGTCGGTCACGGTCCAGTGCGAGCTGTGTCGGTATGGCAGTGAGATCTGTAGCCAACAGCGTGCGGATGCCAAGTCGTTTTGGTCCAGCGCCACAATGGCAATCAACCCCCACGCAAAGTCATCGTGCACCTGCACCAGCCATTCTTTGCGGTGCTCTTTCATCCATTCGCGGTAGTACTTTGCCGCGCCACCTGGTAGCCGAGGAAACTTCACCAGCAGCGGAAAGATTTGCGCTACCGCATCCGGGTAAAAGTTATGCGGGGTGTCCCTCTGCCCTGGCTGGGTGGACACCAAATAGCGTTGCCGCTGTGTATCCCAAAAGACGGCCTCTATGGCCCGCGTAAAGTTGGGGTGGTGTTTGGTTTGCGTCGCTGGGTGGGTAAATGAATGCGCCCACAACTCAAGGTTGTCCATGAACAAACCGTGCTGGTACACCGGCGATACCAAATAAATTCCGCGTCCTGGGTCCACCAGCTTGGCCAGTGCAGCCTGCGCAGTACTTCGGCTGCGCACCATGTGCGGCAGTTGGCGTTGTGCATTGGGTAGTGTGTCGATAAACGCCATCCACAGTCCCAAAACGGAATCATCAGCGTCTGCCGTCTTACACGCAGCCCATACAGGGCCGTTTCGGCAGTAGCGGTCAAAAGTTGCATCAGGCTTTTGCCGTTGCACCAACCATTGCGCCCATGCTTTAGCAGGTAGCGATATATCTAGCCCATGTGTGTGCGCCAATAAAAGCGCCTGCAACGCAAAGTAGGGATCAACGGTATTGCCCTGGTGCTGTATGGAGATAGCGCCTTCTGCATCGGTATAGCCACTAAGGTTGAGTGCTGGAGCAGCTTTTGTGGGTAAGGCAATAAAAACGATACCCAGCACTAGCAGGATAAACCGCCAGTTCATGCCAGCTCCAGCACTACGCCGGCCTCGCGTGCCCATACGGTTCCATGCACAGTGACACCGTGGTCTACCAAAATATTGCTTGCACTCACCGTGGTGGGTGCATTGGGTGCACCTACGCACACCCTCGTGTGCAGCAGTACGTGAGTTTCCGATACCAGCGGGCCGCCCACGACACTACCCGTCAAGATATGAATGCCATTAGCGCACACCACAGCACCAGTGATGTGCGAGCCTGCGCCCATACAAATGCCTTTGTGGGCCTTGACGTTACCGTCAATCAGGGTGCCTTCGCCAACGCGCAGGGTGCCCATCACCACCAGTGAGCCAGTGAACTGGTGACGAGCAGGTATTTCGCAGTCGCCATCGACTCGCCAAGCGTTTTCTCCCCAGCGCTGTGCGCCAGCCAGGTGGCGCAGCATTTGCAATACAGGTTGTTTGCGGCCTGCAGACCTCAAAACTGGTGGTTGACCAAAATGGACTACTGGCGCGTGCAAGCGTTCAAAGCTGCATCGGTCTGCCAAGCTGATAGACAGCCCTGATGAAACCCGGCGCACCATCACGCAGTTTTCTGCCATGACCACTGCAAGGTCTGAGTGTGCCCAACCGCTGATCTGACCCTCTGTGCCAATGGTGAGACTGCCTAAGCACAAGACTTCACGCAGCTGCAATTTCCGGTCTAAAGTGAGATCAGCGGTTGCATACAGTGGCTGTACCAAAGCTGCTGCAGCTTTTAAAGAACCGTTTTGTACTGGCGTTCCGTTAGCTAATTGGGTCTGTATCTGTGCACGAAACTGCTGAGCCAAGTAACTAGGGTCATTGGTTTGACCTTGCGAAACCATTAGTGCAGCCTTGTCACTCGGTTGGTACCACTCGCGCCAAGTGGGCCAAAAAGGTAGCAGCAGCAGGGTGGTAGATACAAATGCAAAAAATACAAAGTAGGGCAGGAGGCTAGGTGCCAAATCGGTCATGTCATCGTCTTTCTGTAGCGAGTAGTTTTGTGCCAGACCATTTCACGGCCATGCAAGTGATCCAGTACCGATTCCATGAGTGCAGCTGAGATGGCAAACAGACTGACCACAAAGCACAACAAATTGATCGGTAGCAACCGAATACGCCGTCTATGGCCATCGAGTAGTACCGCGATCACGATCTCCAGGAAGGCTGCAAAGTTGCCCAATGCGCCGTAGGCCACCAGTGCCATGACTGGTAAAAACAACGCCACCATGGCCCCTGCATTGAGGTAGTACAAAGCCAGGGCAGCCACCCAACCCAGCAACAACAGGGGGGGCATCATGAAGACCATTAAAAGCATGGTTCCGTCCAGGCGCTCGCGCAGTGTTGCCTTGTGGCTGCCAAGTAATTTCCAGCCATAGCGGTAAAGCACCTGGTTGTGCCCCTTGGCCCATCGCTTGACCTGGCGCATGCGTACGGCCCATTCCTCGGGCACTTCTTCGTAGCACTCGGCGCGGTTGTTGTACACCGTCTTCCAGCCTGCGATCAGCAAGCGAAAAGTGATGTCGGTATCTTCAGCCAGGGTGTCGTCGTGCCAGCCGCCTACAGCAGCCACTGCGGTACGGCGAATGCCCCCTACGGTGCCACCATATTGCGGTACTCCGCACAGGTTCATGCGCGCTTGTTGGTCTACCTGGTAGCCGGCTGATCGCTCCATATCCAGCAGGCGGGTCAAAAGATTGGTGCCCGCATTGATGGGCACCACGCGGCCCATAACAGCACCTACTTCTGCATCAAAAAATGGAGCTACCAGTTGCTTGAGCAAACCTCGGCCAGGGATGTAGTCGGCATCAAAAATAAGCGCTATGTCACCGTGCGCAAATGCCAGGGCATCTTTAAGCGCCGCAGACTTGCCTGGTTTTCCTCCTGTGCGGTGGAACGGAAAAATTCGCTTAGGGTGACGGCGTGCATAAACGTCAATGATGGCTTGTGTGCCATCTTGTGATCTGTCATTGACCGGAACGATCTTGACGAGGTTTTCTGGGTAATCGGTTTGCAGCAAGGCATCCATGCACCCAGCGATTACTTTTTCTTCATTGTGTGCAGCAATAAAAACTGTAATAGCTGGCCACTGCGCAGTATCAATATCAATGTAGGGGTGGCGCTGGTGCCCAAACAAACGATTGAGGGTGAACACCATATGGCGTATGCCATAGGCCATCATCAGTAAAACAATTAACGCCAACAGTCCTGATAAGGCAAGCACTTCTGGTTGACTACCCCAAAGGCCGGCAAAGCCTGATGCACTTGATTTACTTTGTGCATGTGCTCCATTGCTTGCACACAAACACCAAAAGACTGACTGGCTGACAAGCCGTTTAGGCCATGACCAAGGAAATGTGTGTGTCGCAATAGAGGAGGGCGGCTGCGCAGGGGGCATGGTGAGATCCGAAGAAAGTGGGCGCATGGTGTTACGACGGCCTTGCCTGGTCTGTTCGATTCCGAACATTGCCTACTGGTTCGCCAACGTACAGACCCATCTACACACCCACTCGTAACGTCAGCGCCACCGCTTAGCAGGTGACAAGCCAAGCGGCACATACTCAACACACAAGGGAACATTCATGACAAAAAAAATACTTTTTGGCACCGACGGTGTCCGCGCCAGAGTGGGCGTTGAACCCATGACACCCAAAACCATCATGCGACTTGGGCAGGCTGCAGGCTTATTGATTGCTGCCAAACACAGAGCCCGAAGCCACCGACCAGCGGTGGTGATCGGCAGCGATACACGTGTCTCTGCGCCGATGTTGGAGGCTGCTTTGCAAGCAGGTTTTGCTGCGGCTGGAGTTGACACCGTCATGTGCGGAGAAATGCCAACGCCAGGCGTTGCCTACTTGACGCGCTTACAGGGTTACCAAGCAGGTGTGGTGGTGAGTGCGTCACATAACCCGTTTGAAGACAACGGGGTCAAGTTCTTTTCATCCCATGGCGACAAATTGCCTGACGCCATGGAGCATGAGATTGCACAAGCCATGGAACACCCCTTAGCGTGCGTGCCTTCAGTGCGCCTAGGCCGAACCACACATTTGCACCAAGCCGGAAGGCTTTACGTGAACTTTTGCAAACGTGCTGTGCCTGTTGGTGTGGATTTGCGCGGCTTAAAAATCGTTGTAGATGCTGCGCATGGTGCGTGTCACAGAGTGGCCCCTGCGGTGTTCCGAGAGCTGGGGGCACAAGTAATAGCCGTAGGGGTTACGCCCAACGGTATCAACATCAACGACAAGGTAGGTGCAACAGCACCCAAGCACCTAAGCCAAGCCGTTGTAGCGCATGGTGCAGATCTGGGTGTGGCGCTAGACGGCGACGGTGACCGTTTGGTCATGGCAGATGCCGATGGCCGAATCTACGCAGGTGATGAGTTGCTTTATGTACTGGCCATGGACGCACATGCACACGATGGGCTGCAAGGAGGGATTGTGGGAACCCTGATGAGCAACCAAGGTTTAGAAAGCGCATTGCTCGCGCATGGCTTGGGCTTTGCACGCGCTGCTGTGGGAGACCGCCACGTAATGGCCATGTTGCATCAACGTGGTTGGCGTATGGGAGGAGAAGGCTCTGGCCATTTGATTGGACTGGACTGGCATAGCACGGGTGATGGCGTAATGGCCGCGTTGCGTGTAATCACGGCGATTCAACGCTCTCAACGTACATTGGCCCAGCTGTGTTCAACCTTGCGCATGAACGCCCAGTGTTTGCTCAACGTTGCTGTACCCCCTGCTGCCAAGATGCGTGAAGGCGATTGGATGTCCGCTTTGCAAACCCAGGCAGAGACTGAACTTGCGGGAGCAGGGCGTGTACTGCTAAGGGCGTCAGGCACCGAGGCTGTTATACGTGTGCTGGTGGAATGCCGCAGTTTGGCCAAGGCCAAAATACTGGCACAGGGCTTGGCCTCTGAAGTCAAGCGCATGTTTGAACCACTACCCGACAAGTTGGAAGTGGCCCATATCAATACCACTGCAGTACAAGAAGCAGAAATGGCATAGGGCATTGCTGCAACCTACTCACAACCATGGTGATTGTTTGCGAGTAGGTTCTGCGATGCATCAGGCCAACACATCGGCGATGCGGTTGGCTGCATGTCCATCACCAAACGGGCTTGTCTCCAGCCGCATCTGCTGATAAGCCTCCTGGTTTTGCAACAACGCAGATGCTTGCTCGGTAATGCAATCTACGCGTGTGCCAACCAAAATGGCCCCTCCGGCCTCTACCAGCTCTTGTCGCTCCGTGCTGTCGCGAGCGATCAGTACAGGCCGTGCCAATGCTGAGGCTTCCTCTTGTATGCCTCCAGAGTCGGTCAAGGTAAAGTGGCAGCGCTGGAGCAAGGTAATCAGGGCAGGGTAGTCCACAGGTTCGGTAAGGCACACACGGGATTTTTGTGTAGGCTTTAACCCAGCAATCACAGGCTCTACCGCTGCATGCACTGCGGGGTTGGGGTGCAAGGGCCACACCACCACCAAGTCGCTGTGTATTGCCAATAACTGCCCAACGGCTGTGGCAATGTTGCTGATGGGTTGACCCCAATTTTCGCGGCGGTGGGCGGTTACCAGCAGCATGCGCTGTTTAGGGTGCTTTGCCAAAAATGCTTCGATGTCAGCCGGTAAACCATTTTTTGCCTTGGACTGCGGTTGTTCTATGCGCTGCTGCGTCCAGTGCGCTGCATCGATGACGGTATTGCCCACCACTGAAATTCGCGCTTCAGAGATCCCTTCGCTTAAAAGGTTGTTTTTTGTTCGAGGTGTTGGTGCGAAGTGCCAATGCGCCAAGCGGCCTATCAACTCGCGGTTTTTTTCTTCTGGAAAAGGCTCACGTTCCCGTGTGCGAAGACCAGCCTCTACATGGCCTACTGGGCAATCGTTGTAATAACCACTGAGAGCGCCGACAAACGCTGAGGTTGTATCGCCTTGAACCAAAACCACATCGGGTTTTAAGTCTGCAACTGCGCGGTCTACACCTTCAAGCAGTAAGGAGGTCAGGTCACCAATCCGTCCCGTGCGTCTTTGTGTTTGCAGACGAATATCCGGCCCCATGTCAAAAAAGTCGTAAAGCACATCGGCGACGGCTTCGTGTTGCCCGGTGTGTAGCACCACCACGCGGTCGCCGCGCTCTTTGAGGGCTCGATGCACAGGGGCCATTTTGATGATTTCGGGTCGTGTTCCCAGACAGGCGAGATAGGTTTTCATAAAAGCTCTTAACGCCTTGGATCAGGCGCCTGCATGGTCTGTGGACGTCTGGTGGGGGTCTGTACGCCAACGAACTCTGGGAGCTTTTGCTTTGCAATGTTTATTTATTACTTAACATAATATACAGTCACATCAGTCCGCAATTTCACAAGGCCGAACTGCGCGTTTCCCCTTTGTTTACAAACAAAAAGGGGATCAAATGTCAGTTGAAGTTCAAGGCAAAAAGCCATACATCGTCACCGTCTTTTCCACAAAAGGTGGCGTCGGCAAAAGCACCATTGCAGCAATCATGGCGGCGATGCTGGGAGATCTCTCCCAGCGCGTCCTGGTCATAGATGCTGACCCACAAGGGTCACTCACCAAGTTCTTTATTGATGACACGCCAACTGATGGTGTGGCGGACGTACTGCGCCGTGCTTCCAATGGCGGGGTACTGGTGCCTTCGGACATTGTTTCCTCCCACTTTGCTGGGGTGGACTTCGTTCCCAGCAACTTGTCAGAAACCACTCAAGAGTGGATTCGCACACAAGAGGCTGCTGGCCTCTTGCTGAGAACTGCGCTGGACTGCGAGACTTCCAAAGAATACGACTTCATCATCATCGACAGCCAGGGCAGTAAAGGCCAGCTCCAGCGTTCTGCCGCGCTTGCCGCCGATGTGATTTTGAGCCCGGTGCCGCCGGACATGATTAACTTTTCTGAATTGTTGACGGGCACCCTACAGCAAGTGCGGCAGCTTGCGGTGTACACAAAGTTCATTCCAGACCTCAAGCCTGCCAACCTCAAAGTGGTTATCAACCGCATGGAGCAGACGATCATTGCGCGAGAAGTCGCCAATGCCCTTGCTGAAACCCTCCAAGGTCAGGATGTGGAGCTTCTAGGCACACAAATTGACCGGGCCACTGCATTCAACGTGGCGATGTCATCCTCAAAGCCGCTGCATGCCAGCGCACCTTCAAGCAAGTCTGTCGTACAGATGCTGGCACTCATTAATGAGCTTTTCCCCTGGGTTGATACATCTGCATTGGCACCGAGCAATGCAGCAAATGCGGGAGCACAAGAATGAGCGTCAGCAAAAAAGAACTCACAGAGCGTATGGCCGCGCAGATGGCAAAACTGCGGCAGCAAGCCTCTCCAGAAGCCCTTGCGGCTGTACCCAAATCCGTTCTCGAAAACGAGAAAAGACTCATCCGGCTCAACGTCAACGACATTGACCCCTACGGTAAGAACCCTCGTACAGAGGTCAATCCAGAGTACGAAGCCATCAAAGAATCTATCCGGGCCAAAGGCCTGGAAACAATTCTTACCGTCACAAAGCGCCCAGGGGACGCCAAGTACACGCTGTCCAAAGGTGGCAAGACACGTTTGACCATCATCAAAGAGTTGGCAGCGGAACCCGGTGGTGACAAATGGCAGTACCAGGAGTGCCTGTTTGAGCCCTTTACGGGCGAAACAGCCTTGCTATCAAGCCACCTGATAGAGAACATGCAGCGTGGTGCCATGTCCTTTTGGGACACGGCCAAAGGCATCATGGCCATGCGTGAAACCATGGAGCAAGAGCGCAGCAAGGCAATTGGAAGGGAGGAGTTGCAAACTGAGTTTGCTCAAATTGGAGTTTCGCTGGACGCGAATTTCCCAAACGAAGCAGACTTCGCAGTGCGCAACTACTCCGCACTGGAGGCCATGGCCCATGCGCTAACACGCGACAACGTGCGCCGCTCCCTGCGCCCACAGTACAACAGCATCCTGGCCCTGTGGCTCAAACACCCCGGTTATACCGAGGACACGTTTGATGCGCATTACAAAGAGTTCATTGCGCTGTATCAGGCAGCACATGATGCCTTTGATCTGACGGTACTCATGGAATTGATCGCATCCGAATTCGCTGATTTGATGCAGATGACGCCCGCGCGGTTGGACAAGCTGTGTCAGTTGATTGGCCGTAAGGAACACCGTGAAACACCGCTGGAGCAATTGCTGGAGCTGGTGGCAGAACCAGCCGCATCAACAGGCGAAGACTTCCAACTTGAAGGCTACGGTGATACGGCTGGTGAGGCATCCGTCGGTGGGGAGGGTACGCAAGTACCCGCACCCGCCGTCACTACACGCACTCCAGGCGAACAGCTATTGCACGACAAGCTCAGTGGCAAGGTGCCACGTAGCGCCAATGCACAGGACGAGAAGCCACTAGAACCAGGCAATTGCGGAATTCCTGGCGTAACCATCGCCTTCGGCTTAACGCCAAAACCTAAGCAAGAAACAAAGCTGCCTGCGAGCAAGCGGTTTGTTGCTCTCATTGAAGATTTGATCGTTAAGAGCGGCTTGGGACATTTGATTCTTCCTTTAGACAAGGAGACACCAGACTATCCGCTAGCAATGATCCTGGACTTACCCCAGCATCCTTTACACGATGTACGCGCAGTGGAGGTTTGGTGGTTAGTGGCTGCATTCACTGGTCAAGTAAGCCCTGATGCACGTTCAGTCGCTAACTTCGACCTTCTACCTGATTGCCATTTCAAGCGCATGTTTCAGGACGTTCACACAAATGGCGAACGCATCACTGAGTTATTTGGCCAACTATGGCGGGATGACTCAGCCTTCATCTTGGAAGTGACTTGCAACCCCCTGCACCCTCTTTATGACGTGGCATTCGAGTTGCTCTCCATCTGGCGCGAATACCGCGCAACGCAAGGTGGAGGTCAATGACATGAGTGACTTCCAGCTCGACATTACCAATCCAGCCATTCTGGACATGGCAGCAGCTCACATAGTCAGTGACTTGGGCCAAGAAATTCGTGAGCGCTGTGGGATTGATCCTCAGTCCATCAACATGGAGCTGTTTCGCAGCTATCTGGTCATCACTGCCAACATTGCGCCGTTCGTGAGCCACGTTAAGCGGCGTGAGAACCACGAATACCTGGACAACGCCAAGAACTTTCTTGTGCAACGACAAGCGCACACCCCCCTGATGGCCGCACTGTTTGGCCTGTCCAGGCACGAAGTGACGCGTCTGCGCAAGCTAAATGGAGCGCTAAGACCCAGCACAGCAACCAGCCACTACAGCAACGAAGAAATAGCAATGGTGTACCGATGCTGGCAACGTGTGAATGCGCAGTTCAAAGACCCCATCGAGATGTGGTGCCACCTGGCTCTTTTAGATGAATTGCGCACGTTTCCGCTTTCGGCCATCTACGAAATCATCCAGGAAGGGGTGTGAGATGCGAAGCGAGATGACATATGCAAGGATGCCTGAGGGAATAGACCCAATTGAATTGAATCTCAGTAACGCTGATTTGCGCGTTTTCACCAGTGAAGAGTTAATGGCATTCGCTGATGCGACTTATGAGTTGCGAATTGATCAGCTCAAGCAAACCACCAATTGGCGAGAACTCTGCATACGTTTGTACGTCCAGTTATTTCACTGTGATCAGCAAATGAGGTCAGCTGCCGATGAAGATGGTTACCCAATATGGTGCCAACGAAGTACGGTACTTGACGTACTCACCGAAGCCAAGGCTGCATTTGCAGCCGACATCGCAGTACAAAAGGACGGTACCGCATGACCTCGCACCCCAATCCAATTGACGACATTTGGGCCATGGGCATGGAAGTGCCCAATGTGCAGCCTGAGTGGAGCTTGGCTCTCCTTGAGCCGCCTATTTGCTTTTACCGCCAGTTCGTGCCGCTGGCTGGTTCAGTCAATGGTGCCTTGTTTCTGAGTGCCCTGGTGGATGCCCTGGCCATGGCCCATGGCCAGCCTCCATCCACACTGGTCTATGACCATGCCGAGATCACCCGCAGGGTGGGCCTCAGTGAGAAAGAGCAGCGCACGGCGCGCAAAGCACTCACCGATGCTGGCTTGATCTCTGAGAAGCGCTTTGGCATGCCCCCCCGCACTCTCACCAAAGTGAATGTGCAGGCGATCATGCAGCGCATCCGTGAAGCCAGTGAAGACAAGCATGCAAGCGCCAAGCAAACACTTGGCTTGGCTGCTTCTTAAAAGGGCTCACTGTGAGTAGTTTCTTTCAGCGCACCATTGCCATAAGCAGCAATGTTGTGCGACTTGTTGGCGACCCCAAAGCAGCCATCTGGTACAGCCAGTTGATCTACTGGACACGCACAGGCGTGGACGTACTGGAGCATGAAGGCTGGATTTACAAGACCCGTGACGAATGGGAGCAGGAAACAGGTCTGACCCGCAATGAGCAGGAATCCGTGCGCAAGCACTTGGTTGCCCGCGTCCTATTGGACGAGGGCCGCATGGGCATGCCAGCACGGCTATGCTACCGGGTCAACCTGGGCGCACTGGCACAGCAAGTCAGTTCCTTGATCCAGCAAGCAGCCGAGGAATCAGTGCAACTGAGCCTGCTTGACTTCCGCGAGAACCTCAGCGTTGTGAAGACCCTGCTAGGCCACCCATTAGCTTTCCACAGGGCTTGGGTGGAGAAGTTCGGCTTACTCAATGCGCTGTTCCTGAGCCGCCTCATGCAGATCGACGATTGGATTCGTAAATCACGCTCAGAGCGGGACAAAGATCAAGCTATCTGGATCAGCGTACAGACCACTAAATGGAAGCAAGAGACTGGATTGAGCGCTGGCCAACAGCGCTACGCCACCGAGGCTTTGAGCGCCGTAGGCATCCTAGAGCTTGCATCAGTGGTCATTCCTCGCAAGAAGTGCTTCATTCGTTTGAACAAAACCAGGCTAGTAGAAGCTCTCAACGATGCGGGTTTTAGCATCCAAGACAGTGTGCCAGCACAGCAAAAATCCGTTTGCAAAAACCTACCAACAGGAAATGCCCCAAAGGGAGAACCAGATGGTGGATTTTTGCAAAGCTGGTCAAAACATCAGTATTTGTTGGATTTAGCAGGTCAAAATACGACGGTTTGCCAAAGTGACATACCCGGTGCGGCGCACCAGGTTGGCCAAATTGGCGAACTGTCGACCGATTTTTTGGACAACCATGAGGCTGATGCCGAAAACCAGCGGCTGGTTTCAGCAGACAAGTCGGTAGGTTTTGAGGAAAACCATAGGTTGATTTCAGCAAACTATACGCGCACGCGGATTGGTATTAAAGATTACAAACAACAACTACAGGGCGCGTTAAAGACGACCGCTCCAAAGTTATCCACACCCTCCGATGTGGTGGTGGTGGATTCTCAAAAAGAACAAGACAGCCAAGACCACCTGGTTTGGCCTGCATCAGCAAACCTGACTTTCCAACAGCGTGAGGCTTTTAGGCTCAAGTTGCAGAAATTGCCCCAGCCATTTGGGCAGCAGGTTTTGGATGAGCTGCAAGGCAATCTGGCGGCGGGCAAAGAGATCCGTAACCCGGTGGGGTGGTTACGCACCATGATTGGTTTGGCCGAGAAAGGGCTGTTTGTTCCGGAGCTGGCCGATGGCATTGCGCTGGCACGAGACCGTGCGCAGGCACAGGCACAAGCCGCACAAAAGCTGGGGCAGCCTTCATCCAGCACATCAGACGGTGATGCAGTCAAGCGTGGTGTAGCACCGTCGCCAGAGGTCGTGGCGCGGATAGAGGCTGTTTTGAGGCGCAAAACCAAATGGTCGCAGCAAGCTGCTGCATCAGCCGATGAGGCCCAGGTCAGCGATGGACCAGGGTGTGATGTTTCGTAATTTTCAAGGGGAACAAAGTGAGTGATGACAAAACCAGTGCGGCTGCCGCACCACGCAAGGACAAACAGGGCTATAGCAGTGGGTTGCTGGGTCAGCCTGTACCAGCGCAAGCAGCGCGGCCTTTTGGTCTTGCTGGCCTGATTACGGGCGGTGAAGAAGACCACATGGTCATCCACACGAAAGAGGCGGCAAAGCTGTTCAACGGCAGTGCGGGTACCAAGGATGGAGGGATTTTTATCCCTGGCGCCCGTATGGGTGCGTCCAACATTCGACGCATCTTTGTCTGCGCATGGCGTGACAACCCTTACGCTGACCAAGCGCTGGTGATTTTTGAGGACAAGGCTGCGGAGATCGCTAAGGCGATTGCTGCGGAGGAGCGTGGTGTCAAAGCGCTGCTCGATGAGCGGGCCAAGCGCGGTATGTCGTGGCAGCTTTTGCAGAGCAAAAATCCCGCAAAGATTGCTCTGGGTTTTCGGTCTCCTTATGGCTACAGCATCTGCAATTTGATCTGTGACTTCGACCACATGGTCTTGATGTTCAAGACTGCCGAGTACCGTGACCTGATTGCCAGCAGCCAAATGCGCCGCTCCATCCAGCGCATCAAAACCATGTTCAGGCGTTTGTTTGTTTTCACCTACCGCGCAAGCTCATTGTTGCTGCACGAGGGTGTTGTGGGCATTTGCCGTGGCGACTGGTTTCCAGACATGCCGACAACTTCGGTCAAGCGGATTGAGACAGCCAAGGCAGTGTTTGCCAAGTTGTTTGTGTTGAGTGATGACGTACTCAAGCTCAAGCGCGAACCGCGCCATAGCTCCAGGAGCTACATCGCGCCGGAGAAAGAAAAGCAGGTGTTTTTGTATGCCCTAGAAGTGGCAGAGCAAAAGCAAAACGAGGCAAGCCAAGTTGCTGAAACTGTTGTGCAGGTCAACACAGACCGCTTGATGTGATGCCGCGAATCTATCTACGCCCTTACCAAATAGACGCCATGGAACAAGAAACACCTCAGAAAGCATTGCTCTGGCATGACATTGATGCCTTGTTGACTATGCGTATTTTCTATGCCGTCGATTGTTCTATGGAGGCTGCAACGCTGGTTACGAATGCGCTTGCTTTCCATCAGCGCAAGCGTGGTTTTGATGACTTCATGGAATCGAGCATCGACAAGATTCTCAAGACCTTGCCTGCTGGTTTGTTTTCGCAAAGGTCATTGCACCGTGCCTTTGGTGACTTGGTGGAAATGGGTGTGTTTGAGACCAAGCCCGTGGTACGCAATACAGCCAAACAGTTCCGGTTGGTGCCGGAGCGTTTGATGGAGTTGATGTTGGCAGTGGATTCCAAGGCTCCCGGCTTGACTTCAATCCCATCTGGAGCGGGATATGGAACCTTGCATAGCGTCAAGAAGTAAGCGTGTGTGGTGTGTTGGCGCTTTACAAGTTTTGTGTATGTAAAGGTATTTAAGGGGTAAGGGGCCGAAGGCCACGTTGTGGAACTCAATGGGTTGTCTCAGCAAAGGACAGATGCGATGAAACTGGATCAGATGACTGGCGGTATGGAGCAAGTGCAAGAGCATCTTGTTGACACTGGTGTGTGCGCCAGCACAAGCATGCTGCGGGCGTGGCTTACGGATTTGCAGCGGCAGCAAGTAGAGCTGTACGCGGCAATGCAGGACAGCAAGATGCGATTTGACCCGCCAGGCACAGGTGTGGGTGTAACGATCACAGTACAAAAAGCCAACAATTTATGGGTCTTGCGCCTCAACGTGCGGCGCGATGGGGCATGTCGCAATGAGACAGCAGAGACAGTGGAGAAGACGATTTTCCCGCTCTTGCAGCCTGCCTACAAAAAGGACTTGCAGCAAAAGCTGGAGTGGGTGGCTCAAATGAACATGCTCTCCTTAATGTTGGCTTTTCAGATCAAAAAGCTGGACAAGCATTTGGGGTTGAAAGGTGCGCGTGCTGTGCCACTACCAAAACGTCAACCAAAGCCAAGGGCAACAGCAAAGACATCGGTCAAGGAAAGTGCAAGTGTTCGGATTGCGCCATCAGCGCGAAAGTGGTTTGAAGGGGTACACGCCGTTTAGCTGTGTCAGCAGCTGATTGGCAAATCAAAGGGGAACCGTGCACAGAGGTACTGTGTTTGTGTCAGTTTGATTTTGGGAGTTAGAAATGATTGAAGCAGTCGTCGATGGCAACGTATTGAAGTCACCCGTCCAGCGCGTTGTGGGCTCAGGCAATGACACGAAGAAGGTGACAGATTTGGTGATTATGTCCACCGTCCTCAAGCGCAAGCCTGGCTCCGACAAAGAGTGGATTGAGGATGCGGACAAGTCTCAGCCCGTTGAGATCACATTCTGGAACGAGAAGCAGGGTGACTACATCATGTCGGTGATCCGCACTGGCATGGGCGTGGTGGTCAGGGGGCACACATTGCACAGCTACCTTTTTAAGCCCACGGATGACCAGATTGCCCGCGGCATGCAAGAGGCCGTCAAGATGCGCTTTACGGGTGAAGACATCAGCTTGTCACTGCGCCGCGTGGAGTCAGTCACGATGAAACCGACCCGTGCCGAGAAAGCACAACATGCGGCTGCGGAGGCTAATGCTGACGGACAGTGGAGTTCCTGAGCATGTTGCGCAAGGTATTCACAGCCTTGGCTTGGGGTGTGGGCACCTTTGTGGTGTGCGTACCCTTTGTCTTTTTTTGGATTGCGACCTTTAACTTCTTTGACTCAAGCTACTACGAGATGGTCATCCAGGCGCGGGAGTTCGCTCCCAATTCCTTGTTGATGGACATGATTGTGTGGTGGCGCAGTGCTACTTTCACTGCGGTGGGGTTTTGGGCCTTTGGTTGGGCGCTCTATGGTTTGTATCTTGGTGCGACCACTGAGGCGGCTCACAAGGCCATTAATGTGAAGGTCAACCCATGAGGGTCTTCCTCTGCGAAAAGCCCTCCCAGGGCCGTGACATTGCCAAGCATGTGGGCGCATCGCGCTCCGTGCCTGGTGGTCTTGCCGGCCCTGGTGTGGTCGTGACTTGGTGCATAGGACATTTGCTAGAGCAGTCTGACCCTGACCACTATTTGCGCCAGCAAGGTTTGCTGGCCGATGGTGCCAAGGGGTGGGATTTGGCAGTCCTGCCTGTACTGCCTAACGGCAAGTGGGCCATGCATGTCAAAAGCAGTACCAAGGAGCAGTTTGGCCTGGTCAAAAAGCATCTTGCTTCTGCCACGGAAGTGGTCATTGCAACCGATGCTGACCGGGAGGGCGAAGTGATCGCCCGCGAGGTCATGGATTTGTGTGGCTACCGGGGAGGTATCAAGCGGCTGTGGTTGGGTGCCCTGGATGATGCCTCGGTCAAGAAGGCGTTGGCCAAGTTGTTGCCCAATGACAAAACATTGCCCATGTACTACTCCGGCATGGGCCGGGGCCGTGCTGATTGGTTGGTGGGCATGAATTTCACGCGGGCGCTCACGCTTGCGTTTGGTGGTGGTGGCAAGGCTGGCCTGCTATCGGTGGGCCGTGTGCAAACACCGACATTGGCCCTGGTGGTCAAGCGCCAGCAAGAGATTGATGCCTTTGTGCCCAAGGCCTACTACGTCTTGTCCACGGTGTGGGAGATGCTGGGTACACAAGTGCCAATGGACTACATGGTGCCAAAGGAGTTGCTGGATCACGATGGCCATGTGGTCAAGCCTGAGATCCTCAAGGCGGTGGCCGCCAAGGTGGCGGGCAAAGCGGGCAGGTTGGTCAAGGTACAGACAGAGCCAGGTCGTGAGCTGGCGCCATTGCTGTACTCCTTGGGCAGCTTGCAGCAGGAAGCATCCAGGCGCTTTGGGCTTAAGGCCCAGCAAGTGCTGGATGTATGCCAATCCCTCTATGAAAAACACAAGGCAACGACCTATCCAAGAACCGATTGCGAGTACCTACCGCAGTCGATGTGGGATGAAGCAGCCCAGGTGTTGCAGGCGGTGGTCAAGGCCGATGGCAGCATGGGCATGCTGGTGCAAAAGGCAACGCTGGAGCGTATGCCCAGGACGTTCAACGACAAGAAGGTGACGGCGCACCATGCAGTCATTCCGACCGTTAACAGCAGCTTTAGGGTCTCGCAGCTCAGTGCGATAGAGCTGAAGGTGTACGACCTGATTCGGCGGCGGTTCATTGCGCAGTTTTTAGGTGACCATGAGTTCAACTCAACTGAAGCAGTGTTGGTGTGTGAAGGGGAGCATTTTCGTGCGGTGGGCAAGATGCCTACCAAGGTGGGCTGGAAGTTGGTGGAGCAGGGCAGTGATGATCCCGCTAAACCACGCAAACCTAGCTCTGAAGCAGATGATGATGCTACAAAATCAGTAGTGATTCCGGCGGTCAAGGTGGGCGATCAAGCCTTGAATCGCAAGGCTGACGTGCATGGCAAAAAGACCAAGCCTCCTAAGCCATATACCGAAGGTACCCTGTTGGCCGCAATGGAAAACATCCACAAGGTGATTGAGGATGAGCGGCTCAAGAAGGTCATGCAGAACAAAGAGAAGGTGGGCATTGGCACTGATGCCACCCGCTCCTCCATCATTGAGCGACTGTTTTCAGTGGGGTACATGGAGACCGTCAAGAAAGCCATTGTCCCGACACAAAAGGGCAAGGAGTTCATTGGCTTGCTCAAGCAAGTTGCTCCCATGTTGGCAGACCCGGTGTTGACGGCGCTGTGGGAAGACCGCCTGAGCAAAGTGGAATCCGGTGAAGTAGCGCTGGAACAGTTTGAGCGTGAAATTGGTCAATTCACAACCAAGTTGATTGAACACATCAAGGCCCGAGCTGGAACAGTGACCGTGGCAACCCAGGCTAAAGAGGCCGGGCCATCGGCTGTGGCAAGGCCCAGGCCTGCGGTGCATGCAGGCAAGGTACTCAGGTGTCCAAAGTGTGGACAGGCTAGCTTGCAGCTGCAGCCCAAGATAGCGAAGTGCGTGGCACCCCAATGCGGGTTCTTGTTGTGGCCAACCGTGGCCCAAAGGCATCTGACAGAACAGGAAATTGAAACCCTTGTGGGCCAGGGCCGCACTCAAGTCCTGGAGGGATTTATAAGTGCAAAAACTGGTAACTTTTTTAATGCAGCCCTTGTATTAAATAAAGATACCTGGAAAATAGAGTTTGTTTTTGACAATAAACCTACGTAAAGGAATAAAAATGGATTACTTGCAGAGTTTGAAGAAATACGCTGTCTATCCTATGGGCAGCGAAATCAGGCACCCTGAATATGGTGTTGGTGTGGTCAAGAGCCTTGTGTCACCCAATAAGCGCGAGGTGATTTTCAAGCACAAGGAGGTCATCCATGTGTATGACCTGTCCCCAGAGCGCATTGAAGAGTTGGCAATGGAGCTGGGCGTGAATGACCCCAGCACGCTGGTGTCAATGACCAAGCCCGTACTTGTCATCAAGACCATTGACATTGACCAGGTAAAAGAGGGTGGTTGGATTTATGACTGACCTTGCGGCCAAGGTTGGCGTGCCAACTGCCTGGCGTGGTGTTGCTTGCAAGATATTCGATGAAGAAATCGGTAAGCAAATGGGTGATGTTTACTATTCCAAGGCTCAGGAACTCTCATCCAAATTATGTTATTACGAAGAAATGAGTTTTGAGCCTTCGCCACGCGAGAGAGCAATTCTTGATGCTAAAAAGCAAGAATTGGAAAAGGCTACAGAATGGATTCGCAAAAATGTGTTGGAAAATCCGCTTATTAAAGACAGGATGTATGAAACGGTAAGCCAGCTAGGAAAATACACAGGTTTCCCGGAGTTTGATAAAGAGCTGCGTGATTACCTTGATGAAATGAATAAAACCAAAATCCATGAAGCTTAAATTTCCAAAAGTCGGGTCGGATTTTGGTGCTGGATGCATTGCTGTTTTTGCGGCTACCACACTTGCAGCCATGTTCTTTGGAGCACTCTCACTCAGTACTACTGGTTTTATGGCTAATGCAATGATGGGCTTGGGTTTGGGCATGTGCACCATAGCAATGGTGACACTTGTTGCAGGTTTGTTATTTTTGATTGACTGATTTACAAAATGGAATTTTATGGGGTTCGAGGCATAACTTCACTATAATGGTGTCGAAGATTACTAATGTTCCACCTAAACCTTAAACAACTGGTGATCAGCGAAACTGACATTGAAGCGGCACTCAACCATTTGAGAAATTTGCCCTACAGTGCCGCCTTGCCAGAAGCGTGGCATCGTAAGCGGCTGTTAGACCAGTTGCGTGAAGCAATTGGGAAACGTCCAAAGTTAGATCAATGCTACGGCGTAGCACCGGGCGTGTTTGCAATCATCAAACCGTTCGGTGTTGATCTTGCTTCATACTACGAACCTGACGAGCGATTGCAGGTCTGGTTGCTGATCCGTCCTTGCTACACCGATCTAAACAGAATCACGATTATGTAGCATGAGGATTATTATAATTTATTGGGGTTGTTATGAGTTTTTTTATTGTCGACGTTTGTTATTCTAGTAAGCCAAATGAAAAGGGGCGAACCTCATTGCGCACCGAAGACGTCCGCCGTTTTTCCAGTGTGCCATCTTATGAGCACCAAGGTGCACACACTAGGCTGGAGATGAATGACGGCACGGCTATTTTCGTAAAGCAACACGAGTCCACAATTGCTTCAGAGTTGAGTAGTAAATGAAATCCGACAATGTTTGGAACGATTTAATAAACTACATATTGGATAACGATGTTGGTGATCCAATCACGCTTCTTCGGCTGTGGCGTGAAGGTAGTTTTGATGTGATACGTAAAGAATGGCCTGATGTGCCAGAGTCAATTTTTCCTGTTTAGATTGACGTGGCAGACCTCGTTTTACCCTTGAAGGCCGAGTACTTCAATGCAATTAGGGATGGCAAAAAGTTGGAGGAGTACCGGGAGCGTACTTCATACTGGCAACGTCGCCTTGTGGGCCGCACCTTTGATCGCGTGGTGCTAACTCTTGGGTATCCTCCAGCTGGAGATGTGACCCGCAGGCTTGTGAAGCCGTGGCGTGGATACAAAGAGGTCACGATTGAGCATCCTCATTTCGGTGATCGACCAGTGGCTGTTTATGCGATTGATGTTTCTTGAGCAAACATTTCATACGGCCAAGAAGGCACTCTTGCTTGATACATTTTCGAAATCGCAAGCAAAATCAATGACTTACGTTTTTTAAGTCTCCCATGAAAAAAACCTCCCATTCGTGAGAATGGAAGGTTCTTATGGGCATGCAATCTGTCGTCAGATCAGGTTGCTACAAGCTGCTTGGCCAGGGCCACTTCAATGCTGTCTCCGTCCTGGTTCAGCACATCCAGACCACTTTCAGGCATGTCCCCCGAGGTGGACTGCGAAACAGTGATCTTCTTGGCCATGAGCGTCAGGCAATCGGCTTGCGCAGAATCCTTGTAGCCCAGGAAGTAGATTTTTACCTCTACCTTTTGCCCGATGCGCCAGCTTCTGCGAGCTGCTTGCTGCAAGGTGTACACGTTGTAGCCAGTCTGCATGAACACGATGGTTGGGAACTCCAGCATGTCCAGGCCTGTTTTGACCAGCTCAGGGTTGGTGATGATGACATCGACCCCGCGCTCTACCTGGTCTTGCAGCCAGTCCTCGCGTTTGGCAGCATCCACGGATGCTTTAAGCACGGCGACTTTGAAGCCCTCGGCCTCAAGCTTTGCTTTCAGCCTGGTCGTGGTGTCCCTAGTACCTGTGAACGTGGTGTATACCAAGCATTTGCGGCCTTGACGCTTTTCAGAACGGCAAAGCTCTATGAGCTTGCGTTCCTTGGGCATTAGGTCGCTCTCGGTGTACACAACGGGCGCAGAGACCAGCACCTTCTTTTTGTGAGGGTGAACCACGGTTTCAGCACGAAAAGCGCAGTCTGGCCAGGCCAGCAAGACATTCAGTACCACCCCCAGCAAAGAGTGATCGCCGCCCCGCAGGGCTTTAGTCAGCTCCTCCACCAAGATGGACTGCATGTACGAGTAGTGCTGACGTTGTTCAGCATCCATGGGCACCTCAATGAAGTGTTCGGAGTAGGGCGGCAATACGTTGCCGCCTATGTCCCGTAGCTTCAAAAAGGCCGTGATCGGTACCACGTAGCGCATGATGCCCTTGGGCCCAAAACCTGGGCCTTTGGTCGTGTGCTTCGTGTACTGATTGCCTTTGGCTGTGCGGTGGCTGGTTTGACTGGCCTCTTTGTAGGTGTCAATCATCACTCCATGCTCACGCATGAAGGCCTCCGCAGCTGGGCCAATGGAGCCGCGCTCGTTGTAGGTGTAGCCGTCCTGAATCATCAGGGCCGGGTTCAGGCGGTACAGCAAGTAAAACAGATCATCCGCATAGCCACCCATGAGGGTGCCTGTGAGCAAGATCGCCTTTTTGACGCAGCTGGCCAGCACTCCCATGGCCTGGCCTTGGGCCGAGCCTAGGTTTTTGTACTCATGGCCTTCGTCCACCAGTAAGCAGCCAAAGTAGTCCTTGGGCAAGTAGCGCTTGATGAACTCGCTGGGTTGGTACCCACCTTGCCCAAAACTCACTTCGTTATTGCCAAGGTAACGCTCGATGCGCTGCGCTTGTCGATCGCTAAACACCATGTCTCCATCGTCATCACACAAGTTGATGAAGTTGAAGATGTTGTCTTCCAGCATTCCCGCCAGCATGTCTTCCCCAAAGTGTCTGACCAGGTTGTCAGCCGTCTTTGGGCCGATGGTGGGGATTTGCCGTAAGGCATCCATCACTAGCTCGCGCTTGCTCTTGGGGTTAGGCGTGTCACGCACCAGTGACCACAGTGGGTCTCCACAGTGTTCACAGGCCATGCGGCTGCGGTTGAGATAGTCGTGGGCCCGGTGATAAGCCAGGGGGGTGTTTTCTTCATCCTTAACGGGTGTGAAGCAGTGCGAACAAGCCGCCACCTTCCTGAGCTTGAACTCACCTTGGTCTACGCAATGCACCGAGCGCCCTACAAATGACGGTTTCCAGTTGAAGCCCATGCGCATGCGCACTCGCCCCAAAATGAAAAACGTCGGTTGCGTGGGTTTAGCCCGCATGCCTCTGAGCAGCAGCAACTTGCGCAATGTGTCAGGGCCGTTGAGTATCCAGACCACCGCATTGGGCACCGTTTGCATGATTTCGCGCCGCCACTTGTAAACCAAGTGGGGAGGTGCGATCACAAGCGTACGGGGGTGTCCCAGCTCGTGCAGCAGGTAAGCCGTGGCAATCCCCATGAGGGTTTTGCCCGTACCCATTTCCCCATTGATGATGCTGACCAGCGAGGCATCAGAATGCATATGCAATCTGGCTGCTTTGCGAGCCATCAACTCTTTGTAGCTCAACCACTTGTAACGATTTTCATAGTAATTGGCAACCGCGTCAGATGACACTTCGCCTTTGACAGCATCAACCATACCGATTTTCTCAAAATCTATTGATTTTGATATTTCTTCTGGAATCACTGGCTCAACCATTAAAGGTTCGTTAAGTTGTAGCTTTTTAACTGTTTCAAAAACAGTAGGCTTTGGAGTTTTGGAAAACGAATCCAAAACATTACCAGACACAACTTTACGAGCGATTGCATTAGCATCAAACATGGTGATTTCTTTCTGAGCGAGAGAACACCATGCCCCACAGGGAATAGTGTTCCCTATGGGTTATTAAATTAAGTAGCTAGTTAATTAAGGATTGATCTTTTGAGTCCAGTTGCCTGTATCCAAAGCATCTTGAGCGGCATCCTGTGATCGAAAGTACTCATTTGATTCTCTGGAGCAAGGTGTCCCATCATCATTAGCTGTACCAATATACCAACCAGCGGCTGTACGCATTACTCTAATTTGTAATGCTTTGCCACAGTATTCAAGCGCCAATTTACCTATTTTCATAATGTGATCTTTCGTAGTTAAAGAAAACACCATGCCCGCAAGGGATGGTGTTCCCTTGTGGGTTAAAACAAGTTTCAGAAAACCTCTCACTCTTGCGAGTTTCGGCAGCAGGACAAGCCCGAGGTTGCTGCCTGGGACGCTACTTGCGTAGCAAGCTGACGCCGCTTGCGCGGCAAATGCCCTAGGGCATATCAACAAGACCATCGACGCAATGTCTAGGTTTCGGCCACTAAGGCCTCGTCAGTTGTTGTGTTGGAGATTGGGATGACATCTGCGCTCTATCAGTAGTCATCCCAACCAGGTGAAACGCTGCTCTGCGGTTTGGGGCAGGGCGACCCTTGGTCGAGTCCAATTGGACTATCTATGGACGCATTGATGCACCCATAGAGAGTCCAATTGGTGGAAATAGAGAGAGAGGGGGAGGGTGCCCGAGGACTTGACCCCTCGGGCTTGGTTGGAGCTACCAAAATGGAGTGATTACTATACCCATTTGATTTTGGGAAACAAAGGCGGGCAGGGAGCTGCAAACCGATTGGATCACTCAGTTACCACTAACCTGATTTGGGCAGGCGTGCATGCAAAGTAAACCTTGCTGTGGTTATGCGATTGACACCGCCGAAGCGGTAAATGCTGGTTTGAACTAGATACCAGCAAACTAGCAAGAAACCATATATTCAAAGAAAAAATCTTTGAATATAGGGCTCATGCCGTCAATAAGATCATCCTGCAACCAGACCCGAGGGTCTAGTTGCATTCGGAATGGTTAAGCAGAAGCTTCCTGAGATTCATCCTGAGATTCATTTTGTGCTGGTACATCAGCGCGTGGGCGCTCATATACAAGCTCAAATTGCGCATTTGGATGACGCTTATCTTTTACCCAAACATTAAAAATCAAAAGTAAACGGCCTTTAAGAACCGTTCTTATTTGACCAGCATTTGCGCCTTTTGTCAGTGTAAAAGTCTCTGGAAAGAAGTCCGAAACTCTTGCGCCTATCCTTACGGAAAAGTCACTTGAGTTGGCCTGCTCTGCATAGTGCTGAATAATATCAGCACATTCTTGATTAGCTGGATTAACTTGGAATTGGACGTAGGTAATACCGTTGTCAACTCCAGTTTCACCATGCATCATGGATATGTCGGCTGACCAAAAAGAAGTTTTCCTTCCTTTGTTCAGTTTTACTTCTCTTACTCGCTTGAGGAAACCGATTCCTTGGGCGTGCAGGTTGATGTAGTTTGTAGTTTGAGTAGTCATGGCGATTCTCCTAAAAAGTAAGGGGAACGCCATTCCCCGCTAGGGAATAACATTCCCCAGTGGGTTAAAACAAACGAGTGATAGAGACACCTCACCCTTGCGGGATTAGCAGCAGGACAAGCCCGAGGTTACTGCTAGTGGACGCTACTTGCGTAGCCAGCTGACGCCACTTGCGTGGCAAGTGCCAGTAGGCACATCAACAAGACCATCGACGCAATGTCTAGGTTTCGGCCACAAGGCCTCGTCAGTTGTTGCGTTTAAATTTTACCCCATTGTACCCCTCTGTTTATGCCTTTCTCACCACACAGATTCGTGCGAACTGTTTGCCAAGCTCGGTGACCTTAAGCAACCGCCGTTCAAGCCTTGCACACAGTTCCGGATTTCTTTCTATTTCCTCCTTGATCTTTTCGATTGATGGTGATTTTTCCAGCGAGTCGTAGACCCCTGGAGTCATATAGGACATCATGGGTGGAATTTCGGCTAAGCCCAAGCGACAAAGATTGTCTAGGTAAGCCGGAACTAGATGCTTGTATTCACACCCTGCGGCCTCTCCAAGTAGAGAGAAGTTGACCATGAGGTCAAGTCCTCCTCGTTTATCTTCAGTTGGCACCTTGATCTCCCATCTGACATTTAGGAGTGGAAACGGCCCCGGACGAAGGAATAAGGCAACTAGCTTAGCTTCATCGGGCGTCAGTTGGCGGATTATTTCTACGAATGCCGGGTGTGCGCCATCAGCAGTTGCCTTATCCATAGAAGAAGCAATTAAGTTCGCATACATATCACTTAGCGTGTCCTCGTGCCCCGTGTAGCGGAGAGATTCGAGCGCTGGCCCTGCCACGTTCGGCTTTGGGGTGATTATTTGATCTGGTGGTACGTTTTTCAGCCGTTCAGTGACTTTGGTAGAAACGAAGTCTTTGATCTGATCGTAGCCCCATACCAGCGCACTTATTGGCGCAAGCGCTATATGAACGCTCTTGGCAACTGTTTGAAGTGCTTTCCCAATTTCTTGCGCGGCTGGTTGTGCAACATCTTGATAGACTGGAATCGCTTTCGCCACGCCTGAAATTGCGTCAACTACATCTCGGACTTTGTTCTCGTCAGTCAAAATCGCTCCTTACATGGATTAAAGTAAAACCCCTCACTGCTCATGCTTAGGGGCCTCCACAGCGGTAAAGTTGTAAACGGAACTTTAATCCAGCCATGGCGTTTGAATGGTGGGCTGCTCTCCCCCTTCGGTTGGGGCAGATTACCGCAGTGTTTTGCCTATGCTTTGACCTCATTTAGCAGATCTGGATGGCTGTCTAAAATTTTGAATAGTTTTACCAAAGCCAGCGGTGGCTTTGTTTTGCCGTTCTCGTAACGTGAGAAAGCATTAACACCTCCACCAAAGAGTTCAGCAGCCTGACGTTGGTCAAGGTCGAGCTTCTTACGTACTTTGGCGATGTATTCTGGGTCAACGTAGGCCGCATTCACTTGGCGTTGAAACAATCCGGCCATTTCACTGTAACGGTCGCCATGCTCACGATTGAGGACTACCTCTCCGCAGGCAGGACAATAGTCGCCTGTTACCGTTGGAATCACGGTTGTCTCACCCTTGTACGTGTAAGGTACATCGCGCGTGTCGTGAATCAATTCAGCCGCGCCACAGCATGGGCATTTCATGGTCATAGCTCCTTAAAGGAAACAATTAGCACATCATCAATCACGGTCAGCTTGAGGTACACCTCATCGCCAGTGTCGGTCTTGGTGCGATACACGTCCTGCCAAATACGATGATCGGCATGAGTCGTCATGCTTTTGTAGAAGTTTGCTGATGTGAGTGCCATAACGACACTACACATTCCAGCCAAGTCGTTGATGCCAAGCTCACGCGCCCCGTCGAAGGCGCTGGCCGTTGCCCTAACCCGACCAGCCTCTACCAATAACTGAACGACTGGCAGCTTGCAATGGGGTGTGCCTTTTTCCATCGTCTGACTTTAACCAAATAGGTTTTTTTGTCAAGTAGGTTAATTCTAGGCCGCAGTTCACTTAAGGTGGCTCTTTTGACTGGTCAATAAATGGGTGGCCAAGATAGATTGCTCATTGACTTATTGACTAGGTGCAAGCAGAATAGCCAATTTGGGTATACCCTAAAAGTCCATCAATCAACCCCTACAGTTTTGATCTATGTGTTCAGCCGATCCACTGAAGCTTCTGCCCGGTAAATGCAGCCCAACAAAAGCCGCTCTCTGGCTACTTCTATCAATTGACAGATACGAAGAATTGTCTGTGCCACACAATTTTCATATAACGATAGAGAGTCATGGCATGCTTGAAAAATATCAGAGTGGTGATTTTCCAGACGAGGGGTGGGAGAGAAAAGTCAGAGAGGATAATAGGAGGTATGTAACGGATTATAGATGTGGTCTTTTTAAATCTTTTAAAATTGTCGCCATATGTTTTTTAATTGCTTTTGCTGGCGCTTTTGCCTTTGGGAAAATAAATTTATCTTACCCATTGGATATGAATAAAGTTTTTAGTTTAACTGGGGGATTCTTTGCCGCGTGGGCGACGCTTTTTGAACTAGGCGGATTTGCAGGCCAGGGTTGGAAGGGAAATCAAATGCATGAAATTGCACGTCCAGTTATTTTCATGGCACTTTTCCTCCCAGGTCTGGTGCTTGCAAGCCTTGGGCAACTGTGAAAAATGCCAGATTTTGCCCGTGTTTATCTTAGAGTCAGCACTAACGAGCAAGACTTACAGCGTCAGGAGGCCATCATTGAACAAGCCAAGGCATCGGGCTACTACGTTGCTGCTGTGTATCGTGAAAAAGCGTCTGGTGCCAGAGCCGACAGGCCTGAGCTGCTGCGCATGGTGTCCGACCTTCAGCCAGGGGATGTCGTAATTGCTGAAAAGATCGACCGTATCAGCCGTTTGCCACTTCCAGAAGCCGAGTTACTGATCCAGTCAATACAAGCCAAAGGTGCCAGATTGGCTGTGCCAGGGGTAGTGGATTTATCCGAGCTTGCTAAAGCCTCTGAGGGCGTTGCCAAGGTAGTTTTAGAGTCTGTACAAGCCATGTTGCTAAGGCTTGCCTTACAGATGGCCAGGGACGATTACGAAGACCGCAGGGAGCGCCAGGAGCAGGGCATTGAGCTGGCCCGCAGCAAAGGTAAGTACCGGGGGCGAAAACCCGATCTGGAAATGCACAACCGAATTGTGACTCTACGCAAAAACTACAGCATTGCTGAGACAGCCAAGTTGGCTGCTTGTAGTGAAAGCCAGGTTAAACGAATTTGGGCGAAACACGCACAAAAGGAAAGCAGCGCTTAACGATAAAATAGTTTTAGCTATTTTTGTCAATGAAGTGCTTGGCTTTTTCAAGTATTTCCAACTCTGCCTCCTCTAGGGTAGTCCAAATCTTATCCGGCTTAACCATCCGATACATATTACCAATTTGAAACATGCCGCTGATGGGTATAATTGAACTTGGCTCACCCCATATAAAATCAATTTCTATATTGTGATCTTTGTACTTATGGTGGGTTGATCTGGGTCTGTCAAAGATTACTTGCATTTTTTATTTTCCTTCTTCTATAAGAACCTCGCAACATGCAAGGTCAAATATAATTATATCATTAATACTATTTATAAGCAAGTTAAATATGCATCAAGATTAATTAATTTGTCACCAATCCACCAAATGTATCGATTTTTGATGTTTCCTCCACTCCCAAGGAGGGATCGGGTTATCTTCTGTCCACAGACCTATCCTTGCTTCCTTGGCTTGTTTTTGTAGCGTTAAGAGCTGGCGATCTTTGAGATACTCCGTATATGCCCATGCCATGCCTTGTTTCACTAATGCTTCGTTAACTGATATACCATCGGCGTGGAGCGTTATTAATGGCCTTTTGTAGCCATCAAGTTTTGTCCAGGTGGCGTTAACCTCTTTTCCGCGTACCAGTCTGTGCAAAGACTGCTCTGCCTTGTTTCCAAAGGGTTGCATTTTTTCAGGTGCGTCAATCTGCGCAAGTCGCATCTTTACCTTTTTACCATCAACCCACATATAAATAGTGTCACCATCTGCTATTCCTGCAACCACACCCGTGATGCTGCCAGATTTTGGAGTTGCATGAGCTAACGCTAAAAATGCACTAATAAATACCAGCGTTAGGAATCGTGAAAATTGGAGAGTAATCATAATTTCTGAGGCACCCGCCCTTTGGCAAGGGCGTACTCATTGACACTGGATTGCGTTTGAGGTGGATTGACTGGTGGAGCTGGTGCAGGCATCACGCTTTGATTCAACGCCATAAGCCTGCCCCCGTCGCGCTTGTGCGACTGAAACCAACCCCGTTCATAGGCATTGAATTCATCTGACCCAGATGGGTAAGTGTTCCGGCCCAGGTAATCGCCTTTGAACCTGTAGTAGTCAACACGTCCTTGTTTGACTACTAAAGAATCGTCTTGCTCCAGTGATTTGTTCATGTAAAACTAAGTTGGCTTTAGCGGTGACGGCTTTCATAACCGCCGTCGCTTCCTTTAAGAAGACACGCCCAGGAAACCGCTCGGCCCGACGAACCTGCGTTGTAGAAGTTGTATTTTGCAATCGCAGCAACCCTGCAATCGTCCAGCGAAGTGAAATCACCCCATATGTCCCACTTCTCTTCCTCCCCGCTCTTGTAGCCAACTTCGGCTGCATATTTGTCACCAAGACACCCGCTCAAAGAGAACGCTAAAGCTAGGAAAAGTGCTGGACGTATCATCTCGTTTACCTATTAAATAGCCCTATAGTAGCCATCTTCATGCCATTGAGGCTGCGTCTTGGAGTGCTTATGAATAGGTTATCAGCGGCTCAATCGGCGATAGGCTTACTACTATCATTGAGCGCTAGCGCCGTTAATTCAGGAACAGTTGAACAAGCCACCATCGTTGCCGACCCCCAGATGCAGATGAAAGCAGGAAAGGTGGAGGGATGCGGCGCACGCCTGCGAAGCGTTCCAAAAGAGCTTGGGCCAAAATCGAATATGGTTTTGGATTCATCCTTCAACGTTTATGCATCGGGATTAGCGCTGCTGAAGGGTGGCGCGGTGGAATTAGCAGCAAAAAAGGGCTCACAGGAAGTAACGGTTAGGAATAAGCCTATCCAAAGTTTCTGGCTCAAGGTTCAATCAGAGCAGGCAACAGTCCCGAGTGGCGATAAAGTGATTCCAGCCGAAACGAAGGGCTACCTACTGTACGGAACAAGTCTTGATGCGGCCCTCAAACTGTTCGATGCAGTGCTGACAGATGCGCCGATAACAATTGGTATGCGGCTTCACGGTGAACCTGTTGAGCGCATTTATACGGGAACAGCCGAATTTTCTAAACCAGATGCGGCAGAACTGACTCGTTGCATGGGTGAACTTGCTGCGCAGATACGAAACGATATTTCCAAAGACGAGGCCACACCAAGCAAGTGAGTCGATTGACCTAGCTAAAAAATGGCGTCTGGGGATGGTCGACCAGCTACGCGACCACGAGGTAAGGTGCACCATCGGGAAATTGCCAACTTAAGAATAGTTGTTAATAAGGACGGGCGGTGATTTGCCATGCTGAATCACCCCCCCCCAGCCCTAGGAAGCTCATCCCAGCGGGTCGTAAAACGTCCAGAGCAATGCTCTGACCGCATGGCCCAGCGGCCTGTGGCACTTGCAGCCGCAGTCACTAGCGTACCGCGTCCAAACACCTGGTTGACGGCATCCATTGCACCCATGAGCCTGGTTGACCTGTTTAATGCCGCTGGAGATTCAAAGAGCGTGATTTGGCGGGCTTTCTTGGGCGTGAGGCCCATGAGTACCACGCCGCACTTTTTGTAGGCGTAGCCGCGCTTGTAGATGCGTTTAAGCCCTTGTAATGCAGCATGAGTCAGTGAGCAGGTGTCATCACTGGCATTCGTGAGCGGCACCACCGTGCCGGGGTTGTATTGCGGGTCAGTTACACGGAATCTGTTTGTCTGGATAAACACGTAAAGCGCTGATGCAATGTATTCCTGCCCCCGCAGCTTGCAAGCTGCGCGATCCACATGCAAGGCCAAGGCCTGAGACAGCTCACTGAGTTCATAAACCAGCGCACCAAAACTGCGCGATGCAATGATCTGCTGCTTGGGCTCTATCAACTCCTCCAGGCCCAGGCACGACACGCCGCACAGCTCTTGTACTGTGCGCTCCAGAACCACCCCAAATTGCGCCCTGATGGCCTTGGGATCGGCTTTAGCCAGGTCAAGCACTGACCGTATGCCCATTGCCTCCAGCCGGACACTAATGCGGCGGCCAACGCCCCATACCTCTCCCACTTCGTACTGAGCCATCCAGCCTTCCACCTCGGAAGTGGGCATGCTGGCCAGGTCACACACGCCATGGAAAACATCGTTTTTCTTAGCCAGGTGGTTGGCAAACTTGGCAAGGGTCTTGGATGGCCCAAAACCCGCACAGACGGGCAGGGTGGTCCACTGCCGGATACGGTCACGCATTGCATGGCCCATAGCACTGGTGCCACCGTACAAGTGGGCCACGGTCTCGACCCGCAAAAACGCTTCGTCAATGCTGTAGACCTCAACATCAGGGCAAAAGTCTCGCAAGATCGACACAACCCGGTTGCTCATGTCACCGTACAGTGCGTAATTAGACGATAGCGCCACGATGTGGTGCTGCCTGGCCAACTGCTTGACCTGGAACCAAGGCACCCCCATTTTGATGCCCAAGGCCTTGACTTCATTGCTTCGGGCCACAATGCAAGCATCGTTGCTGGACAGTACGACAACGGGCACTTTAGCAAGGCGCGGATTGCAGGCGCGCTCCGAGCTCACATAAAAATTGTTCACATCCACTAGCCCAAAAAGGGCAGGGCGCTGCGCGGTGGTGGTAGGTGTCATGTGATGCCTCACGCCAGGCAGCGGCGCACCAGGCCCACCACCACACCCCAAATTTCCAGCTCCTGGCCATCGCTAAAGCAAATGGGCCTGAATGCTGGGTTTTCAGGGTGCAGCTCGATGCGGTTGCCGCGCTTGTAAAGCCGCTTGATCGTGTATTCACCGTCAACAACGGCAATCACGATGTGGTTGTGGCGGGGTGTGACAGAGCGGTCAACGACCACCTTGTCACCCTCAACGATGCCAGCACCCTGCATCGAATAGCCCACAACGGTGAAAAGGAAGCTCGCCGCTGGGTGCCGCACAAGGTACTCATTGAGGTCTAGCCCGTCCTCGATGTAGTCGGCTGCAGGCGATGGAAAGCCCGCAGAGATGCGCTGTGCGACCAGGCGCAGGTTAGCTTGGCCAACCGGGCAAATGGCCTCAAAAAGTGGGATAGGGGGGGTGGATGGCACAAGCACGACAAACGTAAATAACTGTATTTGCATACAGTATCGCATTCGGCCCATGTGCGTGCAAGCCGTCAGGTAATACGGTGCCTGCCACCGCTAACTGCGAAATGTCTCAGCTGCGAAGCAGCTTTTTCATGCCGACGCTGGCGGCTGACCGGATTTCTCTTGCGCCTGACGCACGAGAATTTCTTCCCGCGTAGTGACACGCCCTGGCATACCTGCCTGGGCCTCTTTAAGCGCTTGCCGCAGGTCAGTGATTGACTGGCCAGCATCCGCTTCGATAGCCTTGGCAACAGCGTCAATATCCATTTTCTTGATGTCCATGTCACACCGCCTTTCAGATTGAGCCATGCAATACACCGCTATGGAAACAAGTTCGTTTTTACCCGAGCTACCAGCGCACCACTACGGTGTTCACGTTGCAAACGATATGGATGCCCGCAGACTGCTGTACCTGGTCGAACAAATAGGGGCAGAGAAAATCGTCAAAAGTGCCACTAACTACACCCAGAAATATCCAGGCACTCGTATTTTCGTTTCTACTCTATTGAAGCGCTACCGGATCAAGGTGCCTGTGCGAATTTTTGCTCCAGTCAACATCCCGCTCTATCGGGTTTACTTGTTGCTGCACGCGGCCAGCTCAAAGCTCAAGATCGGCTTCTCCAGTGACTGGCTAAATCGTGCCGTTCGCTTTAAGTGTCAATTCGATCTTGATCTTAGTGTTGGCATTGATTTCGGTAGCGACAAGGCTGGTGCTATGGCCGCTGAAAAGATGGCAAAAACCACCTTTCAATGGGCAAGAACAAAGCCACCACCGGTGCCGTTCGGAGCCGGTGGGCGTACCGAATGGTTCAAAGCCATCATCTTCGACGACGCGGCCACTGCCATAGCCACCTTCAACACCCAACATAAGCGCAACGTACTGACGCTTAGTAAGGCGCTAGCGCATGACCTTTGCCGTGACCAACAGTGGGATGAAGAAAGCGCAACCCTACAGTGAAAGTTGGCATCACAACGCAGCTTCAAAAGCACTGCGGCAGTCCCCACAGATCAACTTGAGGCCTGGCTTACCCCACACCTGATTTTTACAAGGGCAGGCGTACTTGCTACGGTTGCTCTTGTTGGGTGAGACCAGCACAGATCCACCCGTAGCTAGGGTGGGGTTTTCAGCTGCAACTACTGGCCTAACCAGGCTGGCCATCACCGCAGCATTGGCTTGAGCTGGCACGCTGCCGCCACCGACCGATGGCCCGAGCTGCATTGCCATGCTCATCTGGCCCGCCTGGACGTGCTCCAAGGCTGGGAAGCGGTCGTACCAACTGATCTGGAACGATTGCGTGAGCAAGTCTTCGCAGGCCTGCAAGAACTTGCCCCCTTGCATAGCGTAGTCGGCCATGCTGTCACCAGTCCGGGCACCTCCAGGCTGACCAGTAGAGGAGGGCATCAAACCGATGCTCTCCATCTTGTTGGCCCACTCATCGTTGTGATAACGGCCCCTGCCAGGCTTACCAAAATGGTACTGCCATAAGTGGCACATCTCATGCACCAAGGTCTGCATGGTTTCCGTCAGCGGCACCACGGCAAAAAACGCGGGGTTCATGGCAATTTCGTCCGTCATTCCACCATCCTGGTTTGCAAATCGCTTGGGCGAAAAGTACCCAAAAGTGCGTTTTTCGCGCTGAAGCGTCAGCAAACACCCAGGCAGTGCCCCACCAAACAACCGTGCATTGAAATGGCTGTAAGCCTGTTGCAGCTCTGAATAGGCCTGGTCTGTAGGCGAACCTACTGAGTCAGCAGGTAGGAGGGGAGGGGGAGCCATAGCAGTAGGTATTTGTATTGTGCAATACAAAGCAAGCACTAAAAGAAAGCCCGCGCAGTTGCGGGCTTAAACCAAGGATTCAGTGAAATGTAGAACCAAGTAATCTGCCTATGAAATCAAGAAAACCCGGCCAGGAGCCTGTGTAGAGAAAAACTGCAAGAACAGCAATGATAATCGCCGCACCAAAAGCAGTAATTTTTACAAGACTCATAATATGCCGAAATTCTTTATTGAATAAACAACTGATGCACCAACCCAGCCAAGGGCGTAAAAACCGAAAATGACTCCCTGCAAGATTGGAAATCCATGCTCACGATCTTTGTAGGCCCACCAGAATAAATACACCAACGGCAGCAAAGCAACAAAAAAGGTCGTTTTGTCTCCTTGCAGAAAGTTCAGCCATAGAACAGACCCGACATGTGAGACTGCTGACAGTATGGCTAAGGCAACCAATAAAGCCAAATGTTCGTGACGAAGGTGTTTTGTCATGGCAATTAAAAAGAAACGTTGCGAAGGCTAACAGAACATCCATCGTAACCTGTGCGGACAGAGTCAATCAAGCCAGAAACATTTGTCATACGTCCAACCGCAAGATTTTTAACTGCAAAAGTATCGTCCGTGCGAGCATGAACGTAAAAATTCCCAGATTTAATGGCAACATGATACTTGTGCATTATTCCTGGGGCATTGTCAATAATAGTAACTTCACCCGAAGCACTAAAATGCTTGTTTTGGTAAAAATCCCTCGCCTTAATTGGATTTTCTTTCACAGCCTGACAAATTTGCGGGAAATCCTTGGCAGTCACTCCGCCACCCATGATAGGGAAACCACCACCACTGGTTGAGCGGTTCCCCCCGCCATTCTGAGCAGGGTCAATTGCAGTAACACAACCACCCAAGCCCAGCAAAACCGCTGCAATCATTGAAAACTTAGCTATTTTTTTCATAGTACCCCCGTTTATCTTGGTGTGAAGCTAACGCTGGTAAAACCCAAGCGCTGCCCTTGATCGTTAACAGCCAGAACAGCGGCTAAATGCCTTGTTCGGCCAGTCAGAGTTTGTGAGTGGGATTGGCTGGTGCCCGTGCTAATTGCTTGCCAAACTATTGGGTCGCTTAAGCCGGGTGTGGTGTTGTAAATATAGACCAGATAACCAACCGCGCCCTGTACGCCCGACCAGCTAATAGTGTTGTCATTGACTGTGGCCGTAAAACTCGCTGGAGTTGATGATCCCTCCGGAAACATCTCAAAACCACCACGAGGCGCAATGAAGTATTGAACGCAAGGGCTGCGGTCAATGAACTGCTTGCCACCGTCGATGGTGTACACGCCCGCATAACGCTTTTGAGCCTGGTCGTACACGCCCGAGTAGCTACCAGCCTGGCTGGTGCCATCCACAGTGCCCGCAAAGCGTCCAGAGACTTCAAAGCCAGACTTGTTACCGCTAACTATGCCCACATTGCGGGTTTGACAACCCGAATACGTGAAGAACATCGCTCCAGAAAAGCGGTCATTGCCGGCGGGCAAATTCATGCTGAAGGCCCCTACAGTGGGGTCTTCAGGATTTGTGGTGGGGTCTTCAATGTAGTACCCCAAGTAGATACCACCTGGCGCGGTAGCAGCAGGGGCCGAGTCGGCACCGCCTCCACCAGACCCACCGCCACATGCAGCCAGGAGAGTTGCCACACAAGTGGCAGCAAAGAGAGATTTCAGACCCATGATGTCGCGTCTTTCCATAATTCAAGCAATTGAAGGAGGGGGTTTACGGCGACAAAATGGTGAATAAATCACCTGGAGGTGGCCGGGGAGGCCTGCATTTGTCTGTATGTAACCCTTGAGGAATACTGATTCCCTAGGGTTATGAAAAGCTCAGGCTGAACACCAGAAACAATCCTAGTGTGACCCTGCTCGCGTGTATCAAGAATTTCGCCGTCTTTTGACTTTATCAGGCCAATCGGTTGTGTAGGCCTAAAACTCAAGTAAGTGTTTTTGCCATCTGTAAACACTTGTGTCGGCCTTGCAATCAAGTCGCCCTCAATCGCAAAGTCAAAGTCATACGTCCAGTTGACAGGCTTTACTGTGGGCTTGGTAGCCTCGCACCCTTGAAGGGCCAAAATAGCCAGGGTGAGGGCGGTGGCAACACCCGCTTTTTTGAAGAAGTTTTGCATAGTCTGTTCCGAGGTATTCAAGGTGCAGTCGTCGTGATTTCGGGGGGCAGCAGCATGTCGCGGGCCACGACCAGGTTGAATCTTTCACCTGGCTGGAGCGACAGCGTTGGCTTGATGTTTTGGTTGCGGCCCAAAATCCTGCGGGCCGTTTCGGTCAAAGCGGAGCTTGCGGTTTCCGATGCGGCACCGCTGAAAGAAATGGACAAACCAGCATCACGTGGACGTGTGAAGTTGGTCACTGCACCAATCACCAGGGCAGGGCCAAATATCTTCCAGAAATGCGAGTTAACCTCGGCCTCAAGGCCTGATCTGCCCTGGCGATCAGAGCCACGGAAGTTGCTGCGGCCTGCGGTGTCGCTCAAGGACACGCTGGCACCGTTTGGGAAAATCATCCTAGAAAAACCGAACAACAAACGCTCCTGACCAGGCACAACTTCGCTGTTGTAGGCACCACGAAGCACCGTACCCTGGGGGATGATGAGGTGGCGCATGGTCACACTGTCAAAAACATCCCTGGTGACCTGGGCGCGCAAGTCACCCGGTAAGTCACTCTCCACCGCCGACAAAAGGATGGCTGGAATTGTGGAGCCCTCATGCAAGATGTATGGTGAAGTCACAGGGGTGGGCGTCAAAGGCGTAACCGCTGAACCAGCCACTTGACTAGCTTCCCAGCTGCGGCTGGAGGCATCCTGAGCTGAACCAGAACTGTTATTGCCACCACCAAGCCCAAGAAGCTGTGCAAGCGGGCCAGATGGCGCTCCGGCACCCCCAGGCATACCTGGTGGTACTCCACCAGCCAAAGCGGGCATTGCAGGGGCCGATGGGCCGTTTGGTGCGCCAGCACCTTGGCCATTCGATAACAAAGCCAAAAGGGTAGGGCTGATGCCCGCAGCGTTCGGGTTTCCAGCTGCTCCCATATTGCCAAGATTGGATTCTTCAAACGCATTCATTTTGCTGGCACGGATGGCCAGCTCACGTTTTTCTTCTTCAATCCTGGCCGCTTCCAGCTTGGCCATACGCTCACGCTCTATGCGATCCGCTTCTGCCTTCGCTGCACGACTTGCCGCGGTTTCCAGCTCTGTTTTTTGCACAACTGGATATGCAGGCAATGCGTTGCGCTGGGCTTCACGAATACGCTCCTCTTCCAGCTCGGCTGCGAGGCGGTTTTGAAAGCTCACAGCATCGCCAGGCTTGGACTCCACAATCTTTTTGCGTTCTTCTGCTTCGTTCTTTTCTCGCATCTTGTCAGCATTGGTGCTGCCAGTGACCATGCGGTAGCCGATCACTCCCAGCATGACAATCATCAGTGCGGTAATAAGGATGGTGACAAGATCCTTGCGAGGTGCTTTTGCAGATGTCATCACTGCACCCCGTCTTTGCTGTCTTTGTAGGAAATACGGACTTCATCACGGCCCAGCTTAAGCACGGCACCGTAATCCAGCACACGCGGAGCGATCATCACGCCTTCCAAGAATTTGTAATCCACCAGCTCTGTTTTGCCTTCGGCATCGAGGGCAAAAAGCGCGGGAATTTCTGCGGTTTTCTCGGGCAGGGCAATACAGGTATAGCGTCCATCGTCCCAAATGTGCGTAGGCACGAATCGCACACCACCAGGCTGCTCTACCTGGTAGCGCGTGTTTTGATTGAGCTTGGCCCCGTTGCATGGGGCCCCCAGATTGTGCTGCCTGGATGAGCCACTTGGGTAGCTCGAAGCACTTGCTGTCTGGTCAAAAAAGCCCGATTGGAGGTACTGCAAGGATGGATCTTCAAAAGGCACCGTCCAATTCACACGCTGCATCCACTGGCCTTTGCCTTCGGTAAGGTCAAAGTCGTATGTGCGCTTGTTGGTAATGACAGTGGCCGATGTGGCGATGCGTGGTTGAATCGGCTTGATGAGGATGTTGCGCTTGTCACCAGACACATGGGTCTCCCACTGAATGGTGTCCGAGATGTAGAAGGCCTTGACCTGTTCGCCTTGAGCAAACTCCAGGCGTGTAAAACGATTGGTGCGTGTATTGATGTCAAAAATGCCATCTTTGTTGAACGGGAACACCACGACACGTGAATCCAGAGGCTTGGCCACCGCTGTGGACGTTGTTGCCTTTGCACCTGGTGCCAAGGGCTTTGGTGTAGCTTGCGCAACTTGAGTAGGTGCTGGAGCCGAATTACCCGGCGTTTGCGCCCACGACGCAGATGTGATGGCCAGTATTGCCAAAGCTGTTGCCGCTCGATTGAATGTAGTTTTCATGCTGTGTGCCTCACTTTGCTAATTCGTTGGTAATGGTGAAATTTGTGATGGTCAAACCGATGGGATTGACCTTTTCTGCTTCTGAGCCAGGGACTTGATCTATCAGCGCCACGCTGGCCGTAAGCAGGCGAGGAACGCGGGACACTTCTGTGCCGCTGCTGCGCATCACCACGTCGTAGCGCACCAGGGCCGTTTTGCCTTCATTGACGTAAGAGATCGTCTTGACCTGCACCTCTTGTGAGCGCTGTGGCTCTTTAATCAAGCGCTTTGTGACCTCGGTGCGATTGATGTAGTCCTCGAGCTGGCGTACAGCATCGCCACGCGTCCATGTGGCCGCTGTGGGCAGCTCCATACTGAGGCTGCGCTCATTGAGGCCATCAGCCCAGCGAATCCACTGACCCAAGAAGTAATCGACATTGGCCTGGGTGACGTTGAACTTTTGCAGGACGTTTTCTGCAATCGCCACGCGCCCGGTGCTGCGCTCAACTTCAACTACGTAGGGGACACGCTCCTTGAGAGGGAAAAGCTGGAACAGCGCCAAGGCCTGCATCACCACGACCACCATCAAGAGGAAGGCGACAAACCATGCCCGGTTCTCGCGCACGATGGGGCCAACAAACGCCTTCATGAACAAAGGATTACTGCCCATGCTGGCGGGAGATTCAGTTGTGCGGGCAATAGGAATGTTTTGGGTAGTTGTCATTGCATCAACCTTCTTTATTAATTAAAAGTCTTGGCGGCTTTGGTAATACCCGCAGCGGCTCCCCCAGCGGAGATTTGATTGCCGGAAACCATTGCCATTGCAATTTCAGGCGCTTTTAGAGATAGGTATGTGCCCAAAGCACCAATCGCTGTCATCATGAAAATTGCAAGCAAATTAATACCCAACTCAGTGCCATCTGTGACCACAGAAGACAGCTTATTGAGTTCAACAAATATCCTGCCGACCAGAATAATGATCACACTGGAAACTAATGTCACAATACCAGCAGAAAACATAAATTTGATCCACCCATTGAACAAATAGCTCAATGGCGGGAGAAGTAAAAAGGGAGCCAATATAGGGCCTACAGTGAGTCCAACCATTATCATTAAAGAGCCCAAGATGCTGACCGCAGCAGTTGCGAAAATCATGGCAACCACTGCCAACGCAGCAAACATTTTTGCCATAAAGGAAACTAATGAAATGGCGGCGTTAAATGCGATCATTCCCGCATTCGCTGCACCCGCAAGAATAGACCACCATCCTCCTAGAATTGATGGAGATACTGATGAGTCAGCTCCAGTGAGTGGTCTAGGTTTACACCCAATGAATACGCTACAAGGTGTGTTGGAGTCGTATTCTGTTTTTCCTATTGAAAACAAATTCTTAATAGATTCAATGCCAAGATCAATAATGCTAGTTCCTGAATAACCGGAATAACCGCCTATTCTTGATGCCAAATCTGAAAAAGCAGACCTGAACTGCATACCAATGTCAGTCCAGTTGGCAAGTAAAAATACTATGATTCCCCACTTGAGCAACAACTGAAATAAATTTACTTGTGTAAGTGCCCAATCTTCACCAAGCCAGGTCAAGGTCAAATGATAAACAAGCATCACCATCAAGAGCGCTGCCAAAATTGCACTGGCTGGCTCAATCAAGGCATTGGTCATGCCTGGAATTGGCCCAACTGCCGATTCAGAACCTGTCCCAGCATTGACGATGGTGTTTTCGATTCTTCTTATAATGTCGTTGATTTCGTTCATGATTGATTAATATCCCTGATTAAAAATGCCCGACCACCCACATTAATGCCTTATAAATACAGATCAAAATCGCAATAGGAAAAGCCAATACTCCAAACAGAACCATAAGACGGTGAAAAGTCACCATATAGAGAACTGCCCATACGGTTGAGGCACGTTTGTCTATTTGAGCTTCTGATGGAAGTGCAATCTCTTTGTAGGGAATGACCAGTGGAACTCCAGGTTGCCTTGTGTCCGCGATTTCCTTCATACGGACGTAACATGCAGCCACCATAGGCCTTGCTTCTTCGCCCACCTGTCTGAGCAGTTTGTCTGGTAACTTTTCTTTGAACATTTTTTAAGGCTTTGGCTTGCTTGTAAGGCCTTCGACCCACTTGTTTTGTGCCCGCTGTGCCTCTATTTGTTGCTTCTTTATGTTTTCATAATGCTTGTATTGGGCATAGCGTGCGTAGTAAACCAATCCAATAAAACCAACTACAGCACAAATGGCACCATAGAGAATTATTTTACCGACACTGATTTTGCGACTTTTCTCCATTTAAATATCTCCTATAGATCAATATTCCCAAGGGGCACGCCAGCCTGACTTGACATTTTTTAATTTGTCATTGACCTGTCGTTGCGCTTCGATTCGCTCTATATTGCGCTGTGCCTCTATGTACTTTGCTTGCTCTGCATCCATTCTGTCTTGGGATACGTTGATCGAGTCTTTTCTAATTGTGGTTAACAGATCGTTAATCCCTGAAGCAACTATATTTATTTGAGAATTAAGAAGTTGCATCCCCTTGATATTTCCATCAATATCAGGAATCCTTCTTGAAAGATTCTGTACTTCTGTTGCTCTGGTTTTTAGATCTTCTGCCGCATCAATATCAGTTTTCCACTGCTCATGATATTTACCACCCCTTACATCAGCTAAGAGCTTTTGCTTTCTAAAATACTCTTGCGGATTTTCCCCTAGAAGGGTCATTTCTCTGGTCTGTCTTTGCCAGATCGTACCAACCTCGCCAACACTGTCTTTTAATCCACTTAATGAGCCACGCATTTTGTCAATTGTGGAAAGAACATCGGCCACTGGCTGTGTAACTGAGTTAATGACACTTTGTGGCAACTGAATTAAGTTAGTCACCATAGTTCTGTATGAATTGAACTGGTGCATGACCATGCTAATTTGCTCGTTGAGCTGTTTTAGCAATAAACCATAGTTGGCAAATTGCGTGTACTCAGTCGCCAATCCACTGGCAGACCCAGCAGCTAGTGTGATTTGCGGTTTGGCAGTTGCCATAACTGCACATGAAGCCAGTGCAAATTTGATGTAATTGCGCCGTGTAGCATTTTCTACGTTGTTCATATTTGGCTGACCTCCTGAATATAGCTATCCAACCAATGAGTGGCTGATTGGTTTGTTTCTGTGAAATTCGAGATAATCTTTTGAACTGACAACTCGCTTCTGAGCATTGCCAGCTCCTGCGGAGTAAGGGCCAGTTGCACCTGGCACACCACATCGTCCTGTCGCAGTACGTAGTCGCGCTTTGGAATACCGTTGGCGATGAGTGCTAGCTGCTCCTCACGCAAACCGAACTCGCGCATATAAAGCCGTTTGGCTGAATCAGACAGTGCTGCCCGATTGGCCGTGAAAATCATGTTTTTCACGTTGTCACGAATAGCCGCGAAGACCGTGGACATTTCTTCGTTCGCGTCTTCCAGGGATTGGGTGTCCATCCACAGTGCGCAATTGCGCTTGCCCAAGGTCTTGAGCCAGTCCACCAGTTTGTAGGCGTAGCGAGGGTTAGCCAATAGGTGCCACACCTCGGGGATAAAGATCAGGGTAGGGCGAATGTCACCGTGCTGGATTTGATTGACCAAATGCTGGTCAATCCGGTAGAAAATCATCTCGGTGAAGGGCACTGCCACTTGCTTGTCGGACAAAATCTGTCCCAGCTCGAATCCCGTGATCTGTCCCAGCTCAAAGCCATCAATTTCGTTATTGAAGTAGCGTTTTAACGACCCTTCAACCCAAATCTTCAACTCGTTTTTGAGCTGCTCTTTGACCATGTGGTCGTACACCCGTTGCAGGGTGTAAGGTTTTTGATGGTCGTAGCGCTGGCTTGCCAAGCCTATACACGTTGCGATGTGGTTTACATCGTCTGCGGTGCACACATACCCACGCTGCTCTGCCAGCAGCACTGTGAAGTTTTTGAGCCACTCGTGATGGCGGGGGTTCTCCATGAGTGCAAACGGGTTGCACTGGATTTCAGACTGGCTTTCAGGGTCGAGGTTGAGATAGCGGCCCCCGTGTGTCAGCACAGTGATGCGACAAGAAAAATCCTTGTCCAAGCAAAACACCTGGGCGCCTGGGTAGCGCGTGAAGCTCGATGCCAGCAGCATCGCCAGCACGGTCTTGCCCGTGCGGGATGGCCCCACCAGCATGCCGTGCCCAGCGCCTGCTTTGAAAATATCCAGGAAGTACGCCGTATTGAAGGATGTGGGCAGCACCATGACCGCATCGCACGGCTTTTGCAGCTCTTTGGTCAGTACTTTGCATTCCTGCTGGCCCGATGCCAAGGTACGAGAAAACGCCACATCCGCGATGTTGTTCGCGGTCACTGGTATCCAGCGAACGATTTCGTAGTGGTTACCCGGCATTTGTGCCTGGTAGCAGCACAGCCCATGCATCCCCTCTGTGATCGTGTCAAAGCCGTGAACTGCAAATGCCTGTTCCACGGCCTTCTGACCTTCTGTGACCTCAAATGCATCCCTGCCAATGACGGACACACCAATCCATGTATCGCATAGCATGAGTTGGCCTATAGAGGTCTTGCCTACGACATGGTTGGCCTCAAGGCTTGCCTCCACACGGGCCGTATTCATCGGCGCATCATCCAGCCGTGACTTGTCCACAGCCGCTGCAAACAGTGCTTTAAGACCCAGCCTGCGGTCTCGGTGGAATTTGCGCATGCTGGTGGCAAAGCGTTGTGCAGCGCTTGGCAGGTAAGGCTTGACAACCATGGTCACAATCATTTCGCTGTCGATCTTGAGCAAATCGTCCAGCATCCCTGGGTGGGTTCCACCACCTGAGTTTTGCTCGGCAGATCCAGAATCTTTGTACAGATGCTTGTTGTCCGAAGGCCTCCAGGCCCGCACACTCTGATGACCCGTCACGCAGGCATCGCGTCCGTTGTGACTGCTCCAATGGATGTGCTTGAGGCCTGGATCAATTTCCAGCTCGTTGTGAGGCATCAGCTCATCAAGCCACGGGTATGTCACTGATTGCTCGTCGGGGAGCTTGTAGTCATCTTTGAGGCCCGCAAAACCCACGGTCTTATGCAGATATGCACCGAGCGTGGAGCCTGTCAGGCGCTTAAAGTTGATTTCCGGCACATACGCACAGAAGTTACCCAGCAGGCGCTCAAAATCTTCCACCACTTGGTCAAGATGGGCGCTATCAGGGTATGCAAACTCGCCGCTATTACCGAACGGATTGAACGATGCGATGGTTTGCTTGATGGCCCGCAGCATGATGCTGCCGGGTGAACCGCCCTCTGATGCCAGTGCAGTGAGCTTTTGCTGTAGCGACACACTCGATGAGGGCGGCTGTAGCAAGATCGTCAAGACATGCGTGTTGCTGTACTGCGGCTTGACCGACATGCTCTGCTTGCGCATCACATCGAGCTTGCGGGCCGCTGCATTGGCAAACTCGCCACGCGGCCAAGCCTTGGACACACGGCGATGCACCTGCCACCAGTAAACCACTGGATGGTTCTGAAACAGCCGCATGGCGTTTTCCAAATGGGTAGCGAGGACATTGACCTCGGCATCCGTGCTGGAGTCCGTATCCAGGCCATCGAACTCAAAGCAGGCAAAGATGCTTCCGTCTTTGTTGACCACCAAAGACTGATTGATGGTCATCATCCATGGCACCAGTTCGCAAAACGCACGGTCTTGCTTGATCTGGCCCTTGCGCTTGTCTTGAAGGGTATCAGTCGTCCACTTACGCCCCAAGTGATCTACGGTTGTCGATTGCATCGTATTTACTCGTTACGGCCATAGCCATAGGGCCGCAGGTTGCGGTTGGCATGCCTGCTGTTCCAGGCCCGGTACACAAAGCCTTGGTCTTTGTATTTGACGTACAGCTTGTGCTGGTCAGCGTCATTGACCGTGATGATTCGACCTATGCCCAGCACGAATACTGAGAACAACCCAACCAAGGGCTGACGAAGAAACATCACGGCAAATGCCACTACCAACAGGGCGAACACCCACCAAATGCGCTCAATCCCAAACCAAATGTGTTTGTTAATAAGCGCCCCAAAAACAGGTGATTTACGCCGCATGGTGAAACCCTATTAGCAAGGGCTTGCGCCAAAATAACTGAGCAGCGTTGGAATATTGAAAAGTGCTGCAAACACCAAGGAGAACTTAATCAGTGCGCTTTTCTCGCGCTGGCCGTCACCCATAAGCATGACCACTAGCAATATGGCGAACACCACAAAGCCCAATCCTGAAATCAATTCATTGGTAAATATCGAGTTGTAAACCCGGCAAATGACCGACGCAATTTGTGCATAAGCCACCTCTGCTGCAACCATTGAAGAAGCACCTACTGTCGCAATGCGTAAGCGCTTGTCGGTAATACCTGCGCTTTTTTCAAAGTGAACCAGCGATTCATGGATTTTGTTAATAAGCAATTTCATTCAAACACCCTTTCTTTAGTAAAAACTGTTTCCATCACGTAGTTGTCTTTTTCATCCACGCCTTTCATTTCCAAAATCTCCACAGGCATTCGTTTGCCTGAGACTTTTTCGCAATGGATAAAAAATTGGAATGTTTCGGCAATGCGCCTGCGCAGCTCGGCAATGGGCAGTGCCAGGCCTTCGGCTGACATGCGGACCATGGTCTCCAGGCGAAACGGAGCCAAGCGGGCACTGTCCGCGTGAAAGCTCACGCCGGAACCGGGGTGGCCCGTGCGGTAGGCGTCCATGAGGTCGTAGGCCTCTGGCCCACGTACCTCGCCGTGCAAGATGGAGTCAGGGCGCATGCGCAGGGCCAGTCGGCCCAAGGCGCGGCTGTCGATGACATCCGATTGCCCGCCACCCGACTTTTGTGCCAAGAAGCTGACGTAATTCTTGGCGGGTACTTTGAGTTCGCGGGTGTCTTCAATCGTGAACAGCCTGCGGTCTGGGTCTATTTCGGCAAGCTCTGCCAGGATGGCGTTCAGGAATGTGGTCTTGCCGGAGCTGGTGGCACCCGAGACTGCAAAGTTGGCACGTGAAGACACCATCCAGCGCAGCAGATCGACTAAATGCTGGCCACCTTGCGCCACCAAGCTGGGGTCGGGCCTATGGATTTGCGGGCGATTGACTTTGACCTGCTTGTCAAACAAACCAGCGTCTGAGTACTCTTGCAAGCGGTAGGTGTTGACGGAGTGCCGCCGAATCGACATGCACGGGCCGTTCAGCGCTACGCCCTCACGAGCGGCCGCAATGCGCAGCCCTGGCATTTCCGCATCCAGTACCTTGATGTTCTCTGCGTTGTCCCGGTGGTTGATGGATGCCAGCATGGGGATCACATGGTCCAAAACCGAGGGGGCGATTTCTCCTGCGATGCGCTGCATCTGCCCGGCACGCTCAATAAAGATCGTGTCCCAAGCATTGATCATGATTTCCGTGACCATGGGATCGTCAAAGTAGGCCCGCACTGGTGCCAAATGCTCCTTGCACAGCTCGATCACGCGGTCACGCTGGGACATCACTGGCGCCATGCTCACGGCTTGTCCTCCCAAACCCCGATGCGGTAGTCCTGGCGCTGCTGGCCCCTCGGAGCGGGCGCGGGGGTGTAGGCCTCCTGGCTGCGGGGTGCCGCAGCCACGTTGCCTTGGCTATTGGCTGCTGCGCTTTCAGGAGTAGTAGAGGTACGGGCTGTGTTGGTATTGCCGCCTGCAAACCCTGAGCCCTTTTGCCAACGGGCGATTTCACGGTCTAAGGCCTCAATGTCGGCCTTGTTGCGGTTTTTGGCGGCATCGTCTGCGGACTTCTCCAGCCGCACCACTGCTGCGGCGCGTTCTGTCTGGAGGATGTGCAAAGCCTCGGGGTTGGCAGATGCGTCAATCGGTACGCTGAAAACCACCAAACCAAGCAAACCACAGGTAATAAGGACGGAATATTTCATTTTTGTTGGTGCTGGTGCGATGCAAGCGGGAAACCAAGGGGGCAAGCCTCCCGCTTGCATCACCACTGCCAAGGGGGGTAGCAGCAGTCGCGTGCCCAGCGAACACACAAGAAGGATTCTTCGTGTTGTCAAGGCCTGGAGGTAGGGCAAAACGCTGTTACAAAACGTAGCGTTGCGGCATTTTGAGGCCAAAAACCAAGGGTTAACCCTTGGTTTTGCGTTGTACCAATGCTGCACAGCACAAAAGCCACAAATACCGTAAGGGATAACGGACTTACCCAAAGGGGCCTGCCTTCACCTCTGATTGATCGGTGAAGGCAGAACAAAGGTTTTAAAGAGGAAGGGAAAGGTCTTAAAAATTAAGGGAAAACAAAGGCTTAAGGGTTAATGTGAAACCCAAATGCCATTTGTTGTGACAAGAAGCTATCGTTGCGCAAAAGTCAATAGAGAAATGCCGCACTGTTACATCCTGTTGCGGCATTTTGGTGGTGGCAAAAAGGGCGTGCTGGCCGATAGTTGTGTCATGCAAAAAGATGACTACGTTTTGATGGCTGAAGCAGCCTTTAAGCACTCTGACGGCTGGCGCTCTGCATTTATCCCATTAGTCGACGACGAAGAAGCCGATGACCGCGCCATGTTGCTCGAACAGATGCTGCAAGCGGCGCAATCCGGTGGTGCCGAGGGCTTGGCCAGCTTTCTCATTGCTGAAACAGCCTACTACGCAGCGTTTGACCCCCAGACCAAAGCCCGCTGGAACGTGTACCACGAGCTGACGTATTTGGAGTGGGAGCGTCTTTTCCCGGAGGCGTTTCCTTGCATCCTGGATGCCTTAGACCCGCGTATCAATCGGGATGCGCTCATCAAGCGCTTGGAGCAGTTGTTGGTTGCTCAACATGCAGTGGGTTGATGCAGCACTAGGCTGCGGTTTTTTGGCTGCCGCAGGCCTTTTAGTTTGGAGCAAGTCTCGCAGTAACAAACAGGGCAGGGGTGCGGCCTCGGGATCAACATCCCTTGTGCCCGCCCCGTCTGCCCTTGTCACCGCGTCTAAATCCCGCCCAGCCAACCAGTTGCCTATCCTGTCAGCGCAGGAGCTGCTAACGCAAACCCGCACTGCCGGGTTGGTCGAGCGCATTCGCTCTACGCTGGGCTACAGCCCTGAGAATTACAAGCGTGATGTACTGCCGCTGATTCAGAATTTTGCGGAGTTTGTGCAACTGCTGCCTGCCAGCCAATCGCACCACCATGCCCACCCTGGAGGCCTGCTGGAGCATTTGCTGGAAGTTGCCGCATTTGCTCTTACCAAGCGCAATGGCTACAAGCTGCCCTTGGGCACCAGCGTCGAAGACCAGCTCAAGCAGGCCTCGCTTTGGAGCTACGCAGTATTGATTGCCTCTTTGCTGCATGACATTGGCAAGCCCATATCTGATGTGCATGTCACCTTGTACGGCGACAACCCCAACCAGGCGCTGGGCGCTTGGTCGGGCATGGCTGGCTCGATGCGATCACTGCACCAGAAAACCGCGGCCACCCACTACACGGTGGACTTTCCAGACAAGTCGGACTACGCGGCGCACGGCAAGCTGTCCAGCAGCTTGTTGCACCTTCTTGTCCCACAAAGCGGCATGGCCTGGCTGGGCACCGAGGCTGGTGTGTTCAAAGCACTGGTGCAGTATTTGGATGGCAATGCCAAGCCCGATGACCCCATTGCAGAGATCATCAAGTTTGCGGACATGACTTCTGTGTCAGAAAACCTCAAAACGGGTAGCCGTGTTCGCTTTGCGAATGTCCGGCTTGTCCCGTTGATTGAGCGTCTGATGGATGGGCTTAGGCAGGTAGTGGTCGGTGGCCATCTGCCCGTGAATCGGCCTGGAGCAGCTATTTACATTGACCCTGACGGTGAACATATGTGGGTCGTGGCGGGCCATGCCGCAGACAAGGTGCGGGAGTTGCTCATCGCTGGCAAGCGAGGCGATGGCATCCCGGCTGACAACACCCGGCTGTTCGATACCTGGCAGGAGTTTGGAGCCTGTATCAGCCCTCCCACGGAGTTTGGCAAGGGTGCAGTGTGGTGGGCCATGCTGGAGCAGCAAGATCCCGAGTGGCGCATGGTGCTGACCATGCTCAAGTTTCGGGTCAAGGACGTGTATGGAGCCAACCCGGTGCCGCAGGCGTTCAAGGGCAGCATTGTGCCCACCGCCCCAGGCACAGAGCGCCCCAAATCACTCGTGCAGCTTCGCAACGAGCAAGATGCCGTCCAACCATCTGTTGACCACTTGGATGGGCCACAGGAGGGGCAAGCTGCCCCCCAAGGAGATGGGCTGGATCAGCCATTTGCCTCTACCGATGTTGGTACTGATTCAGCAAGCGCTGCGCCGTCCGACACAACATCCTCTTGGGACACGGATGGCACCCCCGATTGGATGCGTGATGTGCTGGATCAGCCTTTGGATTCCACTCCTGAGAGCAAGCCGCTGGATCAGCCTTCAAATGGTTTTTCTAACTCAAGCCAATCATCTGAATCAGCTATAGAAATTGCAGCAGTAGAGCCAGCTTCTGTAGAGCCTGAAATGCTCTATCTGGATGAGATGGACTCAGCTCGTACTTTGCCAGTGGTCACTGGCAGGGCACTGCCTCCCGTACAGGTTGCGCCCAATGCGCCCACGGCACCAGCAACCAGTGCCCCAAGGGCGCCCTGGCGCAAGCCCGGTGCAACGGTACGCGTCAATGCCGATTCATTTGTCGCCTGGTTGCAAACAGGCCTGGGCAATGGCTCCATCATCTACAACGAGTCTGAAGCTTTCATCCATTTTGTGGATGGTGGCATGTTGATCTTGTCTCCCAAGGCGATGAAGGTGTACTTGGATTCCAACCCCTATGTTGGCGAAACCAATGACAAAAAAGGGCCGCTACAGGCCTTGCAGCGTGAGATTGAGAAGGCTGGCTACATCGCGTGGAACAAAGAATCTCAGAGCTTTTTTCACAAATACAAAGTCAAGCACAAAGAGGGCACCAAGCCCAAGGTCGTCAAGCCCATGTCGTGCTACATGATTCCCAACCCTCAAGCCTACATACGTCCCGTGCCCGCTCCTAATGAACACATTGAGCGCGTTGTCACCGAGGATGCGGCACCGCAGGAGATTTCAAGTTGATAAGACTGAGCGCGATGCGGTCTTACCCGCTCAAAAACTACTACCGCCCGATTTACGAATGGCATTCGGCCATGGTGGCATCGGGCTGCGCTGTGAGCTTTGCTGTTTTACCCGAGCTGCTGTGGCCCAACCCCACGGTGGGAGCCACCGCTCTGACCCTGTGCACCGCCTTGGCGGGTTACAGGGCCATTCAAGGCTGGGATGTGTACAGGCACCACCGAAGCCTCAAATACACGCCTACGTTTGCTCTGCGCAGCGAGGAAATCCCCAAATCCAAGGGCGAGTATTACTTGGGCAAGGGCTTTTGGTGGACGCAGGAACATACCCAGCGGCTGTTCATGGCGAGACTTCCCGCAAACGATACCTACAGGGCCCGTAGCAAGCGTTACGAAGCTGCTAGAGACTTTGAGCGCAGTCATCCCAACCACTGGTTCAGCAAATTGACCCGGTGGAACCATCCCATGAACCCGGTGGCACCTCTGCCACCCACTTTTGGTGACCCGGCCATCCACGGTGTGGAGCCCAACGAGCGGCACATCTTTAGCAGCCTGGGGGAGCGTGTGGGCCACACCCTGGTGCTGGGCACTACGCGGGTGGGCAAAACCCGCCTGGCCGAAATGCTGATTACGCAGGACATACATCGCGGCGATGTAGTGATTGTGTTTGACCCCAAGGGCGACGTTGCGCTGCTCAAGCGCATGTACGCCGAGTGCAAGCGGGCAGGGCGGGAGAAAGACTTTTGGTTTTTTCACCTGGGCTACCCGGAGCTGTCCGACAAGTACAGCCCGGTCAGCACCGTGGGACGCATCACTGAGGTTGCGACGCGGATTGCGAATGCTTTGCCCGGTGAGGGCAACAGTGCTGCATTCAAGCAGTTTGCCTGGGGTTACGTGAATGCGATTGCCAGGGCCAGCGAAGCGCTGGGCCTGAGTTTGACATACGAGGCGATATTTCAGAACTCTGCCAACTTGGATGCCCTGGGGGAGAAGTACATCGAGTTTTGGCTCAACCGTGACCATCCCGGCTGGGAGAGTGAACTCGGTATAGACGGCAAGCTACTGGAGCGGCTCAAGCTCAACACAGGCCGTACCACCAACATCATTGAGTACCTGGACTTGATTGGGCGCAAAGGCTGGAGTGACCCAATCGGCAACGAGCTGGTGTCCATCTTGTCCAACAGCAAGACCAAGTACCAAGCTCTCATTAACAGCTTGTTCCCACTGCTGTCGAAGCTCACTACGGGCAAGATGGCAAAGCTCCTGTCCCCTGACTGGAACGATGTACTGGATCAGCGCCGGATTTTTGATTGGGAAAAGATCATGTCCATGGGTGGCGTGGTCTATGTGGGCCTGGATGCTCTTTCTGATGCAGAGGTCAGTTCGGCGGTCGGTAACGCGATGTTTGCAGACCTGACCTCTACCGCAGGCAGGCGGTACAAGTTTGGCATGTCATACGGCCAAGGCCAGGCCGTCAACGCGGAGCTGAACAAGGTCAGCATCCACGCAGACGAGTTCAACGAGCTAATTGGGGATGAGTTTGTCCCGCTGCTGAACAAAGCGGGGGGCGCTGGCTACCAGGTCACGGTGTACACGCAGACCTGGAACGATGTGGCGGCCCGCATTGGCAACAAGGACAAAGCAGAGCAAATTGGGGGTAACTTGAACACCCTTATCATGCTTCGCGTCAAAAACACCCTAACGGCTGAGATTTTGACCAAACAGCTCAGGCCCGTGGAGATTGCCAGCAAGATGCTGGTCAGTGGGGTAGGGGATGTGGCCGACCCTACCGACCCGACAGACTTCACCAGTTCCTCAGAAGACCGCCTTACGACCCGCGAGGTCGAGATGCTCAGGCCTTCTGATTTGACAGAGCTGCCCAAGGGCCAGTGCTTCGCTTTGCTAGAGGGTGGGCAGTTGGCCAAGATTCGACTTCCTCTGCCAGTGGAGGACGACGATGAGCATTGGCCGCAGCACCTCCAGGCGGTCTTTGAAGGCATGCAAAAGCAGTATGACAAGTGGGGGGAGACCGAGAGCTATGGCCTCAAAGACTGGTCAAAGTTGTATTTCGACGGCATGGCCCATGACGGTCTGACCACCGAAGGGGAGCGCTATGGCCAAGTATGAAAAGCCTGACATTTTTCAGCAGGCGCTGTGGCCGTTTTTCTCGTTCATGCGCTACGCCATGGGCTGCTTCGTGGTTTATGTGGTGTCCATGGTCATTTTGGTGGCCTATGCCGCCTATAACCACCCCGAGAACCAAACTGGCTGGGCAGATGGATTGATCGACTACTACGTAGCGGTGGCAGATACAGACGACGCCGCGCAGCGTGCGGGTCTCCTTGCTCACAAAGTGGTGTTTCAGAAACTTGGTTTTCGTGGCTTTGCGCGTTCCAAGGACAAGCCATCAGAGCCGACGTTTTGGGAGCAATCAAAGCAATCCCAAGCTGCACCAGTCAATCCGCTTTCTAAGGCCGAGATTTTTGAGGTTTGGCAACGCGGAACCTACTTGTTTGGTGTGAGGCTGTACCACGTACTCATTGCACTGCCGGCATTCGCGCTGATAGCGCTGCTAGGCATATCCGATGGACTGACTCAGAGAAAGATACGCACCGCTTGCGCGGGCCACGAGTCTGCATCGTTGTACCACCGTGCGAAGCACGCTGCTTTCACCCTTGCTGCGCCGTTTGCGGCCGCTGTGTACCTGGCAAGCCCGTATGCATACCCACCAATCTATTTAGTGCTTCCCGCAATGATCGCAACGGGTGTTTTGCTCAGGCTCCAATTCACGTTCTACAAAAAGTACGTTTAGTTGCAATTTAATTCAGAATGCCTTGTGCTTTCGGTAAAATCATGGGTGGGAAACAAAGGTTTCGGTAATGCGCTGTTGGGAGCGCATGCTGTTGCGCCTGTACGACTTAACATAATATACATCGTATCTACTAATCAAGGTAGCCTAAAGAGATGATGGGGCAAGTCAAAAAGCACCACTTGGCAGAGATCCTATCCATTCGTCGTTGCTAAA
>Ga0315907_10000422_pt1 | contig 61065 bp, 67 predicted proteins | sample LakEriMetagenome_3_FD_203525 | JGI IMG/M metagenome (GOLD analysis project Ga0315907, IMG submission 203525) | Freshwater fungal communities from buoy surface, Lake Erie, Ohio, United States - Buoy 12 MA123 | ecosystem: Environmental > Aquatic > Freshwater > Lake > Lake biofilm | place: USA... | reverse complement strand
AGTCTCTACTGATTTAGTGATGCATGATACGATTAATAACAAATATTATAAGTTTGATATTACCCTGTGGGGAAGTGGTTCACAAGGCGCACCATACGCATATAATCGACAAGAAATAAATACTACTACAAATTCCTTGTCTGGATCAGTAGTATATATTTCCAGAAGTGTGTCGTTACCTGCTACTATGAGTTTTGAAATAACGTTCCCATCATATGACCCTGTGTTTACTTAAGAGATATTTATGTCTAATATAAAAAATGATACATTTTATGTAGAAATATATAGTAACTGGCGAGAACCGTTACCAGTTATATCTTCTAGTTGGGGGGATGGAACATATACGAGTCTTCGTAGCGAAGACTTCTATCAAAGTCAGTCATATACCGACACCGGTTCAAATAAAACGGTTAATATTACGATTGATAATAGATTTCGGCCAGAGTACATGTATTTTAATCACTCTTATATAGATGACATTGGCCAGTTCGATGAAGGTACCGGTAGTGCTAAAATAGTTAATTTTAGTGGTTCATGGGGACAGTTTCCAAATTTATATAATTTATATTTACAGGGAACTTCCATACCTATTATCGATGTTCGCGGATGTGACCAGCTGGAAGACTTGTATCTATCTCACAACGACCAACTATTGCATATTGAGATAGGTGATCCTGTAAACCAAGAGGGGTTATCAGGAGAACCGATAAGTTTATCTACTTTTGATGCCTCATTTTGTAATAATCTTTCTACATCAACTATAGATGACTTATTAGAAAAATTATATTATATAGGCGCATATACAATATATTTTGCGGGGGATGACATGGCAATACCCAGTTCCGGCGGTCTTGCTCTTGTAAATGAGATGCGACAAAATGGATATACTATCATTATTAATGACGGTACTCCCAAACCACCGGCTACGATGAGTATGCGTATACATACGCCCGTGACCGGTGCAAGTTTGGGTCTGAATAATAATTACAGTTCTGCTCCAGTTATTCAACCACTCTCGTATCCAACAACTTGGACAAATATATACTATGATTGGGGAACTGGTATAGATTCATCACGAAAACGATTCATGTCTTGGTCGGTTGTCACTTTCGACGGAATGGTTCACAATGATAAATGGAACAACCCATCGTTTTCAGCAAATAGTGATGCAACAATTTCTCTTAGCGATGGCCGAGCTGTAGAGAGTATAGTTATTGCACGGCTGCCTAGTAGTTCCACCAATGGTCCATATGCCAATATTACCAATTTAAATCTTCAAGGATTTACCTCCATGTCGTATTTAGACATAAGAGAGCATGAGGAGTTGACAGATATTACGCACGACACGTTACAAAATGTTAGTACTGCCTATATAATAAACACCAGTTTATCAGATTCAAGTGCAACAAATATTTTAAATAGTCTTAATACTAACGGTATTTTTGGAGGTCAAGTAGCCCTCACCGGATCATTAATGGAACCCCCATCATCTGCAAGTATTTCATCGGCACGTACGCTAACTCGTAAGCATTGGAAAGTGTATACCAACGAAACCTGTTCCGTCCCAACGCCACTCACTCCATCGTCTCCAGATTTCCCATCCGTGTGCATATCAAGTTCATTTACCGGGTCTGGTCGGCCCGACTATTGGTGGCGAGCAGATATCGGCTTGTCGGGAAGTACATGGGCGGCAGTTTCTGGCGGAATGGATTTGATGTTGTTTAATCCAAGTGCATCGTCGGCTGTTAATGGCGTTACCTTTGGTGGCGCACATCTTACTAGTTCGGTTACAAGTTCGTATGCAGTAACCGTCGATCCGTCAGCAAAATTCAACGTGATGAAACGTATTTTTATGCGGGTGGATGTTGAAGATTATCCCGCCCCAAGTACTGCTTCTTGGCACGATTACACGTTCATGGGACATTCGTACTTTATCGAAAACGTTGATAATTTTTTTACAATACGTAATTATATTAATATAACTGGGTATACTAGTGGGTTCCCCTCCTATACCCCAGTGGGTTATGCGCTTAATGTAATTCAAAATAGCAATTTAATAAACAGTGGTGGATTATATTATGATTATCATCGTTGGAGGCCCGAGTTCGGGCTTACTGCAATTCCCACAAAAAGTTTTTGGATTGATTACACTGAGTGTCTTGATTCCTCGTCAATAAACACACTGGTAAATTATTACAATTACACCGGAAGCGCACAAACTCTGTCGTTTGTCAGTGATTATGGTTCGGCCGGCCCCGCGGGGTTTGCGTGGCCGGCGTGTACACACTTGTTTTTCGGACAAGCATTTGGGGATGTACCGATTAATGCAAATTATACGAATCCTGCCAAAGTTACCTTTAAAGAAATTGCAATTTTTACGTCATCTATATCACAACAACAGGCCTTAGATTTCCGTGATGCAATGTTAGCACGGTGGCCGTAATCCTACGAGAATATTATGTATCGTATATTAAAATTTCCTAGAGTATTTCAATATAACAAAATACCGACAGCCTCTGATATTGAGGAAGTTGTCGGTGCACCTATCGAACTATTTTATTCCACTCAGTCTAATATACGACCAGACGTAATGTTATGTATCTATACACAAGTCAATCATACCACTCTACAATCGTATTATCAATTTTTTCCAAAATATATTATAAACCGAGAACTTGCGCCAAGTGGAAATATTGGCGGTAATATCACATTAGTTGCTACTAACGAATATACAAACGAATTCGTTTCGGCATTACCAGAAGAATTAAATTATTTACAAGAATATATACGACCGTTTCGGCGGCAGTTATCTCGTATACAAGAAATATCATAATCTATGGACAATGACGGATTCGAACCGCCGACCCTCGCTGTGTAAAAGCGATGCTCTAACCAGCTGAGCTAATTGTCCGTAAAAATGTGTGCAGAAGAGTGACAAATTCTTCTGTACTTGTGAGGACTCCGGTGTACTAGCGTCCTAGTATCGTGTCCTCTTCGGCATACAAGTGGATGCCCATAAGTCAACACACATTTTAAGTAGAGGTGGTGAGAATCGAACTCACTTGATGTCTTCGTCCCAAACGAAGCGGCTAGCCTTTAGCCCACACCTCTATACATCATACTACAAAGCTGCGGGTGGGATTCGAACCCACAATGTTTCTTATGTGCTAGTTTACAAAACTAGGGCCATCAACCGTTAGGCGACCGCAGCGTTAATACAATTATCAAAAAGCAGTGGTCCCTGTGGGACTTGAACCCACGACTCTTCCGTTATGAGCGGAGCACTCTAACCAACTGAGTTAAAGGACCATTCTCACATAACTAGTCCGCCCTCTGGGATTTGAACCCAGCATATTCCGCTTATAAGACGGACGCCTTCAACCTAGCTGGCTCAGGACGGTAAATTTGTAACGATTCCCCTTTTACTGGAATGGAGCCGTCGTTACCACGGGAGTAGTGCGCACTACTCACACCGTCGCCACAGGGTTGTCCTGCGACCAAGCCATCCCTATGTATGGCACGTTATTTCAGTGCATCCCCTGGGATTCGAACCCAGACCTAATAGATTAAAAGTCTATTGTGCTAACCGTTAACACTAGGGATGCATTACTACAAGTGCCATCGGTGGGATTCGAACCCACACTATGGAGATTTTAAGTCTCCCGCCTCTGCCGTTGGGCTACGATGGCGTAACTCTTTGTAACTTAACCAGTTGAACTTATTTTGTCAAGTGGACTCGGTGGGAATCGAACCCACAAGTGAGCCTTGCAAAGGCCCCAGTTTCCCGTTAGCTTACGAGCCCATTTTGGTAATATATTATGTCCATTGGAGAGTATATCAAGGCTCAGAGAACACTGGAAAACTCACATAATATATTACCTAGAGCGGTTTCACGGACTTGCACCGGACATGTCAGCTGGTTGCCAACCGTGCTACATTACACCAAAACCGCGTAAAACTGGCCTCCGTGGAATCGAACCACGCTTCATTGATCCAAAGTCAATTGTCTTACCGATAGACGAGAGGCCAAAAGGTGGGGAAGGTGATTCGGATACGTTCTAAGTATCCAAGGTTACCCGCACAGTCTAGAACTGTTCCCCTCCAACCTTGTGCAACATCCGACACGTTGCCAAGCACCTATCTCTGCGCCAGATAGGCCCGGCGGTAGAGTTCTCAATTTAACGTCAAATCACTCTACGAAGTTGACGAGAAGTACCGCGTGCGGGAATCGAACCCGCCTTCTGGCCTTGAAAGGGCCATGTCCTAACCGATAGACGAACGCGGCGTTGGGGGACCGACTACCTTCCCCTTATCGGAGGGTCACTCACTTGTGTAGTGGTAGTTCTTTCTACTGTCGGTCAACTCTTTAAGTATAACTTATCGAGTATTATTTGTCAAGGGGTGGTGGTGAACGGTTCCGGCTGTTGTCATATGTGTAATTCCGCCGTTCTTGTGCCTTGTAATAGGTGCCTCTATTGTCGTGACTAGCGACTCAACCCTGCCAACCATGTGCTAGTCCAGATGGTTGACTACCCCCGTCTTGGGAAGCAGGACCACCAACCCCGTATTGTCAATCAACTTTTGTAACATACATCCATCAACATGATTTGTCAAGGGGATGTAAACTAATAACTATATAAGATATAAAGAAAACACCCCGTTGAGTTTTTTATTATACTCAGCGGGGTGTTTTTTGTCAAGTGAGATAAGATTAAATTTTATTCACTAATTCCCGCAGTTCTGTTTTTAATTCTCGTAATTCTGCCCGTAAACCGTTCTGGCCGTCCGACCCAATTAATGTCACACGCATTTCTGTTTGTGTAATACGAATGTCTGACAAACTTTCTTGAATATCTTTAATTGTGTCCACCAAACTACTGGTTTGTTCATGGTTATCATTTAGAGCACGTTCTAAATTATATACTCGTCCTTCTAATTTTGAAATTCTATCTTTTGCTGCACCAATAATTTTGAACGCAGAAACCACTGCACCACCAGATGCCATTATTATACCGATAATAATCCAGAGTGAATTTAACGTTACGGGTTCCATCGTATTATCCAATATCCGCTGAGGTTAAAAGCGTGTAGGTAAAACTATTTCCATGTATATCTTTTGCTTTATTACATATCTGCATAAATAAATTAAAATCTTTTACACGTTTAAATACTTGGCACCCTTCGCTCCAATTTTCCACAAATTCTGATTCGGTTTTGGGGTTGGAACGATGAATATTGATACCAAATAAACCTTCTTGGATGGTTGTTTCATCAAATGTCATATCTTTATTTTTGTCACGATATACTTTGACGGGCTTTTGCTGACCCAATGCTTCATACTTTCCTTGATGCAATCTAATAATATGCGACCCACGATACTGATTTGGTACTAATCGTGCCACACCATTTGGATTACTGAATTCTCTGACGGCTTTGGTACCGGGATCAGTTGTGCATGGCCAGATATGAAATTTCCAAACACCACCTTCTTTATATGAAATTGTCATCCAATCATCAAACACGTTGGTGACTTTCTTGCCAGTTGAAGCGTTACGAATTCCTACAATGTTCACATCAAAATCTTTTGCTCCTTCGAACCACGCATATCCTTTTTTCTTAACAGCGGCTTCGATTTGTTCACGAGTAAACGACATAAGACATCCTCACTTAAAGGTAAACTTTGTTAATTTTTTAATACTATCTAACGAAACCTTATGTTGTTCAAACGAAACCGTTTTTTCTGGTTGGTTCGGAAATACAAATCCTAACGTGGTTTTTTGTTTAGTAATTTGTATCACTTTCCAACAATGTGTTGGTACGGTGATAGCTTTTACTTTCTGTTTATTTCCAATACATCCCGCAGACACCTTGATAGAATCATGAACCAATGCTTGTTCACGAGTCCACTCTTCTAATTCTTTCCACTGTCCACGATTTAATCCCGGATACTGCGGTGCCATATTCGTGAAATAAAATGATTCTTGCATAGAAACGGCATCACATCGTGCGTCGGCAGCCGGTGAGATATGACCTCTATCAAATCCAGAACTAAAATATGACGCCCCGACGTTGCTTTCACTGTATAACTCTGGGTCCGGTTCAAATTTATCATACCGTTTTACCGGTACCTTGCAGGTTAATTTTTTCTTGGTAACCACCCACTCAACACGCACTGGATACTTTCTCGCTTTTGAAAATACCGTTTGGTAATTTTTATGCTTTATACGAACAGTATCCTGTGCCTCAAGTGTGACTGCAAAAAATAATAAAATTACCGCTACAATTATTCGCATTGAGTGCCACAATTTGGACATTCTTTTGATGATGAACCAATATTCACATCTACATCAATATCAGATGAATTATCTTCGTACTGCCGTTCGGCCTTTACCTTATTGACAGGTGAGAATTTTTCTAACCCAGCAATTCCAAACGACCCAATAGTTAAATATACAAATGATTGATAAATATAATCTTTAATTTCGAGATTCACGCCTTCCAATCCCGTAACCAAATCAATAGTTGCAATTGCCACCATGACGGCAAATGATAGAAATCCAATTATGGTTTTTTCATTCCAATCATTATTATCTTTGAAAATTTCAACAAATTTTTTTAGCATACCGTACTCCGTAACAAAATGTAAAGTTTATTGTTTTTTACACATCTCTAATAGACTTTTATCCATGTAATACGGCGTAACCTGACATTCATTGTTGATTAACAACTGTGTGTTGAATAATAATCCATCAACCGAAACTTGTAATTTTTTAATTTCTTGATTTAGTGAATCAACCTGAGTTTGAGTATATACTAAGTCGGTTTCCATACTGCGTTGGTTGGTGGTGATAAGCGTATCAAATTTTTTACTTATATTGACCTCACTTTTGATTGCACCAAGTTCTGTTTTATTTGCATTTGACAACTTGAGATACAAAACACTTTGACCCACGATAACTACCACTAGCACAGACAGTAGAATTAATGCTAGTGTTTTTATTAGGTTAACTGTTTTGTTAGGAATAAACATGCTTATTTACCTCGTACCTTTCCTGTGGTTTTCATAGTCGTTTCACCCTTGGCAATAACCACATTATCTCCGTCAATTTCCACCTTCATATCTTCACGGGCAGCATCAAGTTGTTTAATAAGGCTCTTGATAATTTCAATCTCTGGCTTATCTTCTTTTTCTTTTGTTCCCGTAATTCCCGCCAACATCGTAATCAATGCCATAACAGCGGTTGATACGAGTCCAATAACGGCGGGGAGTGATTCTGTGGGTAAGAATCTACTGGAGACTACACCGACCACCACGAGTAATACAATCCACGGAATGGCACTTTTGCCGATGTATTTACTTGCTACTTCCTTTGAGGTTGACCCAGATTCTGCGCGGCGTAGTTCACCTTCTAATTTTTTTAATTCCAGTTCTGCGAGCAGTTCGGTCTTTTTCAGTTCGATATCAGCTAACAGCTTCGTCTGCTTCAAATCAACTTTTTTCACAGGTATCTCCGAAAAAATATTTACATAACAAAAACGCCACATTCCATAAGGGAACGTGGCGCCTGTGCGGTTCCCTAGAATACAGAGAACCTTTGTAATAAGTAGTTATTTTAACGTTATTTCGTGACTTCTTCGTAGAGTTTTTCGAACTCCTGGTGGTCAGCTACTTCATCTGCAAAGTTTTGCTTGTGATAGGTTTTAGCAAGTTTAGTAAACACTTTCTTACTAATATCAAATTCTTCACAGGCGTCACCCTTTAAAACCTTTTGTAAATCTCGTTCAGCTTCCACACGGGTAAGTGATGTGCTGAAGTCCTTCAGATAACCGACCAATTTTAATTTTTGGTTTGGGTCTAACTTTGATAACATAACTGCTCCTTAGATTAGGAATTTTGGTAACGTATGCAACCACACACGTTCTGATTGTGTAACATATTTTTTCATTGCTCTCCACTGCCACTCTGTCCAGATAAAATGACGGTCATAAAATAATGTACGTTCCATTGCACACACAATGCTTTCCGTGTCTGTCGGTGACGCCACAAAGAATTTTGGCATCCATGACACTTCACTGGAAGTAACAATCGGTACATCTTGACTGACGAAATCGGCTGAAACAATGTTAAATGTTTCGGACAACGAGGCCTGTAATCCAATATCCATCGTTTTAACTAACTGCAAAAAATCTCTGCGGTCTAACCAACCATGTTCAACTAGATTATGCTTTGTGCCTAATCCATCAAAAAACGCACGAAGATTTTTCAATACTTCATCCCCACGTGCTTCAACTCTACCGGCGTTGATGTGAAAATTGCATCGCAATCCATGTTTCTCTGCGTATTGTACAGCAGCTGCGGCTTGTAACAGATGGTTTTTCATCGGTCTAATTGCACCAAAACATCCGACATTAATGGTGTCACCGTTGACAAATAGTTTAGACCCCACTGCATTTTTTGAGGTTGGATAATAATTTGGTAGATATACTAATTTATCCTTTAATTCAGTGTTTGCATGTGCTGCTAAGTACTTGGACAAATCGCGTTGAGCTCGTTCAGAGTTAGCTGATACAAACACGTTTGGTTGAACCACGTATCGGTTAATCCAATCCATTGCAATACCTTCGTTTGATAGGAACGGCAGTTCACTATGTAATCGAATTATCCACTTTACGTTAGGATGTAGTTTCCGTAACACTTCAAACTTTTCTGGTACTACCCAGAGTGCTTCAATAATAACTACATCTGGTTTGTTTAGTGTGACTTGGCGGTCAATTTCATTATTATCAATAACTTGTACTAAACGTGAATCATATCCATTTGCCAGCAACATTTCGTGAACAAACATTGCTGAATTAAATAAGCCTGAGTGCTTTAGTAGTGTTTTACTGCCACCCGATTGATGTCTATACTTTAATATAAACAGTGTGCGTGGTTTCGTGCGGGGTTTCATAAGGTTACTCGGTTAAATGTGTGCGGAAGTCTGTTTATAATTACGCCACCCAACGGGTAAAATACAGTTGTCGGGGGCTTCACTGAACATTGGTGCTATATCTACTTCATCATAACCGGCCAAGCCCGTCCCAATTGCAGTCACTTTAAACCGCATGTCAGGATTCAGTCTGGCAAACTTTATAAATTGGTCTACGTATTTTTTAATTTTTTGTAACGGTAACGTTTTTATCTGTTCATCTTTTGTTGGGATTGCATAACTCTTGCCTTGCAATCCATGGCCTTGTCCATACACTGCACCGTAGGTTTTATAGGCAGTTAAGGCCGCACCCTTACCATGTCTCCCAGCCAAATTACTACCGAATACAAATATTTCATCCTTCATATAACTATCCTCCCAAAATTTAAGGACGAGGCCGGATTCGAACCGGCGTGGGATTTCTCCAAGAGTTTTGCAGACTCCTGCTTTCAGCCACTCAGCCACTCGTCCACTGCTACTTACTTCTTTTTTTAGCTACACGTTTTTTAGCACGTGGCTTTTCATGTGTCAATCGGATATTCTCAAACGTTGGGAATATATCTTGATATCCCTGTTTAATCAACTCTTGCTGGAGATATGGTAATGCAGTATCGGTGAATGCACGTTCTAGATGCGTAATAACCGATTCGTCATATCGACGAACCAATTCCATTTTATGTTTGTCTTTTCGAGAAAAATCCTCGGTTAGTTGCGTCAACGGCCACACAATACAATGTAACATTTCATGGATTGCCGCCGATACAATCCCATAATATGGATAATTTTTACTATTTAACAAACTTAGTCGGATGGTTGCCTGTCGGTACTCAGGCTGAGCCCGGCAGTCTGCCAGTGAGGCCTTCATGTGACGAGAATATTTTACTACAATTAACCAATCTTGTAGGTTTAGTTTGGGTTGAAGTATTTCTATGGTTTTAGCGAACAATACTTTCTTGGTAATGCGTTTTGGTTTTACCATAGACTGCTCCTAAACTTATAACGGGGTAATCTTGCTTAATGTGTCTTGGATATCTAACTGAACGTCTGGGTTCGAATCCTTATATATATGAATGAGTTTTCGTTCCAACATCCATGCACGGGTAAATAATTTTATAGAATACTGTTTATATTTACGTACATACCAAAGACTAAATATATTAGTTATTATTAGTACGACCGTAGATAGTAAATATATATGTTTCATATCCGAATGTGATGGGGGAATGTTTCAATTTAACACAAAAATATGAATTGTCAAGTACCATATATTAATATATATTTTTACCTCTTGACAATTTATAAATAGAGGTGTATGTTTAGGAAACATTTGGAGAACAACATATGATAGACGATACAAAATTAGAGAAATATGCGGTATATGTAAAACTTACCGTGTGGGGAGAGTCCCCAGAAGATGCAGTTGATTATGTAGAGAATGCAATCGACACATCTGATTTACTTACCCAAGACGGTATTATTGGAATCGAAATTGTTGACGATGAAGATAGTATCGAACGTATGGAGACAGGTTATGACGACGACACCGAAAACGAATTCACCGAAGACTACTAAAAAACTACCCGTAAACGACCGACTTAAGCAATCATTAAATGTACTATACGTGGTAATTTGTATTGCCCTACTTTACAAAGTAGGAACCACGTTGTATAATATTAAGACAACTAATGATGTTGCCAAGAAAGGCACGTCATGTCCCACGTTGCTGAGTATTTCTCGTTCTGCACGTGACACTTTGTTGGTTATGAAGGCCGAATCGTTGTGTACGGAATATGTACTCGACAATATCAAATAAACTTTTAACCAAATAATTAATGTCTACCACGGAAGTGATTTTAGTTGTTTCATTGGTAATTCATCTATTTTCAATCATTATTTTATTTTTAAATTTTATAAATATAATGAATATGAAAGTACAAATCCAACAGATTCATGCCGGACTAACGGCCACTCTCAGTAAGGTTTTTGTAATGGAACAGCTACTAACTAAAATTAGTAATAGTTTCAGTGAGTTCATTCGTTTGACAGAAAATGTAGTTGATACCGTTAATGGTTCTAATAGTAAGGTGATGTATAAAACTACCGATGGTAAATATACCGCACGAACTGTGGACGAACTAATTGAGAAAATTAAACGTGACGGTAACACTGACGAGTATTTTACGGACGATGAACTTGACAAGTTGAAAAAGATGTTTGACCCAGATGACGATTTTAACGACGAAGAAGAGGACTGATGTTACCCAACGAAAAGCAACTCAAATCTTTGATGAACAAGATTAAAAAGAAAGCCGAAAAGAAGTACGAACAGAAACAAACTGTAAAAACTGCAGAGATACCAGAGGTATCAGAAGATACGCAGTTATTCAATGAAATGAAAAAACTTCCTTTCACGGAATAAAATCTTGATGTAATGTGCGCACATTACAATATACAATATGAACAGTATTAATACGTCTTGACAAACGTAGTAGTACGTAGTATACTCATGTATACGTTCTATAAAAGAAAAAGAACCAAAAAGAAAAGAAAAAACGTTATGTTAAATAATTTTGGATTAGGTTGGAGAAACTTATTTGAGAGTCACGTTGAATACGTTAAAACCTCAATGAGTGAAGTAAATATTCTAAGTATAGAACGTTATAACGCTATGTTGCGTATAAAGTTTGAAACAGGTGACACGCACCTACAATTTATATTAGATTGTTTTGCATATAAAATTGAACGTGACTCAGCAAAAACATGTGAACATTGTGGCGAATACGGTTTTCGTCGATTTGGTGAGTGGTTACAAGAACCACTTTGCTTGTGCACCCCATGTTACGTAAAGCATGTGGATAGCATTCTTTCTCAACAATAATTTTTACGAGGTATTATGTTTTACGTAGAAGAAGATATTGTTCCAGTGGTAGATGTTATTAGTCGCCGTCTTGGACCAGCTGGAACTATGGCATATGGTAAGAATGTGCTCATGAATGTTACGTTGTCCACACCAGAATTCGGTACTGTATGGTATGGGGATTTTGAAGGGACGGCGGCAACACTACAGAATATTCTTACCGAACTGTCCAACGAAACGGGTTATTCTATTCAGAGTAATCACTAACCCCTTGACAAGTACAAAATTTGTCATTAGATATTAATTGTGAATGTGATTACGTAGGAAAACCACATTCGATACTATCAATCCTACATATTATTAAAATAAGAGGTTATGTTATGATGTCAGAACGAATTGTATCACCGCAGAGGTATGACCGCACAGTACGTGGAATGCGTAGTTGGTTGTATAGTCTTGTCCGTCGTCGTAACGGTTCAATGGTAACCGCCGATGACGCTCATGTGTATCTTGACCGACAGGGTTTCCGAAAGAACGAGATTTATACTCGTCTGTCCCTTATCAATTCCGTTCTCCGTGACGGTAATTTCGATGTAATTGGTCAGGTTCCATCAAGTCGTCCCGCAGCTAAGCGGCGTCGAATTAACGCATGGACGGTTCGTTAATAACGAAGGTTTTCAAAAAACACGTTATACTTATCAGAATAGAAATGGGGAATAATTTCCTCATTTCTATTTTGACTTTATACCAATAATTAAATGACTACCCTTGAAAAAGAAATTGAACGAATTCGATATGAATTGTCAGTAACGATTCCAGAAGAGTTACAAGAAGCTACCTTTTCAGGAGATGTGTTAGAAAGTTCTGAATATTCTGAAATTTTGTCTAGACAGTATTTTTTGAACGCACGATTAATTCAATTAAATAAACGTTTGCATGCTGAAACTACCCGTAACTCTGAATTAATATCGTATACACATGTAGGCGTAGGTTCGCTGGTTGAACTCTTATGTAAACGGACGCATGTAAAACGACAAATTAAATTAATTTCATGTGAAGTATCGGATGAAGAAACTTCATATGAAGAAGTTACGGTAAATTCCCCCATCGGAAAAGCATTATATAATAAATCTATCAATGATGAAATTAATGTATACACCCCGTCAGGTATACAACAATATCAAATAGTGTCGTTAACGACAATACATAATTTAAAAAGTTGACTTGACTTTTACTAGTTCCATATTTATATTACAGAGGTGGCTATGAACTCCAATAAAGAAAAGTTATATGTAACGGTTGATGTGGGACCATATACGGTTCTTTTAGTCGCCGAACTAGTACTAATAGTACTGAAAATTTTGAGTTATATTCAGTATTCTTGGTTACTTGTATTATCACCAATTATATTGGTAGTATTATCTGCATGTATTATACTACTAGTAACTTTCTTAAAACTGTTAAGAAACCACTTATTTTGACCGAGATTTTTATGAATACATTTTTAGGCGTGGTTATATTCATTGCGATTTTCTTACTTGTTTTACGTGTAATTACTAATAAAGAAAGTTCAAAGACCTTGCCACATAATAGTGGTACTGGTGTCGGTGGTGACGACGACACCGGTTCCAATGGAGATGTACCAAAGATTTAAATTTTTAGGGCCCGACCGGCTTCGACGGGGTGTAGATGATTAAGCGTTGTGTCTCGTTTGGTAAGACGAGTAAAACAGACCAAAAATACTAACTGGCAACTATAATTTAGCCCTCGCTGCTTAATTGCAGCCTGACGAATTAATCTGAGATGACCACATAGGGTTAATTTGTTTATTCATGTGGTATAGCCTTGATAGGAACCGTATTCAAGGTGATACTTCGGTTCTATGTTCAGTTTACGTTTGTTAGTTAACGAGAACTGAATGAATTTCAATAACTGACTACACACATAAATCCTTAATAGGAAGCAATCTCGGACAGGGGTTCGATTCCCCTCGGGTCCACTGTAGTACCATATAGGTTTCTGTTAAAGTAATATTACGGAGATTTGTATGTGGCGTATATTTTTATGTAGAATGGGAATACACAAATATTGTCTTGATGACGAAGATATGGTCAGACTAGAAGAAAAAATACGAATACTTCTTTATAGACCAACCACGTTGTATCATTTACGTACATCAAAACGATTAATTGAGCAATACGAAAAAATGATGTATATAAATCACCCATTGACAAATATTGAACGGTATAATAGTTTAGTTAAACTTTGGCAGCACAAATTTAAACTTTGGAAACGGATGTAATATGGTTCTGACACGACGTATTAAAAAACTTTCGAAAGCAATGGTATCAAAAATTTCTGGACGACATGTACTGACCTGTACGGAATGTAATGTCGAGGAAGTAGAAGTACCTGCCGATGTTGGTAAAGTAACGTGCTGTTATTGTGTCCAGAAAATGATTGCACCACCACCCGGTTATAAATCTAAAGATTCTAGTGAATCGAAGAAACCTCGTGGCTGGCATTTCAAGCAATATTATGAGCAGGATGGGATTGTATATTCCAAGGGTCAGATTGTCACAGATCCAGCTGAGATTAAGTTGTTGCGTAAGAATGGAAACTCTAAATCCAAGGATAAGACAGTAAAGACCCCTGCCAAGAAAGTCGGTAGAAAGAAGAAAACTATATCTACTAAGAGTAAAAAACCATGATAGTTCTACCAAATAAATCTGCACTCGTGTGGGAACGATTCTTACGAGAAAATGAGATATTAGTGTATAAGTTTATTATACGGGAAATTAAAAAGAATTTAGATGACCCGGCAGATAAAATTGAGTTATTTAAGTTTGAAGATAATACGATGTTTGCATGGATTCCCAAAAAACGTGTGTTAGACACATTGACTAGCGCACTTGACATATTCATAAAAGCAGAAGAATATGAATATGCACGTAAAACCGATACGTTGATTAAACAATATCACATTAATAAACTAATCTCAGAGAGATGATTTATGGAATTTGAAACAACTAGATGCGTTGTTCTCAATTCCACATATGAACCAATAGCAGTTGTTACTTCTAAACGGGCACTTATTTTAATCCTTGAAGGTAAAGCTATTGTTGTGGAAGAACATCCAACGATGGTGGTACGGTCACCGTCCACTACTTTAAAAGTTCCTATTATGGTTGCTTTAAAGCAGTTCGTTCGCGGTAGAAAAATTTTCAAAACATCTGCAGTCTTAACGCAAAGAAATCTGTTTATACGTGACAATTACACATGCCAGTACTGTACACGACATCGGTCACAGTTCAGGTCGTTTGAGTTTTTAACACGGGACCACATTATTCCAGAATCTAGAGGCGGTAAAGACACCTGGGAAAATCTTGTGACGGCCTGTTCAACGTGTAACAACAAAAAGGCAGATTACGACTTAGATGAAGTCAACATGAAGTTACAGAAAAAGCCAACCGTCCCGACGTTATTCGAGTTGTGGATGAAACACAGTCAAAAGCGCGTTAGTAAGATACTCACACAGACAACATAATATTTCAAAAGGTTATTTATCATGTTAGAAATGCACACAGAAGAAGTTATTCAGGAAAATTATAATAAATTCATGGCATACGTTGAACAGGATTCACGTGCCGAGCAGTTAAAGACTCTGTATAAGGTGTTTGAGACAGAGTTGGTAACTGCGCCAGCATCCGGAAAAGTACAGTTTCATAACTGTTTTCCTGGTGGGTATCTTGACCACGTATTACGTGTGATTGACACATCGTTGAAGATGGCATCCTTATATAAGACCTGCGGTGGATATATTGACTTTACCAAACAGGAATTAATTTTTTCAGCAATGAACCATGACTTAGGAAAGCTTGGTGTTGAGGACCAGCCATACTATATTCCACAGGATTCTGATTGGCATCGAAAGCGTGGCGAATTGTACAAGCGCAATGACCAATTACAGTACTTTAATCCACCCGAACGAGGCTTAATGCTACTTCAGAAGTACGGAATTCAGGTAACGGAAAATGAATGGTTGGCAATCAAACTGTCTGATGGTAATTATGGTAAGGGAAATGATGCGTATTTGGGAAGTGATACCATGAAAGTTAATTTACCCTATATCATTCACTGGGCGGACCACCTTTCTACGAAGGTGGAAAAGGATAAAATTAGATTGGATTTCAACATTTAAAATATTTATACATGTAAGACGCTCTATGGAGGTCTTATATACCATTGTCCAATAGTGGAAATGGTAACGTCCAAATATGGAGATTTTTATGACAAAGTGGACAATTCAGCGAGTACCAAAGTCGGTTATTGAAAAAGAAATGGAATTCAATCGTGACAATCTGGTCAACACTTTTGACCGATTCTTCGATGAAGCATTCCGAGGACAGTTCCCAGACCTCTACAAAGGATTTGGAATTGAACCCTTCAGTAAGGCGGCTTATCCAAAGGTTAATGTTCTTTCATTTGATGATAAAGTTGAAATTGAAGCGGAAATTGCAGGATTCCATAAGGAAGATATTTCCATTCAAATTGAAGATGATGTATTGAGTATTGTTGGAAAAGCCTCCCAACAGGTCGAGCAAACTGATAAATCTGTTTATCTTCTCCGTGAACTCAAACGTAGTTCGTTTAGTCGGTCATTTAGGCTCACTGACCAGTTGGATGCCGATAAGGTTGAGGCAACGTTCAATAATGGGTTACTTTATATTACTATTCCACGAAAAGTTCAAACGCAGGAGACTAAAGCTAAGACGGTGGTAATCAAGTAATTACAATCAAAAATGGAGGTTTAGTATGTGTGGATGTCTAATTTGCCATTGTGGTACCTACACTAACGTAACTGCTAACTGACTAGGGGGTGATCTTTTAACAGTTACGTTCCACCATAAAACCTTAAAATATGGAGCAATAAAAAACGGGTCGCCATCAGCGACCCGTTTTCGTTTACAATGTGTACGTATTACGTGGCTACAGATACAGCCCATCCCTTTGCAGTCAAATTATCAATCGCATCTAATCCAGTTTGATTCGTAATTGCTGCGTTAGTTCCACTGTAATTATTAACAAAGTCAGCATATCCGTTCGTCAACCCATTTGCATCCAGTGCAACTAATATTTGTGTTATCATACTTTCCGATAGGGCACCATCTCTCAAGTCAATTTCAAGTAAATTGGGTAATGTAGTAAACGTCAAAGAAGTTAAATTAGTATTATCAGCATACAGTATTTCTAAATTGGGTAGAGTTGATATATCTAATGTAGTAATCGGTTGGTAAGGTAGTTCTAACCTAGTTACATTCGGGAAATTGCTAAAAGAAATGGAATTAATGTATTGCGAATTGGTATTAGGACCAATTAGGCCAGCAACTAATAGTTTACTAACATACGTAGAAGGATTTACGTTAATGACAACGGACGTGGTTCCGTTAAGAAATGTGGGAATTGCTCTGTAAATATCAAATTCATACAGTGAATTATCAGTGGTATATTCTGTATAAGTTGCAGAAAATCCATCGTCGAAGTTTGCAGTAATCAAAGTATTATTTAATGTTGCCAAAACTTCCGATGATTCCGGAAAATAAACTCTGAAATTAAAGTTCCACCCAGGAGGAAAAAGTGTCTCCTCAATAAATTCAACACCCATTAAGATTTGCCCACCGGATGTAGGCTCTTCTTGAATTTGTAAACTTGATTGACCACCCCCGGCCGCCGCTGCGGTATTATTCACGGTTACTTGCATTGCTTGCTGTTCCATTAAATAATAATTGTATCGTTTTAATTGTTCATTTAACGGAAGTCTTCTGATATAATCTAGTTGAACAAAATGTTGCCAACTCATAGTATCTAGTATAATCATAGTAATTCTGATTGGTTGGAGTATATATAATATATAGTGTTCTATCCATTCCTTTTACCAAAATTCAATGAATACACGAACATCACTTATTACGGCAACGTCACTAACAGCCACATTTGTGGCTTTATGTGCGGCTATTTTCTCTGTCACGGGCATTGCAAAATTATTTGCAGGTGCTGCACTTAGTGCGGGAATTATGGCATCTGCATTAGAGTTAGGAAAAATCGTGAGTATTTCATTCTTATATCAATATTGGAAAGAAATTCCAAAAACTCTTAAATATTATTTATCGACTGCTGCTGTCATATTAATGATTATTACATCCGCCGGTATCTATGGGTATTTATCGTCTGCCTACGCTAAAGTGGCCGCTACACCCCTAGCGTTGACCGCTAACATCGAAACAAACCAGGGTAGGATAAACAGTATCGACCAAGATATTAAACGTAAGGAAGACCGTCTTAATCAATTAATAACTCTACGGTCCCAACAAGAAACACGATTGGACCAATTAGTTTCTAAGTCAACGTCGGGTAACAGCAGTTCTATTAGGATAGCACAAAATGCGTTAAATGCGGCAGACAAAAATGTTACGAGTTTACAAAACGAAATAACCAACCTTTCAGCTCAGAGGGATAGTTTAAATGGCCTCAATATTAGCAAACGTGTGGAAATTGAAACAAATGGTGATATCGGGACTTTCGTCTATATTGCAAAAATATTGGGAACTGACCTTGATACGGTGGTCAAATGGTTCACGTTCGTCATTGTTTTAGTATTTGACCCGTTGGCAGTTGCTCTCGTAATTGCTGTAAATTTTCTGTTAAAAGGTAGTACGGATAGTGATGAAAAGGTATATACCATATATTCCGATGAAATCGTAAACGACCCACCTACGTCGGAAGAAGAAAGTATCGTAGTAGAGGTACCGCAAGAACGAGTGGAATTTACAAATCCCAATTTTGATTGGAGTAATAAAGAACTTTGGGAAAATAATCAAAATGCAATAAACTATTATAACAGTCGTATAAATTCACGGATTTAATACTTGACATTGTATGTGTGATTTGGTAGATTACAATCATCTCAACTAATAGGTTATTTACATGCCCCATAATGTCGGTTATTGTTGTATCAATATGACGTTGCAGAAAAAGAAAATCACCACAGGTAGAGGTATGATTCAACGTACTTTCAAAGAGAAAGGCTTGAAGTATGCCTCTGAATTGGCACTTCTTAACGCCAAAGACCTTGTGAAGATTATTGAATGGAACTACGAAAATGACGTAGAAGTCTTTCGTATGGGTTCTGGAATTTTCCCGTGGGGAAGTGAATACGATGTACGTAACCTCCCCGATTATGATGAAATTGCCGACACACTGGTGCTTGCTGGTCAACTTGCAACATTCCGCAGTCAACGTATTACTGCTCACCCCGACCACTTTGTCAAACTGGGTTCCGTAAAAGACAAAGTTGTAGAAAATTCCATCAAGGATTTGGAGTTACATTCTACTGTGTTTGACCTCATGGGATTGAGCGCAACACCATACAACGCATTGAACATCCATGTCGGTATGAACTTTTCCAAAGAAACCGCCGACCGTTGGATTGCTAGTTACAACCGACTTTCCGAAAATTGTCGAAATCGTATGGTTGTAGAAAACGACGATAAGCAGTCGGCCTTTTCTGTAAAGCAGTTGTTCGAATATATTCATGCACGAACAAGTATTCCGATTACATTTGATTATTTTCACCATCAATTTCACCCAGATGGGTTGACAACCGAAGATGCAGCAAAACTTGCGGCAAGTACATGGCCTCGTTCAATTACGCCACTCTTTCATTATAGTGAGAGTAAGAATCTCAACGAGAATGTAAGTGGTAACCCACGTGCTCATGCAGATTATGTGTTCAATAAAATTGAAGACTTTGGACTTACCTTAGATTTTGACCTTGAGGCAAAAGCAAAAGAACTGGCACTATTCAAGTATCGGAGTTTACCATGATGATTAGTTTTGCAATTACTACACACAACGAAGGACAATATATTCAAGACTTATTGGACCAATTGGTTCCGTTTTGTGAAACGTCTGGTGATGAAATTGTCGTGGTTGATGATTTTTCCACTGACCCATTTACGATTAATGTGTTAGAGGGATATGAACGAGCTGGCTCTATTAAGCTTCATCAACATGCCTTAAACAAAGATTTTGCCGGTCATAAAAATTTCTTGACAGAACAGTGCATGGGTGATTATATTTTCCAAATTGATGCAGATGAAACGTTCAATCCAAATCTATTAACATATCTACACGATATCGTGGACAACAATGGCATTGATTTATTCCTCATTCCTCGCGTCAATGTAGTAAACGGGTTAACCGATGATGATATTAAACGTTGGGGATGGCAAGTAAACGAACATGGGTGGGTCATGTTCCCCGATTATCAGACTCGTTTATATCGTAATCATGTAGATATTAAGTGGGAAGGTAAGGTCCACGAACGTATTGTCGGTCATAAGACGCAAGCACCACTTCCCGCCGAAGAAGAATGGTCACTTTATCATATCAAGGATATTGACCGACAGAGAAAGCAGAATGAACTGTATCAGACTATTGTGAGGTAAATATGAAAACGGCACTAACATATGACGATATAACATTACTTCCGTCATACAGTGAAATCGAATCTCGTCAAAATATTGACCTAACAACACAGTTGACTACTAATTATTCTCTTAGGGTTCCGTTAATTGCCTCGCCAATGGATACGGTCTGTGACGGTTTTATGGCTGCAGCAATGGCCGAACTAGGGGGAATTGGATGTATTCATCGGTTTATGCCAATTGAACCACAAGCACATGAAGTAGTATCTACCAGTAGACAGGTGCGGCTAAATTCAACATGGACGCAACATGTTATGGCAGCAGTCGGTGCAAATGGTGATTATTTAGAACGAGCACAGGAGTTGACAAAAGCAGGTGCTAATGTTATATTAATAGATGTGGCACATGGACACCATAAGTTCGTAAAAGATGCTATAACCAATCTAAAAAAACATCTACCCGTTCATGTAGATATTATTGCTGGAAATGTTGCAACTCAACAAGCCGCAATAGACCTTGAATATTGGGGAGCAGATGCAATCCGAGTGGGTATTGGTGGTGGTTCATTATGTACTACCCGAGTAAAAACTGGGTTCGGTGTTCCAAATGTTACATCCCTTGAAGATTGTAGTGACGTAGTAACGGTACCAGTTATTGCTTGCGGTGGCATTCGTAACAGTGGTGATATTGCCAAGGCACTAGCAGTTGGAGCCAGTTCGGTTATTTTAGGGTCACTGTTGGCAGGTACCAAAGAAGCGCCTGGTGCAATTATAGAGAAGTCAAACGGTCTGTATAAACGATACCGTGGAGCGGCATCTTTGGAAACAAAAACGGTACACGGGCAAGCACCTAGAAATGTTGAAGGTGAATCAACCGTTGTACCATTTAAAGGTTCTGTCAATTTCACAATTGAAAGATTACTTGATGGGCTACGTTCAGCTCTGTCTTATGCTGGAGCAAATAACCTTCAAGAGTTTCATCCAGAATATGTGGTGGTCACCAATGCTGGTGCACGGGAGGGTCAACCACATCTACTAACGTGAGAATATTATGATGAAAAAACTAATTTTTATAAGTGTTTTGGCATTAGCCGTATTTATCACCGATAAATTACCCAACGTCACAGTAAAAAAGATTCCAATGTCCCAACCAACGCAGGTTGAATTATTCATGAAACGAGTGGCATACATTGAAAGTGGTGGAAATCATAAAATTACAAATGAATTTGGTATGATGGGTAAGTATCAATTTAGTCCAGGTACAGTAAAAGCGTTGGGATTTAATACATCACAAAAGCAATTTTTACGAGATTCCAAGTTACAGGATAGTGTTATGTTAGCTTACATGAAAGCAAATCACCGAGAACTTGCCCCGTTGATTAGAAAATATAATGGTAAGGTCGTAAACGGTGTGAAAATAACACGAGCTGGAATTTTAGCCGGTGCACATTTTGCAGGTAGTGGTGGGGTACGTGCTTTCTTAACGGGTCGAGGTGCAAATATTGCTGATGCACGAGGAACAACCATTACAAAATATATGAGTTATTTCAGTAACTTCAACTTACCGCAGATATGATGATATTGACAGTATTTTTAGCAGTCTTATGTTTGATACTTTCTTATGTAGTGTGGAACTTAACAAAAAAGATTTCGGTGTACGAAGAGAGTATAGAAGAATTCTATTCAGCATTAACCGTAACGTTAGCAAACATGCGGTTAATAGATTCAAGGCAAATGTTTGAAACCGATGACGAGGTTGGGACTGTATTTCAACAGTTAGTTGATATACTTTCCAACCTTCGTCCTATTTTATATGGGGTAGATGTAGATGAAAACAAAGAAAACTGATTTGGAAATTCGTAGAGCTAAATTAGGTAAGATGTATTTTACCGATGAAACTGAAAAGGCAATTGTGAAGTTTAATAAAATGGATGATTTGGAGGAAAGAGAAATTATCTTTCGTGAAAAAATTCATCCAGCAATAGATAAACTTGCCGAAAATGTTATCAATAGATTTAAATTTCCCTATATAGATGGAAATTTCGAAGACATAAAAAATCAAGTGGTATCGTTCTTAGTGTTAAACCTACACAAATATACGGAGAACAAAGGAAAGGCATTTTCGTATTTTTCGGTGGTGGCAAAAAACTATCTAGTGTTACATAATAATAACTCGTACCGGGATGAATTGCGGTCAACGCATATAGTTGACCCGTCCAGTGACGAGTCTTTCTTATTAGAAGAGGTGCTCACTACAAAACCAGAGGTAGAATCATCTCAAAGGGATACTAGTGATTTTATGGAGTTATTGATTCAATATTGGGATTTTAATTTGGACCGCATTTTTAAGAAAAAACGTGATAAGGAAATTGCAAATGCGGTTGTTGAATTGATGAAACGGGCAAATACTATTGAAAATTTTAATAAAAAAGCCTTATACGTGCTGATACGTGAGATGACGGATAATAAAACAGTGCATATAACCAAAGTTATCAATAAAATGAAAGCACACGTACTACAGCAAATGAAAGAATATCGTAGGTCAGGACATTTATCCGATCCATCCATGTTTTTCGTCTGTAATCAATAAAAATAACTATTTATAAATCAGACACTTTAAGGTAAATTATATGTCCTTAGACACAGAACTTTTCGATGGAAAAACATTATCAGACTTGTTTTCAGACATCTATAAAAATACAGATAAAAAGCGACAACAAATAGACCAACTCGTATTAAGTATGTTAAAATTAATACGAACGCCTGAAGACGCTGCCGTGCTGGGCCCAGTGGTTAAAGATTTTCTAGAGGTCAATGTTAAAAACGATGAACATTTAGTTAGACTGGCTCAAATTGCACAAAGAATAGTCTCAGTTGGAACGAAAAGTAATTCTGCAGGCGATATGTTGAGTGAAGAAGAAAAATTGCAATTATTAAATAATATAAAAACTGATTTTGAAACGGTTATTAATGAACAATATGAACTAGAACAGTCCATTCAACAACTGAACAAATAATATGGCATCTGGGAATAGATACGTTACTAGAACAAAACCTTCGGGTTTATTAGCAACATCAACAACAAGTGATTCTGCAAAATCAGTAACTAAATCCTATTACGAAGCAATTGTGGTGGATGTGATTGTTGATCATTTCCACCCACAATACTCCGCAGATGGTTATAATGTCGGTATGATAAAGGTACGAATTTTTTCTGTACATGATGGTAGAGATGACGAGTTGTTGGATTGGGCAGAACCAATGGATACAACTATACAAGAATTACCATTACTTGGAGAGTTTGTTGTATTGCATAAGTTTTTAGGTAACTTTTTCTATATGAGAAAGGTTAATATTGCACATAGACTGCAAGAAAATTCAATGTTAAAATTGAATGACGCATTAAATAATCGTTCTAAAAAATTAAGTTCACCCACTACGTCCGGTAATGGTGAAATTGAGTCAGAACCGCATCAATTTGGTGAATACTACAAACCTGATAGTAGAGTACGTCCTTTGAAGCACTTTGAAGGAGATGTATTATTTCAAGGTCGAATGGGACACTCTATACGGTTTGGTTCAAGTCAAATAGATCCAAGTAGTAAAGGAATGGCTCCTAATTTGATACTAAGAACTGGACAAGCAAAGGACGTTGAAACTGACGCATGTACAAGCGACAAAATCTTCGGATTAATTTTGGAGGATGTGAATAAAGATGCATCATCTATATGGATGACATCAGACCAAGTAATTCCATACGAACCCACTACAATAAATGTAGGTTCATTTTATAGATCTATAAAAAACCCACCACAGCAGTATGATGGTGCGTCAATTATATTAAACTCCGACCGGATTGTATTGGGTGCAAAGAAAACGCACATCATGATGTTTGCCCAAGAAGAAATTTACTTGAACAGTTTTAAAAATACGGCAGTAGATACCGACAGTAGTATCATATTAACTGCAAATATTGATATACGAAATTTGGCAAGCAGAAACATTGACAATATTGCAGACAATGATTATACGATATCTGTGGGTAATAACGTGTCGATTATTGCAGAAAACGCCATATCCTTTGTAGCAGATAAATTATATTTTGGTAGTGTAACGGGTGATGCTGAACCTATGGTCGGTGGAACAAGTTTATCGAAGTGGTTGGCGAGACTCATCGTAACCTTGATGGGAACGCCTTCAGCAGTACTTCCATGGGTAGATGCAACTACTACCATAGTCCCTCTCCCAGTCCCGGGCCCGGCTACTGCAGCACATGTAATCACGCCCGTTGGGCCGGGATTATTAAATCCAGATATTATGGCGGGACTGATTAGGTTATATGGAGAGTTAGTACTGCCAAATCCTGGTCAATCTATTCCAACCGCATTTTCGGGTGCTCCGTTTAACAGTGGAGATGGATTTGTTAAGTTAGGAAATGAAGTGCCTGAGATAGTAGAAAATAACTTTAAAACGGGTAAACCGACAGTTATTGAAAACAACACATGGACATTAACTGATAACTACTATAGGACCGTATAATATGTCAGATGCAATATCCAATGCAATTAATGTAACAAAAAAGGCTGCCACTGGAGCAGCATCATCTGCGGCAAATGCTGCAGCCTCCTCTGCAGCTTCTGCGGCCACAGCAGTAATACCACCTGCTGCAGGTGCGGCTGCAGAAAAGTTAAAAAAACTACCAAGAACGAAAGACCCTGAATTATTAAAGCAACAAGCAAAAGCAGAAGCACAAAAGTTAGTCGGAGAGCAACAAACTAAGTTGGAGCAAGAAAAGGATAAAAAAATAGAAGAACTAAAAGATAAAGCGGCATTTCTTGGGCCATTACTTGCAGCAGGTTTGGCATTATATCTAAAACCTCCTATTTTAGATCCAAAAGTATTAGCAACAATTGTTTTTTTAAGAGCACAAAAAGAGTTACGAGAATTGAAACAGAAAGTAAGTAAGCAAAATTTAAAAAAAGCAAAAGAAAATTTTACATTTCCGATGAAACCACCGACATCGTTGACGGCACTTCCAAGTATTCCAAAGCCACCAACGATACCAAAATTACCAACACTCCCGTTATCACTACCAACGGTAAAAGAATAACCCTCACATACAGGACATTTATATGGACAGGCAATTATTAAAAGCATATATACGAACTATAGTTGAAGAAGAGGTGAAGCGTGTATTACCAGAACTTCTTGCTGAAGCAGTTGTTGAAATAAAACAACTTTCTGAGAATAAAACGCAACCACCCCAGAAAAAACCTACCTTGGACCGAGGTAGATTATCTGAACTCATGGGTCTTACATATGATGGAGAGACGTTACGTGCAACTACAAACAATATGGCGGTACCGTTACCAGAAAATGCACCAAGAGATGTTGATCCAGAAGTAGTGAAGGCGGTTACTAAAGATTATTCACAGTTAATGAAGAAACTAAAACTCACTTGAGATGATATATGGCGCAGGGCATAGGAATTACTCTACCCCTTAAATTGGGAAATACTGGATATTTTGAACAATCGTTCGATACGTTAACACAAGTTAAGTCAAATTTTATAAATCTGATACTTACTAGAAAGGGGGAACGAGTTCATCAACCCGAATTTGGTTGTGGTATCCATGATTACTTATTTGAGCAACTTACCGCTGAAAATATTGAAGGGGCACGACTGTCGGTGGTTGACGCAGTAGAACGATGGATGCCGTTCTTAGAACTGGTACAATTTGAGTTAAATTCTGCACCTATTGACATCGATAACAATAGACTACAATTATACGTGGGATATAGGCTCAGAAGAAATCCGAATATTAGAGATACAATAATTTTGACGTTTTAGGAGATAATTAATGGCAGTAAACCAATCTATAACTAAAAAATTTACACCAAATTTTAAAGATGTAAATTATTTATCAAAAAATTTCTCCGAATTCCGTCAAAATTTGATTGAATTTGCTAGAACGTACTATCCAAACACGTATACGGATTTTAATGAAGCGTCACCTGGCATGATGTTTATGGAAATGGCAGCATATATCGGTGATGTAATGTCATTTTACATAGACAATCAATATAAAGAAAATTTACTACTGTTCGCCAAAGAAAGGCAAAATGTTGTAGCAATATCCCAAGCACTTGGATACAAACCAAAATTAACTGCAACTTCTACGGTGGAAGCGACCATATATCAGATGGTTCCAGCACTCGGCGCATTAAACAATTACGAACCGGATAAACGATTTTTTTTGAGAGTACTGACAAACTCTAAATTTTCTACAGACGTTCCTCCGATACAATCATTTAGGTCAATTCAAGATGTAGATTTTGCAGACGCGTCGGGTAGAACAATTAGAATTCTTTCCAGAGATATCAATAATGCACCTACAATGTATGTGGTATCTAAAAAAATAAAATTAGTGTCGGCAGATTTAAAAACAGTCACATTTACTTTTGGCTCTGCACAAAAATTTACGAGAGTAGAAATACCAGATTCGAATGTCGTTTCAATTGTTGGTGTAGTTGATAGTGAAAACAATCCTTGGTATGAGGTTGATTATCTCGGTCAAGATTTAATTCTAGAAGAAAAAAATATTTCTACACGTACGCCTGATGGATTTTTTGCAGAAGATACACTGGAAATAAACTCACTACCTCCTGCAAAATTGGCAGTGTTGCGTAGAAAACCTAGAAGATTTACTACTCGTGTAAATTCAAATTTAAAAATGGAATTATGGTTTGGGTCTGGAACTAATAACTTAGATGATGAACTAGTAACACTTAACTCCGGACAAATTGCAAATACAAAATATAATCAAGGAATTGCAAACGTAAGTTTAGACCCTTCAGATTTCTTACAGAGTGATAGTTTTGGATTGGCTCCGGCAAATACCACATTAACAGTGACGTATTTAGTTGGTGGTGGAATTGAATCAAATGTGGCATCAAATACCATAAATAAGGTAGATTTTCCATTAATTGCAAATTTGGGGTCCGATTACACTGCAGCAGAACAAAATTTATTTGCTGAAGTGGTGGCTAGTTTAGCAATAAAAAACGAAGAACCTGCTAGGGGTGGCGGTAATATAGAAACTGTTGAAGAAATTCGACAAAATGCCTTAGCATTTTTTAATGCACAAAACAGAGTAGTTACTGATAAAGATTACGTGGTTCGTTCGTTGGCAATGCCATCCAAATTTGGACAAATATCAAAAGTATTTGTTGTCAGAGACGAACAAATTAGCGAAATAGAATCTCAAAATCCAGAAACGTTGCTAGTAAATAATGACGCAAATCCGTTTAATAATAGAACGTATGTATACGATCCAGTTGCTCCAAATTCAATCAATTTGTACGTATTGGGATATAATGCCGAACGGCGTTTAGCACCACTTAACGCATTAGTTAAGAAAAATTTGGCAAAATATTTAGAACAATATCGTATGTTGACAGACGATGTAAATATTATTGATGCATTTGTGGTTAATATTGCAGTGGAATTTCGTATCATCGTGTACAGAAATTATAATATGAATGATGTAATTGCCCGATGTATCGATGCAATTAAACAATTTTTCAATATAGACAAGTGGCAAATTAATCAACCAATTATTATGAATGATTTACGATTAACAATTGGGTCAGTGGAAGGAGTACAAACGGTCACCGACGTTATTGTTACCAACAAATATAAATTCAAAGATGGAAGAGATTATTTCGAATATCGATATCCTATCGATGAGGCAATTGAAGATGACATTATCTATCCATCGCTTGACCCGTGTATATTTGAAATACGATATCCAGAAACCGATATTGTGGGCTACGCTAGACAATAGATGAGATAATATATGAGAACGTTTTTATCACCCACACAAGATACCACAATATATCAACGATACCCGACCATTAATACCGGTTTGGATGAAATTTTAGAAATTGGTAAGTTAACTCGTACGCTTGACGGGGATGTTATGTATGCATCCTCATCAGTCCGTGCATTAATTAATTTTGATATACCATCTGCGCAGCAATATCCAAGTAATGCAAAATATTATTTACATTTTCGTATAGCAAATGCAAAAAATGTAAAACGTTATCAGCAATTAAACGTATATCCGATATCAAGTAGTTGGGTAGAGGGTAGTGGATATTTTTATCAAGATGTGAAAAATATGCAAGATGGTGCAACATGGAGTGAGTCTGACAGGTTGGTAAATTGGACAACATCTGGCAGTGATTTTGTATCTACTCCAAGTGCTTCATATGTAATGAAAAACGTGCCTATCGAAGATATTAAGATTGATGTTACAAGTATCATTGCGCCCGTTGTATCTGGTAGTACATCGTTGTGGAATGGATTACTAATAAAATACCCCACGGGGGATGAACTAGATCAGAACAATAAAGGAAATATTAAAGTATTTTCTGGAAATACTCACACCATCTTTGCACCTAAGCTAGAAATTGTGTGGTCGGACCAGCAATTCCAAACGGGAAGTTTGAAACCAATACGTAACAGTAACGTGTCGATAATACCACGCAACATCAAAGAGGCATACACCCGTGGCGAGATAGATAAGGTGTATTTGGTTACCAGAGATTTATATCCAGATAAAAAATACGACTCCGTACAACGATATCGTAATACATATTATTTACCGTCGCAATCATATTTCAGAATAACCGATGATGTCTCTGGTACAGTGTTGTATGATTTTGATCAATATTCTGCAATTAGTTGTGATGTGTCGGGTTCATATTTCGTACTGGATACATCCGCATTGGAAATAAATCGATATTACACCGTGGATATAAAAATTAAATCCGGTAGTTTAGTGTTCTTCCCAGAATTTAAATATACATTCAAGGTAGATGCCGATGAGTAATTTTTTAGATTCATTCCTACAAAAATTTTTGGTGACATTACCAAAAAATAATGATGACATCATTACAGTAACAACTCAAAATTTTTCTCAAGAAGGTGACATATTTACCGTAGATACACGGGTTATAAATCCTAGTGTAATACCGACTACACAATCACTGGCAGAATTACAACCTGAAATTTCCTATACCCATCCGTTTAAAATTGTAACTCCGTTGGATTATGACGGGTCAACCATTATAGTCAGTCCAAATATTGAAACGCAGCCAACTGCATCACAAGGATATTATGTTCCTATTTATTTTGAACGATATAATAGAGAAGTAATGGCTAACATAGATAGAGATTTTACTGAATTAACACTAGTTTTTATTAGCGGTGATGACACCGTGGAGATTGGTTAATATATGCCAAATCAAACTAATTTTCGAAGTGATATTACCACCAAGACAGATATACGATTTTTAGCGTCTAGAGTAGTAAATAATCCAAGTGAATTAATTCTATTCGAAGAAATACCTGCCAGTTTTGGGTATGACAATAATGATAACGTAGAATTACATTTCTACTCTCTTATAACAAATGTGTTAGTACTAAGTATTACTGTCAAACTATCGGATGACGTATTAAAAGTGCATACTGTGAAGTATGCGGATAATACGTATAAAAATTACTTACGAATTGACTTTACTAAATTGTTTATAGATAAAAACATTATTCTAGTATCAGGTGATTACAGAGTTGCAATCAACTTTTTTGCCGATGAAATTGGTACATATGAAAACAAAATTTTAAATATAGATGTAATATCAGATTCTAGAACAGAAGTACAATTATCATTTAACAATTCAATTGACGCTCCAGCAATACGAAGTAATAATGTTTTAGCAAAAGAGTTTGTTGAAAAGGCATTCAATAAAATTGATGCAGCAGGAGTTGCAGAAAAGATATTTAAATCGGGTGTTCAATTAAACGACTCCACTGAAGGGGTAACTGCACGTAACATCATAGAACGCATAGAAGTGGTTGACCAGACATACGAACAAACAATAGGTAAAATTGACCGATTGGGTATACTCAGTGAGTTTGAAAATGATTTAAATGAATTTGTTATGAATTTATATCAATATGTGGTAGAAGAAATAATTATTAAAGGTGACGAACGTATACAAGAAGATGAATATAGAAATATTATAGAAAAAGTAGTTAATGAAAAAATTAATACGTTTTCGAATAGTGCAGACAGACGAATACAAGTTAGTTAATATTATTTAAATGGAATATATACATGGCTATTGGTGACAGTTGTAGAACAGACTCAGATTGCAATTCAAATACCTTGTTTGACACGGCGCTAATTTGCGTTAGCGGGCAGTGTAGAGAGGCTTCGTCTGGTGGAGGGTCATCAAGACCAACACCGACGCCAACGACTGCACCAGTTCAAACCAGTGATTGTGATGTTGCGGCACAAAATTGCCCACCTGGGTCTGTATGTGTGTTCCAAGGGGTAACTCAAACGGGAGGAGTAGTTGGAATTGGTGTTGGAATGGGGACGGGGATAAATTTTACACCAATTTATAGATGCGTTCCAGTGATTCTCCCCACGCCAACACCAGTACCACCCACACCAACACCAAGTCCAACACCAGGCCCAACACCAACACCAACGCCCACACCAACACCGGGCCCGTCACCAACGCCTACACCAACACCGGGTCCGTCACCAACGCCTACACCAAGTCCAACACCAGGCCCAACACCAACGCCAACAGTGACGGGTCCAAGGCCAACGCCAACGCCCACGGCTGTCATAATAACACCAACGTCAACACCGCAAGTACCACCAACACCAACGCCAACTGTGGTACCATGGAGACGTTGTATAGATGGTACACTTAGTACAGCACCAATACCTACAGATTATAGGTCTGCTAACTATTTAGGGGTTGAAGGTGGTATTTGTTGGGAACCAACTACTATAGTAAGTTTTGAACCGGATTTAAATATTGCATTAAATTTTATATACAATAGAGGCACCAACAGGTATCCACCCCCTCAAGTTATTAGGGCATTTAATCCTTCGTACGCGAGTACTTTTCTCACAACGTTCCAAACCAATCCGGAAATTGTTATAACACCTAGTACACTTACGTTGACACCTAGAGGTTCAACAACATTTACCGTAGGTATACGGTCGGAACTATATGATAAATTAGGTGACGGGGATTCAAGAATTAAATTAAATGTAGATATAACGGAACTTTAATATATGCCTCTAAAAAATTTCACAACGGGCCAAGTACCATACTTGGAAAATTATACACCATTTCCAGAAATTGCAGAAATAACGACTGTTGGAGATATGTTTACGTATGATTTGGCGCCAAATACTAATCCAACTATTATAGAATATGCGTTGGGAACGGACAATTCATATGTTGCTACACTTAATATACGTAATATTACTGCAAATGTTGATTTGGAAGCGGTAATTACGTATTCCAAAGATTGGTTTATTTTAAAGACTTCAACCGATGCGGTATTCGAAGATGCAGCAAATAATACGACGAAAATTACAAAGACGTTTAAACCGTCAGAAATACTAAATATTGATATTATGGTAAATAATTTTGTATTAGATTTGGCTCAGTTAGACAATCAACTTACTTCTATAAATGTAGCAGTAACAAATATAACTAATACGGATATTGCCAGAAGAAATGTTACTATTCAACCGTATAATCGCCGTGTACTTCCAAATTCGTTGAGGATAGAATAATATGAGTAATATAATACCTCTCACGGAAGCAGAAGCACTTTCTTTAGAAACTGCTAACGAGATTCCTCCAAATTACGTTAGAATACGTACCACGTTGGGTGGATGGGTGTGGGTGGACGAACAGCGATATCCTCAACTAGCAAACAATTATAGAACAGGTGTATTAACCGGTGGTGAAGCAGCACCTGCCGGTGTCTACCTACGTGCATTACCACCCGATCGAACTCCACAATCGCAAAGTGCCAGTATACCACCCAATCAAAATACGTCAAGTACAAACACATATAATAACACGGTCACAACAACTGCAGTATTAAGAAGCAAAATTAAGGTCAATCTAACATATCCTATTAAAATAAGGGTTAATCCTGAAGTAACGGCACGGCAAACGGCAAATGTTCAGTACCAGTTTCAATTAAAAGTAGATTTAATTGATGTGAACATTTCTCAGCCACTGATAAGTGCATCATTTGATTTCTTAAACGCTGCAATTAGAAATTATATAGATGAGGAGCGTGAACTTAAGACATTATTAAACTACGGTGACGATAAACAGACAGTAGTGGTTGCACAGCGATATGGTCAACGAGATTTAAATACCGTAAATACTATTCAATTAAAATTATTGCAACCAATTCCCGACGAAATACAGACACAGACACCTGTGTTTTTGAGTAGAGAAGTTGCAAAAACAGTAATTGATAAAATTAGAGTACGATTCCCTCCACAGATAGATACAACACCATACTTAAGACCAAAAAATTTAGGAGTAGCAACAGACTTTAGTCTCGGTAAGAGTTTAAACAATGTTACATTAAAATTATTATCACTGCAAACGGGTTCTGTAGGTGCAGACGACCTATATAAGAATAAAACGTTTGAGGACGAAATATTCAGAAAGTGGTACTCATACGACTTTGACTCCGCAGAACTAAATCTAGATTTTACAGACTATAATAAGTTTGTTTTTTATGGCTCTGCAACAATGCGTTTGCAGGCATTTAGAGAAAAATTAAAACTTATAGAAAACATCGAATATAACAGACAACAGTTTCTATCGTCATCTGTATATTCAATGCAAACATCTTCTGCTGCAGCAATTTTTATTCAAGATAAGAGTGCGCAATATGCGCTGGAAAAAGAAAACATCATTCGTTCATTTGATAGATATGAACAACACTTATACTTCACATCGGGGTCTACACTGCCATATACAGCATCTGCGTGGTATGCAGATACTGGAACGGAATTTAATTCTTCGTCATATTGGCCAAAAATAGGAAATGTGATTGCACCAGTGTATAGTCCTGAAGTAGAGGAGTGGTTTAGTACACAACTTGAAATTGCACAACGATACGATGAATTTAATGAAAATAATTTAATTAATACTATTCCAACGCACGTACGTGAACATGAGGAAAATTCTCCTTATATCACTTTTGTGACCATGATAGGACATTTCTTTGATACATTAAAACCATACGTTGATCATTTCCCATACATATACGACCGTGGTCTGGACCCAAATCAAGGATTATCGAAAGATTTAATCAATGAAATTGCAGAAGCAGTTGGATTTACTATGCCAACGGTTAATTCAATATATAATCTTGCCGATAATATTCTTGGAACTTTAGAGGAAGAACCTCGTCGTGACATTACGGCAGAAGTGTACAAGCGATTGTTACATAACTTACCGTTCTTCGTAAAATCCAAGGGCTCCAGAACATCGCTATTAACTTTAATAAAAACATTAGGCTTTAAAAATTCATTAGTAACTGTACGAGAAACTGGTATAGCAAGTTCAGGCTCATTTTATATTTTTGACGAAAATTCGACGGGATTGTATTTTAGTGCATCAACTGCAGTGAGTTCAAGTACAACGTCATCAATGATGCCGTATATACAAATTCCAATGCTGAACAATCCAGAAACATTACAACTGAATTTGGCATTGGATACCAATAAAATTACAACTATCATCAATAGTAATAATGGATGGGAGTTATTAGCCGTACCTCATCCATCTATACCAAAAATTGGTAGACTTGAATTACGTAATACGTCTGGGAGTTCTTCAATAATTACTAATTACGAAGAAATATTTGATAATGAATTATTCAATATTGCATTACGTAGTACTGTCGATGAAACAAGTTTACGTTTGATAAAAACTGAAGGCGATGATATATTATTCGATTCATATACAACTGAATCTGTCACATTCAATTCGGCTTGGCAAAATACACAGACGATATATCTCGGTGGTATAGGTACACTGTACGGGAATTCTTCATTCGTAGGTACTATCGATGAGTTCAGACTATGGAATGATTCTGTTTCTGATGAAATGATATTAAATACTGCCTTTGATCCAGGTTCAAATGCAGGAGATACATATACGTCGGCAGTTGAAAACCTACTGGTACAACTGTCATTTAATAAGATTGATACCGATCTACTCGTATCAAGTTCATTGTTATTAAATGAGACTTCTGTACCAATTAATCAATTATTACATGTATCTGCGTCAAACATATCAACGGGAAGTATTGCACGATTTAATAGAGTTATTCGACAGCTAGTGCCCACGGTTGGAACGACATCATATATATCTAATAAAATAAAATTATTGGAGTATCCTAGTAATGTAACGGATGTAAATGGAGTCAAACGGCTCTATCGTTCGAAGAGTTTACTAAATCAAAAAAATAAAAAAGTTAGTAGAGGTAAGAACAGAGTAGTTCTAGCAAACTGCCCAACAGAAATTGTAAATCAGAATATTATACGTAATTTTGGTATAGAAAATATAAATACTGCATTAGGTGTACCAACAACAACGTATAAAAATTTCGAACGTTCACTAGAACGACTAAAAAATTACTATAATAGATATTACTATGTGGATGTAGATGTAAATCAATATATCCGAATACTATCGGAAGTATCTTCGGTACTAGATCAGGTAGTTGATTATTTTATTCCGTCACGCGCAGCAACCTTAAAAGGAATAGTAATTGAACAATCAATACTAGAACAAACTAGAGTACCCGTAGTACGTGAGACACGAGTTTACGGAAATAACTCTAGAAAAACCTTACAAGCGGTTGGTTCGTTGACTGGTAGTAGACCTGATTATAGTGCAACGTATACCGTTTCTGGTTTAGTTGCACCCGAACCGGAAACTACGGCAAAATATACGTTGCTACAAGCAGAAATGGAAAGTACACCAGTTATCACAGCCACAACATCATTACTGACATCTTCGGTGGACGTAACGGAAAATGTGATACTTGCAGATATGCAAGACATAAAGGGTGCAATACTTACTATCGATGAAAATGTACTAGTAAGTAATTATACTCCTATTAATGGTACCATCGAATCACGTTTCTATGACATGAATAAGATTCCATACAATGATAATAATTATGGGTCCGTGGGCGCTGAACCATTTGATAGAATCTATCCGAGAAAATTATTAGGATTGGAAATCGAAAAAGACCGTAACGGTGGGACGAGAAGTATATATTTACCGGCATTATATGATATACCACCAATTGCGGACTTCAGAGACTTGGGAGTATACACATTCTTCAATCATCCAGAAGGAGTGTATAAATTTCCAGTAATTAAAAAACGTGTTGCATATATTCGTCCGTTAAATCAACAGTGGAATTATTCTACACAACAATTTGAAGGAATTACAACGTGGTCATTTGGTACATCATACAATTTAAACGATGTTGTTGTACAAGAAGTCAAAGTAAGTGAAACTAGTAGTTTAAATTTACAAGTTATTTTAGATGCCCGTGCCGGTAATAAAAAATATTATGCGTTCAAAACTCGACCATCATATACAGCCCCAGTCGATGGTACACGATTCTATTCGGGTAGCGTGCCATCCTATCTACCCCCTTCGTTAGATAAAGATAATTGGGAAGTGGTGCGGTTTACGCCGGAATTTGATTATCAACCTCGTCGTGTGGTATTTGACACATTTACGGTACCAGACCCGGTATTGACCAACTATAAATTAACTAGCGTTGAACTAGAGTCTGCAATTGATTTTCCGAATAGATTCGTGGATAATTATATTATACAAAATATATCTGGAAATTCTTTTATGACCGGCCAAATCATATTACAAAATATTGCCGCATTGTTGGCAATTCAAGCAAATACTGCCGGTATCCGAGTACGATTGTATAGAACTCCGGAGGCTAGAGATACAGACATATACCGTCCCGTAACACAGGCACCTAATATTGACGACGGTGTACTCGTAGACCTTTCTATAGATGAAGAAAATACTGCACAAATAATAAATCCTATTGTGACATTGGTATCCGACAGTTCGTTGTTGGAAGGTAAATTATATTATACTATAAATAACTTAACCCCTGCGGAGAAGATAGGATTTGTCTTGTCAATGTATTATTTTGCAATACAAATTCAACGGCGCGTACCATTTGGTTATTTGAGAAAGCATTATAGATATTTTAGAGATAATTCAACCTCTATCAAACGACGAAATTATTTGGGATGTAAAAATACTATTGATACTACAATTGATGGACTTTCTCCCATCCAAGTATTCTTGAGTGAAGGAACTGATTTAATTGTGGCCCCAACTCAAACGAACGAAGAAATAATTACTGGCGGTGGAGGACAACTAAATGTTACTTAATTTTTATGACTATATATTTATATTAGACCTTTCATAATCGGAGTTTACACATATGGGATATTTAACGGGAAATGAAATTACCGTGGATGCTATTTTAACAAAAAAAGGTAGAGAGTTGTTGGCAATGGGCCGGTCTGCTTTCGATGTTACGCAGTTTGCGGTTGCGGATGATGAAATAGATTATGGATTATATGACACGGCACATCCGCTTGGAACAGCATATTATGGTAGTGCAATTGAACGAATGCCAATTGTTGAAGCATCGCCAGATGAAACGCAAAATCTACGATATAAATTGGTGACATTAAATAGAGGAACAAATTCAATTCCAACGATACAAGTTGGAACGTCTGCAATTACGCTTACGTACAGTAATACAAGTAATCCTTCGTTCCCTATAACCCCCACCACTAGCGAAGGTACATTAAACGGCCCATCGTTTGGATACACGGCAATATTATATGATGCTGAAGCAGCCACGATAAGTAGTACGCCAGTACCAGGAACGAGTACCGTACCAGTATTCTTTGGTGATATTCCAATGACCAATGCAGTTGTTGTACGAGGATTAGATTTTACAATTAGACCCCGTGACGTAACTCGTAGAACTGAAACGCAGTTGGTAATTATAGGAAATCAAACCGGGGCAACTATAACCATCCCAGTTATAATTAATCCAGCAACTACTACCTAATAGGAAATACATATGAGTATCTATACAGCACTCTCAACAGACGATATCGTACGGGCATATCCAACGGTGGTGACAACTGGGTTGTGGTCCAGTGATACGGGGTCGTTAACATCGGAACTATACATTGACACGCAAAATCAAATTCCATTCAGTAAAGAATATTATTTTGATGTGTATAATTTGAGTCCAAGTGAATCGGCTGCAAATGCAGAAGTACAATTTTCCATTGCATACGGACACATTAACGGTGGCGGTTCACCTGGATTGGCCGAAAATCAAACTTCCACGTTATCTTCTAAGGCAATTTATAGTCAATATAGAAATTTATTATTAGACCCAAGCGATACAAAGTTTACATTTAATGGTGTTGAGTCTGACCATATTTATGTAATTAATATTCAACGAGCACGTATGCGTGAGCAGTTAGATCCGGGTAACTGGGAACTTCCGTTGTCGGGTGCAAACGGAATTCGTACGTATATTGATAACAGTGGCGAAGCACGTCTCAGTTCGACATTAACATCCACGACAAAAGCAGGTCGTGCATATGCAATTATTTCTGGTGCATTAGATGGTTCGGCTGGTTCGGTAACCTCCTCCACTGCATACAGTGGTTCTGGTTATGGTATAGTATATCCTGATTTGGGAATCATCGTCCTTAATCCAACAGCAATTTGTCCAGATGTAGGATTTTTCAATAACACTTCGGGTACGACTACTGGACCAAACACGGTGGCACTATCCACGCCATACTACAGTAGTTCAATTTTCTCGGCAAATAAAATTACTAGTACTCGTCCGATGGCACCAACTACACATTCCGCTGGTATAACCTACGGGGTGGAAAAATCTGCGTTTAATCACGCTGGACTATTTATTTCATTAAATTTAGCAACTAAGACAGGAAAAGCGTTCAAAGCGCGTTCTGCAGAAACTATTTCATCGACGCACTATTTCGTGCGATTAAGAAATAAATCGTATAACTATTCAAATAATCCGACATTCTACAATCCTGACAACGGTTCATTGTTGTATGCGGATTTTAAGAATAATCCTAAAGTATACATCACGACGGTAGGATTGTATAATAATCAAAACGAATTATTGGCGGTTGCAAAATTAAGTAAACCAGTTCCAAAGAGCTTCGATGAAGAAGTTCTACTTCGTGTACGTCTTGATTTTTAATCAATAACAAGACACAGAAAATAACTGACCATTACTTATATACTAGGTATATAGGGAATGGTCAGTTATTCGTTGAGAAATAAATTATGAAAATGTTTGGTACAATAAATAAAAAAGATTATTTTGTTCAAGAAGTATATAGTTCAACTCCTATGTCATGGCAGTTGGTATCCTCCTCATATGGTATGGAAATAACTTCTCCTGAGTTTTTACAAGGAGCAGTTATTGTAAATCGCGCAAACTTAAATGCAGAATTTGATGCATCAGATAAGGTAGTGCAGGGAACTCAAAATCCTGACACTGGGTTTTTAGAATATTCTTTACATAAATCTATAAAACATCTTTTTTATGACCGAGGATATTTTTATACACATGGAACGATTACGTCATCAAGTATTAGTGGACTTCCAGATGATGTATTCGTTATTAGTGTGGGACAATCATTTTATGGTGATAGAATTAAGCCTGGAAGCTTTTCTTTAACTATAGATGAAATAGGAAAGGCCGTGTCGGATGATTCGTTTGGTAATTTGTACGTAAGCCAATCTGGAACAGGTTCGTATGTGGGTAATATCTTTTATTCAAACGGTATTGCAGTAGTCAAACATGATACGGGTTCTATAACTACTGAAATTGGTTTGAATGGATTAAAATTAATAAGCAGTTCTATTCTATACCTAGACTATGAGAGTGATGTTAAATATCATCGACATGAAACCGTCGTGACATTAAAACCGACTGACTATAATATATCGGTATTCAATCCATCTATGAAAAATGTATATGAAATAAATGGAGAATTAACTGCATCATTAACGCAAAATAATATTAATCCAACTAGTGGTAGTAATGGATACAGTTTATACAATCTAATGGCTTCAAAAATAATAAAACCGTATGTAACAACAATTGGATTGTACAATGATAAATATGAATTGGTGGCAGTTGCAAAATTAGCCAATCCAATACAACGCACTTTTGACATTAACCAGATATTTATTATTAGGTTTGATACCTAATATTTTTGGAGAATAGTATGGCAACTTTAAAAGAATTATATGACAAGTCTACCTCGGCTACAATTAGTGAAGCAAAAGCCTTGGGAACATCTGATGGAAGAAAGGGTGTAAACTTTTTTGATGGAACGGGTCGTGGTCCGTGGAATCCATTATACGAAGGAACGAATGACGTATGGCAAGGTGAATTTGTTGAAAACAAAGAAGGAAAAAATGTAACTCCTGCAGCTACTAATAATAGCACATATCCACTTAGTAGATGGAAAGCCGATGCATTAAAGATTGCATTTGAAGGCAAGGGTCCAGCAAAACTGTCAGCCGGGTATTTTGGAAATACACGCTTTACCGAATTTAAAGATACTGCAGGTAGATGGACACCTGACGGTTCTAAATTACACAAATATGCGCCATTAAAAGGAAAACAATTTGCAGGTGGAAAGTCCGACCCAGGATTGAACGTATGGGCAAACACTAGAGTTGTGTCCAGTGCAACGAGTACGAGTGTACGTGGTTCACAGGGTTAATTAATTTATAAAGAGGTTATATGAAAACTCGCTCCGCAAAAAATAAAGGAAAGCGTTTACAAAACGCTCTCCGTGATTTAATACTGGAACACTTTCCGCAATTAGAACCAGATGACGTAGTTTCTACGCTGATGGGAGACTCGGGGACGGATATCAAACTAAGCCCTGCAGCACGGAAAGTGTTCCCGTATTCCCCCGAATGTAAAAATCAAGAAAAATTGAATATTTGGGCATCGTTGGAACAGGCAGAAAAAAATACTAAAGAAGGGACAGCACCCGTACTATTCTTTAAAAGAAACCGTACCAAGATGTATGTGGCAATGGATGCAGAACATTTTTTTGAGTTGATAAACCGTCTCCAACAACTTGACAAAAATTAATGTTGTTGTTAACTTGTAAGTATGATGATACTTACACTTCTCCAAGAACTATTAGGTAGTTATATTCAACAAAAGGACGAGTATTTATTTACTTGTCCTTTTTGTTCACATCCAAAAAAGAAATTATCAATTAATATTTTAACCAACAAATGGAAATGCTGGGTGTGCGGTAGTAAAGGTGGACATATTATTTGGTTATTAAAAAAACTAAATGTTGCCAAAGCGTTACTACAAAAATTTAAAGAAGAACTAGGTGAAGTAGAGATTCAGAAGTACAAAACTACCACAGTAGAAACAACATTACAGCTGCCATATGAATACAAACCACTGTGGAAAGTAGAAAAAAATTATTCATATTACCACGCAATTAGTTACTTAAAACAACGAGGAATTACCGCAAATGACATTCTACGATACCGTATCGGATTTTGCACAGAAGGCCCGTATGCTAATCGAATTATACTTCCTTCATATGATAGGAACCATCAGCTCAATTACTTCACCGCCCGACTCTTCTACGACGAAGGAATGAAATATAAAAATCCACCTGTGAGTAAAAACATTATATGTTTTGAAAATATGGTGGATTGGAATGAACCAATAATTTTATGCGAAGGGATGTTTGACGCAATCACATTGCGTAGAAATGTGATTCCATTACTTGGCAAAAATATACCAAAGGTATTAGAAAAGGCCTTGATTGAACATCATGTTAAAGATGTTATTATTTTTCTTGACGAAGATGCACGAACCGATGCGTTAAAGTTAGAACGACGATTATTGACACATAATATAAATGTTCGTGTAGTTTTTACACAAGGTAAAGATGCAAGTGATATGGGATTTGAACAAGCGTGGGAAGAAATTTCTTATGCCAAGCAAACAAATTTTAAAGAATTTATTACGCACGGGTTATTTAAATGAAAATAAATGTTCCATTTACAAAATTACGACATATTGTACATCTAGCAGATATTCATATTCGATTGTTTCGTCGTCACGAGGAATACGAACTTGCATTCGAACGACTGTATAGTGACATTCGTTCGAAGCAACTAGAAGATTTCGTCATCGTATTAGCCGGCGACATCGTTCATGCAAAGACGGACATGAGTCCAGAAATGGTTGAAATTACCTCTCGTTTCTTGAAAAATATTGCAGATATTGCTCCAACGATTTTGATTGCCGGTAATCATGACTGTAATTTAGCAAATACTAATCGTATGGATGCATTGACTCCACTAGTGAATAATCTCCAGCACCCACAGTTATATTATGTTAAGGATTCTGCAATTGTAACAGTGGCCGATACACAGTTTGCTGTCATGTCTATTTTTGACGAGCATGATACGTGGCCAGTTGCAACAGAACTAAACACTCCACATAAAATTGCATTATATCACGGACCAGTTCATGGTGCTGTGACTGATGCAAACTTTACGATTACAAACCGTCATGTAAATATTTCTACATTTGATGGATTTGATATGGTATTACTTGGAGATATTCACAAGCCGTCGCAGGTTCTTAAAGAACGTAATCCAATTATCGTGTATCCTGGTTCACTTATTCAACAGAACCACGGCGAAACACTGGACCCACACGGGTGGTGTTTGTGGAATGTTGCGGCACGGTCATTTGAGTTTGTCCCATTAGAAAACGATTATGGATATGTAACACTTGAAGTATATAACTCACGTATTACATACCCATCGAACATGCCTAAGAATGCTAGAGTGAGATTGTTCACGGGAGATATGGATACTACGGAAGTTAAGAAACTCATTACAACACTTCGTAATAAGTACAACATCATCGAAATGTCGGTCAATAAGAATAGAAAGCCGTCAAACGTGAACACAAGTACAATTCAGTCACATGATATATTAGATTTAACAAACGTTTCGTTACAGAATACGTTAATCAATGATTGGTTGGCACAGAAATATAGTACGTTGGATGATACTGTATTGAAAGCAATAGAACAAATTAATAAAGATTTGAATTCCAAAATTGTTCATGATGACCAATCCCGAAATATTCATTGGCGCCCACTACTCTTTAAGTTTTCTAACATGTTTTCATACGGGGAAGATAATGAAATTAATTTCTCTGACATGAAAGGATTGTATGGAATTTTTGCTGCAAATGCCTCTGGAAAGAGTTCTATTATGGATGCACTCATGTTTTGTTTATACGACAAGACCCCGAGAGCATTTAAGGGTGACCATATTCTAAACAATCGTAAAGATTCATTTACCTGTGAACTTGCCTTTGAAATTAATCATGAAACGTTTGGTATTAAACGCGTCGGAACTCGTAAGAAAAATGGCGATGTAAAGGTAGATGCCTCGTTCTGGAAGATATTACCCGATGGAAGTCAGCAGAATTTAAACGGAGAAGACCGTCGTGATACGAATGCTAATATTCGTTCATATGTCGGAACCTATGAAGATTTTGTCATGACTGCGTTGAGTAGTCAGAATAGTAATGCGCTCTTTATTGACAAGTCACATTCTGAACGGAAAGACCTACTCATTCAGTTTATGGGATTGAATATCTTTGATAAATTATTTGATGCTGCACATGATGAAGCAAAAGAAATCACGGGCATTCTCAAACGGTTTAAGAAGTCTGATGTAACAGACCAACTGGCGGACGTGCATCAAAATCTTGTAAAAGTCACCGATAGAATTGATGAATTTGAATCGGGGAAGGAAACGTTTGTACAGACATTATCAGATATAGAAACCCAGTATAAGGAGAAATATGCAACCAAGCGACCGGTTCCAGAGACTTCGGGTAATTGGACTGACTTACAAAATAGATTAGTAACTACTGAAAAGAAATTAAAGACTGCTCAGGAAGATGTTGCTATTGCGGAATACGCATTAATTTCCAGTGAAACCGATTTGAAGGAAGCCACCACACATTTCAATGATTATGATATGGTTGCCTTACAAGTATCATTTGACAAGTGGAATGAGTTAAATGAGTTGTCTAAGAAGAAAAATAATAGTATTCGTGTATTGAATACTAAGATTCAAGAAAAGACATTGTTTAAGACAAAATTGGAAGCATATAAGTATAATCCAAACTGTGATGTCTGTGTAGAAAATAATCGTTCTGTTATTGAAGACGTTAAGTTGACCAACGAAGAGTTAGATAACTTGTATGCTGAACGAATTATTGAGGAAGATGCAATTCGAACTATTGCTACGGAATGTTCGGAACATGCGTGGAATAAAGATTCTTACGAAGAAGCACTTGTTCTCAAAAAGGAATTAGTGGAACTTGGTCAAGAAGTGGAAAAATCTAAAAACGTATTAGTTACCGCAAAAAATACCTTGGAAAAGGTGGAAATTTCGTTGGGTAAGATTCATGATGAAATTTCGGTATACAAGACGAATGAAGAAAATATTCTACACAATCAGACGGTCGAGAAAGAACTACAAGTAATACATCGTAATATTGCAGATACCAAACAAAATATTGCCAATATAGACAGAGAACTTCGTTTATTACACGGTGACCTATCTGTACTTAATGCTAAGAAGACTGAGTTAAAAAATAAATTGAAAGAGGCTGAAGAACTGGAAATTACGTATGAAGCATATAATCATTATATGCTGGCAGTTGGTCGTGACGGGGTGCCATATGATTTGATGAGTAAAGCAATACCAAATATTGAAGCAGAAATCAATAATATCCTATCTCAGATTGTTGACTTTTCGGTGTCACTTGAGGTGGATGGAAAGAACATTAACGGAAAATTATCATATGATAACGATCGGATATGGCCACTTGAAAACAGTTCAGGTATGGAACGATTTATCACTAGTTTAGCAATCCGAGTTGCTCTACTGAACGCAAGCAATCTTCCGAAGTCCAACATGTTTATTATTGACGAAGGATTTGGGGTACTTGATGCCGACCATCTTCATTCTATGCAAATATTGTTTAATTTACTTAAATCTCATTTCGACACTATACTTATAGTAAGTCACTTAGATACAGCAAGAGACATGGTAGACAACCTCATAGAAATTAAAAAAGAGGATGGATATTCCAGTGTATCTATATAAATGGGATACTGAATGCCAAGAACCAGAAAGTCCACATTAGCTTTAAATCTTCATAAATACGATGTATTAATTGAAGACCAAGGTACACGTTCCGACTACTTTAAAATTAGCCAATTTGACGGTTATTTTTACGGTGGTCGAAACGCGTTTCTTATTGCCGGTGCTGGAATATTAAAACCTAACTCAAAAATATTAGTAGAAATCTTGAATAAAGATGGGACATCGGTGTATAGTGCACCGGTGTCGAATTTTATTGAAGGTAACTCTAGATTGGTACAAATTGAAGTATATAGTGATACGCCTATTGGACCGGGTAAGGTCGTAATACTGGGATGTGCAGAGTTTTACAAAAACGGAACACCGATACCACCAGAGTGGCGTGACAAATTTAATGTGAGATGGACTACCGATGTAATCATTTCACCACGAATTGAAAACAAAACTCCTATTCGATTTGCAAAACCACCGCAACTAGTCGTAGAGGAAAAATTCTACCTAGAACCCAGTTATTCTGCGTTTATACAACGATTACAAGAACCGTTGGATATTAAATTTGACCCCACATATCTAAATGTGTTTCCAAACGGGTATCTATTAGAAATAACTGGTCCTACCACTGCATCAAAATTTTCGTCGGAATTTTTAAACGGTAGAATTACTGGGTCACTGTCCTACTCAGCACCCGGAGTTTCTCAAAATTTAAATGTATCGTTACCTATAACGAAAATTTTCAATAGTAAACTTGCAGAAAGTAATGGTTCTCTATTATATACCGATAACAATACCTTAATACTGAATGGATTTTTTAGTAGTAGTACACTTTACACTACGAATCTTGATAAACTTGGTAATGTAACGGTAAGCGGCTCGTTGTCGTTGGAGTACGATAGGTTAGAGGTAGCTAATACGATTTATGATGTATCTTACGCAAAAATTCGTATTGTAAATCTAAGTACATTGTCCGGTGAAATTCATAAAATTAGAATTTCGTATAAACCTGCCGCAGAACCTGGTGAATATGTTGTATTAGGCGATATCACCACGGATGTGGCAGAATTATTTGCAGTAGATAGTTCCAGTACAGTTTTACCAACCGGTATATTTAATAGAAATTTACTTGTTGATGACTATTGGTATACTGCCACAATGTCATTGCAAAAAAATCAAATAGAACCAACCTTACCAACATACTATAATTCATCTTCATTAATAACTACGAAAATTACGTCTTCGCAAGTAGACTTACTGGACGCAATAAATGTAACTCCGCAGATTGTTGGTAGTTCGTATGTAAATAATGTGTCATACTTTATTGGTAACAGGTCTACAAATAGTCTTAGATTATTTCCGAACAGTGAATATACATTAACGTTTGATGCAATTGCCAATAAGTACTCGGGCTCAACGGAGTTAGCACAGTCTGATTATTCTATGGAAGTGTATTTAATCACTCAAGAAACGAGTGGTTCTAGAATACTTACACCCGATGCTCGTGGACAGTTAATTGGAACATTAACACCAAATGCAACGTTCAAAAAACAAAATTTTGAAAATACCCAGTTTAATTTTATACCAAACATTAAAGATGCAAGTATAGTAGGTATACGATTCGTAGTGTATGGGGGCTGGTGGAGTATTTCAAATATTTCCGTAAAAACTGCAACTGAAGACTTCTTTAGTCCCGATGAAGTGGATACACTACTTCAAAACTTAAATTATCGAAATAAAGTTTTGACGTTCAAGGCAGATTATTTAGATATTAACAATAATTCTATTGGTATATCGACGTTATCCACTCCAACCTATTTCGTTGGTTCAAAAACCACACCGTTTGATAGTAGTTCGGTTGCTTCATCAAGTTATGCATTTACTGCATCGTATGCATTAAATGGTGGAAGTGGGGCTGGATTTCCGTTTACTGGAAGTGCTGTTATTACCGGCAGTCTTAATATAACGGGCTCATTTGCATTTACTGAAGGTGGTACCTATATCACCGGCTCTGCATCGTTGGCCGATATTGATGGTGCTGCATTTGCTTTGTCATCGCAATATTTAGTCCTTTCGCAAAGTAGTAATCTCACCAATGAAAGAGTTTTATCGTTATCAAGTAGATTTTCTGCAAGCGATGGCGGGGCAAATAATAATTATACAGTAGATTTATCCAATAATATGAGAACGTCTACGGTTGGAATAATTATAGATGGTGGTGGCTCCGCAATAACCACCGGAGAAAAAGCAGAAATATTAATTCCATTTAGTGGTAGTATACAATCATGGGCGTTACTTGCAGATAGGTCGGGAAGTATTACAGTTGATATTTGGAAAAGTACATATGCAACATATCCACCAACGGCATCCAATAGTATTGTAGCATCAGAAAAACCATTTATATCTGCAAGTGTGAAAAATACATCATCGTCATTAGCAGGATGGACTGCCTCTATAAATAAAAATGATACATTAAAATTTTATGTGTCGGCAAGTAGTACTATACAACGTGTGAATTTAACTTTAGAACTTCTACGATTATGATAATATACGAACAAAATTTTTTTGGTTTGACTACTTCCAATATAGCATCAAATTTTAAACTAACTTACAATGTGCAAGGCGTGGGTGCCATCTATTCTAGATGGCCATCTAATACGTCTGGGGCAAATATGTATAATTCGTACCTACTTGCAGGTGTAACGGGTTCAAATCCAATATACTGTGGCATGGCAGTTCGCCAAACTGGAGGAACTTTTCTACTACTTATTAGACAGAATGGTACAACTCACGTTGACCTCGTATCAAGCAATGGACTAATTACGGTGCGTAGAGGTGGCAGTACTACATTAGCAACATACACCATACCAAATTATGTGTCTAACAATTGGTATTATTATGAATTTGGCGCAGTTATAGATGATATTTCCGGAAGTGTGCACGTAAGACTTAATGCACAAACGGTAATTAGTGCATCTGGACTAGATACGCGAAATGGTGTATTGGCATATGCTGATGAAGTGAGAGTTGATCAACAGAGCGACTTTACATATATAACGGATTGGTACATAACAAACACACAAGGAAGTAATCCTGCAACCAACGGATTTTTAGGCGATATACGAATATTTTCAACGACACCAACCGCATCAGGTGATACGATAAATTTCACACCGCTGTCTAGCTCAAATGCATTAATGGTAGATGATGGAAACTCCCCCGATAACGATGTCACGTTTGTATCGGCATCGCTTCCAAATAGTATGGACCTATACAAAACGGTGGAATATACCGGGTCAGTTACACAAATATATGGGTTAGGAGTTAAAGCACTTGCACGAAAGACGGAACCAGGTTCACGCGCTATGCAGATAGCAATTAAAAGTGGCAGTACGTTTGCATACTCCCCAAGCGAATCAATATTGGACAGTTATCGATATCATGCAGGAATATTCGAAACAAATCCAAATACGGGGACACCATGGTCTTCGTTGTCTGATGTAAATAATACACAAATTGGTTTTACAATTTTATAATTTTTATTGGAATAGTATTATGACGTTATTACTCTACGAACCATTTGATGAATATGAATTAAATTCAACTGTGTTTAGAACAAAATATGGTATGGGTGGTAGTAATACTTCTACCTTAACTAGAAATCAATCGGGTATAACGGGTAGACCGTCCGGTTCAATATTTATGATAGGAAATAATATTAGTCCCTACACATCGGATTTCTCTTTTCAAAACAGTCATAGAGAAATTATTTGTTATGTGGCGGTATACCCGGTGACAAATGTCTCGACTGCCTTAATTGAATTCCGTAATATGGGGACGTTATTATTTGGTATAGCTCCTACTCCCAGTACTACTACTATATATAATTCTATTGGTACAATATTCTCGTCAACTGCAACAGTTCGATTCAATTCATGGAATTTTCTTGAAATACGTTCGGTAATTAGTAGCGCTAGTCTTGGTAGTGGAAGTGTACAAATAAAAAATAATGGACAGTTATTATTTTCTGCAAGTGGTTTAAACGTGAATGCAAGTAATGTATTTCCAGCAGTCAATGTGTTTAGAATAGACAATAGAATTAATCCTGATCGAATCATACTTATAGACGATTTACTAATATTAAATACCTCGGGAGTGTCATTTAATACGTCAATTGGAAATGGTAATTTTTTTATGGCAAGTTATGTTCCATCCGCATCTGGATTTTATACTCAAATGACTTCTTCCGGGGCAACGACTGATGCAAATGCAATTAACGAACGTCCAAACGATGGAGACACGAGTTACCTAATTGCATCAGCTTCCGGAATCTTCCCCCTCAGAGAAACATTTACACTACGACCTGCAAACACCGCATCGGTATTTAGTACAATACCAATATCATCATCAATTGAAGCAGTGTTAAAAAAATCAATTGTTAGAGCGGATGGACCGGATTTAATGGGAGTCGAACATTTATTACGTATTAATAGTACCGATTATACCGGAAGTAATGCTATTTCTGCATCTATAACATATACCGATCAATTCACTGGATGGGAGATAAATCCTAACACAGGAAACAAATTCAGACCTGCAGAGTTTAATTCATTGGAGGTGGGTTTTAAAAGAGATTCATAATGTCCACTGATTTACGAGTTACCCAAGACTTAACCACTACATTAATAGGATCCGGTAGTTCTGACGTTAGAATTACCCAAGATTTAACTACCGTACTAATAGGATCCGGTAGTTCTGACGTTAGAATTACCCAAGACCTAATAACACTAATAGTCGGGGTAGCTGAAAGTAGTTCTTTAACAAGAGTGTCCTCTGTATTTGATAATATTTTATATACGAACACTGGTTCCGTAGTAAATGTCTCCTCAGTGTTTGATAATATTCTATACACAACCACGGGGTCAAACGTAAACGTATCATCGGTGTTTGATAATATCCTATACACGAATACCGGGTCAAACGTAAACGTGTCTTCAGTATTTTTAAATATAATTATATCAAACGTCACAAGTAGACCATTTGCATATGCATACATTATTGATTAGAGAATAACACTATGGCAGGAATTATTGTAAAAAGTAACCCAACATCAGGTTCCACACCAGATCCACAATATTTGGCAGTCGGAGAATTAGCATTTAATTCTTACGATGGCCGGCTATTCTCTAAAAAACATAATGGTGAATTGGTATTACTGAATTACAAGCCAAATCCAACTGCCTCTATTGCGGACACAGCAAATTCTTCTTCATACGCATTAACTGCCTCGTATGCGTTGAATGGCGGTGGCGGTGGAGGTGGTCAAGCAATTTATACGAAATATGACCCATTTGCTCCACCGACAAATCCGTCGGTCTTAAATGATGAGTTTACCGTCAGTGGTAGTGGAATTCCATCGGGATGGACTTTGGCAACTGGCAGTGGAACAGTTACAGTATTGAACGGACGGTGTATCATAACTCCACTGACTGGTTCGGGGGACAACCCTACTGCCATAGAAAAAGTTTTACCTACTGGAGGTTTTACAGTACTTACTAGAATGGAACTTTTAGGGAAAAATACATATCATAATTCTGCAATATACTTGAGAGATACGGTTAGCGGAAAAGTTACAGTCTTCAGAATTTTTTGTGGACCGAGTAATGATATTCGACTATTAAATACACAAGTTTTAAGATATAATAGTTTTACAAGTTTCAATTCAATTTCATATGAAGGTGGTGCATTTTCACCGACAGTATTTCATAGAATTGATTTTGATGGAACTACATTATACTTTGCACGTTCGTTTGATGGTGTTGAATATGATATATTATTTAGTGAACCTGCTTCATCATGGTTTAGTACTCAACTCCCAAACCGCGTTGGTATCTGTGCATCAACGATAAATACTTCAGTTGGCTGTAAAGCAGTATTTGATTTTTTCAGACATTCTTCCACACCATTTGCAGACCTCGGTCGAGAAGTTGGGGTTGGTTCAGATGGGAATGGTTCTACACAATCTAATGCAATTTCATCTAGTTGGGCATCCAGTTCAATCAGCGCAAGTTATGCAACAACTGCATTAACGGCATCGTTTGCTTTGAATGGTGGTGGAGGTGGTGCACCAATTAACACGGGTTCGTTTGCAACCACCGGTTCAAATATATTCATTGGAAATCAGACAATTACGGGTTCGTTAACATTGTCTAGTAGTTTACCGGTAGAACTACGAGTTATCGGTGACACAGAAATTACCGGATCGTTAAGAACTTCTGGATTAAGCGTAGTCAGCGGTTCACTGGCCATATCCAGCCCAAATACATTAGTATTGGGTAGTCAAATATTTTATCCGCAATCAAGTAATGGGTTTAGTGTTAATGAAAACTTTGACCCAAGTAATGATTCCAATCAAGTGGCATACCACTTTACTACAGGTACTTCGGCAAAAACCAGTGTAGTGTTTGGTTTAGCAAGAACAAATAGATTTACCAGCTGGTTCGGGGTTACTGGGGATGTTTCAAATAACCAATTTGTTATTGGTTCAGAATTTGCCGGAACTGATTTTGAATTTAGAAGTAATCTTGGTATACGTCCCGTTCAATTACAAGGTGGTAACTTATTGGCACGAATTACCAGAACGGGTCACGTATTAGCAAATGCATTTACCAGTTCTTTAGTAAATCAAGTTGGATTTTTAGGAACGAGTAGTTGGGCACGAAATAGTGCAACAGCAAGTACAGCAACTTCTGCTGCCACGGCTAGTCTATTACTGGGTTCAATCGAAAGTGCGTCATATGCAGCAACTGCTAGTGTATTATTAGGGTCTGTTCAAAGTGCGTCATATGCAGTAACGGCATCATTTGCATTAAATGGCGGGACTGGGGGAGGAAGTAGTGTTAGTGCAAGTTGGGCGTCGAGTTCTATTAGTGCAAGTTTTGCAACAAGTGCGTCATTTGCAAACACAGCAATAACATCAAGTTATGCACTAACATCGTTATCTGGAATTACGGTTAATCTAACTGGAAGTACTGTCGGTGTGAATGTATATAGGTCGGCAAGTTTAACATTAACAGATAACAATTTGAACTACATTCCGTTTACTACGGAACGTAGAGATGATTTGAATTTCTGGGATATAAGTGACCCAACAAAATTAATAGTACCAAATGGGGCAGACGGGTGGTATACAATATCGGGGTATTGTCACTGGAACGCCAACACTGGCTTAGGTAGAAGAATATCGATTGTAGTAGATGGGACCGAAACGGTTGGGTATAGTTCTACTGTTGCATATTTTGAACACAACGACCCGGGTACACATGCGGGCGCAGTGGTATATCTAACGTCGGGTAGTTTTGTTCAACTAGGTGTTAGTGAAAATGACGGTGACAACGTTCCTATAAATGCAAGTGCAAGTATTGGAATGGTGCGAATTGGGTCATCTACAAACGTTCCTTCTGCAAGTTTTGCAACAACGGCTTCATATGCATTAAATAGTAATCAGTCACAAACTAGTTTGAGTAGAGGGACGGTTTCGGCAAATGTTGCAAGTATATCACCAAATCAAAATTACACCGGAAGTATTTCTCTTGGAAAAACGTTTATGTTACTTTCTACCCAAGTAAATACCGACGTGCGCCTTAGATTATATGGTTCTCAATCATACGTAAACAGTGATTTAACTCGACCAATCGGAACTGACCCTGCAAATAATTCTGGAATCATAACCGATTTGATTCTAAGCGGTTCTCCGGCGTTATATAATTATACATTGTCCCCTATAGCAAACGGGGCAAACATGGATCCAGTGACGGTATCAACTATATATTATACAGTAACCAATCTGTCTGGAACTACCACTGACATTTCCATGTCATTCAATCGAATTGTGTTAGAATAAAGGAGTCATGTAATGGCATCATACTATAAATCAATATTAAATCCGAATATGCAGGTTGCCGCATCGTTAGTAGAAACGGTATCAAGTGTGCGTGAAGCATTTACTACATGCGGATTTACGAGAACGGTGCAATCGGGTTCATTAGATAATTTAAATACACTAACTCCATTTGGTACAGCAAATCAACAGTATACGTATGACGTATTTGCGTTCAATGATTCGTGGCAAAGTACGAATCCATTATTTATTAGAGTGCGATATTTTAGTGGCGGCCAAATCAATGGTGTACAACTATATTGTCAAATGGGTACAGCACATAATAGTTCTGGATCGTTCACAGGAATTGATACGTTGACAGAAATATCAAATGTTGCCGCATACACCACAACACCAGTTTCCGGTAGTACTATACATGGTTGTGGAGATGGATCTTTTATGACGGTTGCCTATTTTCCACAAATGGCAACCGGTCAATTTTTTGTTTTTGAACGACTGTATGGTACGAATGGTCAACCAACAGGCAGTGGATTTCATATGCTTGGTACAGAAGGAAATGTAGTTGCCACAAAAATTTTATATTCGCAAACTGCCATATACGGAAATGCACCGGCATCAAGAGAAAGCGGATTTATACCAAACTCTAAATCATCACGTAGGCCATCGTTGTATGACGGACGATTTGTGGCTGGTCTAATCTACCCGTTTGCAGGCCGACCACTGAACCCGACCCCAAATATATTAGTTGCATTTACTGCCGACGTAAACGCAATATTACAAACTGTACCATATACCGTGTACGGAACCCAACGAGATTACATAAATTTTGGAACAAATTCTCCAAATATGTACACAAACAACGTCTTTTTACTACGGAGTACTTGATGACAGTTATTGTTACATCCTCATTATTACATGCGGCATCGCCTGCAACGGCAACATCAGAATCGTTTACTAGTTTTGTGAAGGTTATAGGAGATAGCTTGTCGGCTGCAGGGTGGATAAACACCAATGCAGTCGGGGGTATTAACACAAGTTCAGCAACACCGCCGCCAGCAAGTACGAGATCGACGGGATATCAAGTATTTAGTATGAATGATGTACTGCACAATAATGGGTATCCTGTATATATTCGATTGGATTATGGGAATATTGCCGTATCCACGACCCGATATAGTGTAGCAGTTACCGTTGGTTTTGACCACGATGGTAGTGGAAGTGTCGGGGGCAGTAATCGGTCGTTGGGAATTGGTAACACGGGAGCAACGTCGATGGTAATAACAACCGGCGGCGCACCCAACTCAGGTGCATTGTACGACCACCGAGTGTGTATTATTTCCGGTGGCGATATGGGTATACTTATTGCAGATAATTTGCCGGGTGCTGCAGCATTTGGATTTGTAGAACGAACGAAGGATGTGTATGGAAATGTTACAAACGAGGGAGTAATTGTAGGAACACATAATGCAAATGCACCAGAATACAGACAATCATATTTGATGTACACGCCACTCAGTGCAAGTCAAGTACCGGTTCCAGAAACATTTCAAAATTATGTACACAGTAGTTTGGCAACATCAAGAAATGCGCAGTTTCTTTCAGTAGGATTGTTTATACCGATGGTACAGTATGGACCACATAATCTGTTGCGTATGATGGGATTGGTAAAATCGTCCGACTTTGTCACCAACGCAACATATACTATTAATGTGTATAACACATCAAGTACCTATTTTGTTTCATCAAATATTGAATTTAGTGATAGTTCTATAGTAGCCGATAGAAGTTTTACGACGAATAATCGGTTAATTATGAGAAGCGAATAATATGTCAACCGGTTCTTTTTTAGACACAGGAATTGTAACAGCTTCTGTACAAGAAATGCAAATAAATCTGAATTCGCATATTACGTATATGTTAACATATCCTACAATAATAGGATACTCTGGAAGTGAGCCTCGTGCAATTACACAACTTCCTACACAATCAGTGAGCGGAATGGTTGTTCCAACGGTCGGACAAGTGTGGCCAAGAGGCTCATGGTAATGTTTTTTAGAGTAGAAACTCTATTTATAAGAAGTTTATAATATTTACCAAATACTACTTTATGAAAGAAGAAAACAATCCGTACGATTCACCCGATTACGCATTAAGTGGGTTCACTGGAGCCTTTAAGAAAGTACCACCGCCGGAAGATAAGGAGGTACTTACAAAACGTTTTGCAGACTTGGACCCAATAGAAGAGGAAAAGTCCAGTACGGAACGTGTGCGTAGATATTATAAAAGACATCCAGAAAAAGTTAGAAAATATTTACGTGATACGCAAGATGATAGAGTCCAACGGAATCGTGATCGTGCAAAAGCAGTAAAAAAACACGGAAAAGCTAAAATGAAAAACCATGACGTTCATCATCCAGATGGTCCTGGCAACGGTTGGCGTTTAGCAAAAAAAGATCATGGTCGAGATAAAAAAGACGGAAGTCCGCCGGAACCATCGACCAAGAAATCTACACCGTCAAAAAAACCCGAAAAGAAAACTACTGCGTCTACACCAAAAAAATCAACTAAAAAGTCTACACCAAAGAAACCATCGGCGGTAAAACGTCGTACACCGTCGAAGCAAGATGCCATCAAGAAAAGTATTGCTACATTTGTTCTGTATGCAATGAAACAGTTGGAAATTACTGACAGACCAACATTTGTAATTATTGAACCTACGAAAGACATGATGAGTTTGGGTCATTATAATCCAAAACTAAATAAGGTTGCAGTAGTCGTAAAAAATCGTTTATTAGCAGACATTTTACGTACGCTTGCACATGAATTGGTACATGTCAAACAAATGCAAAACGGGCAACTAACAACCCCATCAGTAGATACTGCAACGGGTTCGCCAATTGAAAATGAGGCAAATGCACTTGCAGGAGTATTGATGCGTAATTATGCAAAGATGAATAAGAACATCTTCCTTTCCGAAGGATTAATCGTGGAAGGAGGTGCTGCAGGACATTTAGCACACCCGTTTGAAGACGAAGATCTTTCCTTTGCTGACATGAAAGAAATGATTAATCGTGGATTGTTAGGTGGATTAGACCAAGAAGCACCTGTCACCGAAAAGTTAGATGGGCAAAATATTGCATTTACCGTGCGTGATGGGCAAATTGTATTTGCACGTAACAAAAGTCATGTAAAAAATCGTGGAAAGAATGCATTAGATGTGGCAGGTATTCGTCAAATGTTTTCTGGGCGTGGCGGAATTGAAAAGGCATTTACTGGTGCCGCAGAAGATTTGCAGGCAGCAGTAGAAAGAATGACCCCTGAACAAATTCAGCAAATGTTTGGAAGTGGTTCTAAGTTCATGAGTTTGGAAGTTATCCTCCCAGATACACAAAATGTCATTCCGTATGGGAAAAGTGTCTTGGTCATGCATGGAACTATCGAATATGATGAAGACGGAAATGAAATTGGTCGGTCAACAACCGATGGAAAGGAATTTGCTGATGCAGTTACTGCGGTTGGAGCAGAACAACAAAAAACATTTGGTATTAGCGGTCCAAAAACTATTGTATTCAGTGATGCCGAAACAGAGACGTATCAACAGAAAGCTGAAGACTATTCTGGTCGGTTAGATAGAGTTGCTCAAGAATTTGAATTAGATGACAAAGCTACCCTAGCAGATTATCGTCGTGCTTGGTGGGAACGTGAACTTACTCAACAAATGCAATCTAAGGGAATCGAACTATCCGAGAAGGAATTTAATGGGTTAGTAGATCGTTGGACAGACGGTAGTAAAAAATTTGGGGTGAAAGATATTGAGAACGACGAAACCAAGAAGTGGTTTAGAGAGTTTGAGAAAAATGAATTAGCACAAAAACAAAAGGCAATGATTAAGCCGATAGAAACTACTTTCTTACAAGTCGGAACTGACTCATTGCGGAGAGTTACCAACTTCTTATCATCGAATAATCCAGAGGCCAGTGCCCAGCTCAAACGGGACGTGCTGGAAGCCATTAAAGCAATCAGAGATAGTGACCAACCAGATAAGATTGCTAAGCTACAGAGGGAATTAGAACGTCTGGAGGGTATGGGAATTGATAACATCGTCCCATCGGAAGGTGTGGTATTTATTTATAACGGGAAACCCTATAAGTTTACCGGACAATTTGCTCCTATAAATCAAATTACGGGAACATTTAAGTTTGGAATGGCTCCAAAAGAATCGGAAGAACCAAAAACACCTGAACTAACTGATATAAAAGATGTGGCGTCTAAATTAGAATTTAAACCAACCACAAAACAAGCAAAACAATATGCACAAGGCAATGACATAGGAGATGCCTCAGACTTAGAAGGTATGAAACCGATGTCGTTTGCAAAAAATACCGTTGACGGATTGAAAGTTGTTACGGTGACAGCTGATGGTAAAGAAACTGAAAATGTGGCAGAAGTAGGCGACATTATTATGTCTGGACCGTCCGGCGAGCAATATGTGGTCAAGGCAGGTAAATTTGATAAATTGTATGCTGATGGACCAAACGGAACAAAAATACCTGAACAATCTCCTCGACAAGTAGCGGCATATACGGGAACTGAAGACATTACATTTACGGCTCCGTGGGGTCAATCAATGGTGATGAAGCCAGGTGATTATTTAGTGAAAGATGGTGATGGATATTATCGTGTTGCAAAACAAGAATACGAACAAACATACAATCCACCGGGTACCACGGAAACAGAACCTACGGCAGCAGAACCAACGGAACCCTCAGCAGAAACTCCACCAAAACGAACTATTGCAATCTTTACGGGTCGATTCCAACCGTTCCATGCCGGTCATTATAGTATTTATGAAGGATTGGTGGAGAAATTTGGGAAAGAGAATGTATATATAGCTTCTAGCGGTAAGACGGATGCTATTAAATCACCATTTGAGTTCAGGGACAGACAAGAAATCATGACCCGAATGTTTGATATTCCGGAAGAGATGATTGTTCAAGTTAAAAATCCATATGCACCTGTGGAAATTCTAGAAAAAGTACCTGAAGATACTACGTATGTAACCGCAGTCAGTCAAAAGGACTCGGAACGTTTAAGTGGCGGTAAATACTTTAGAAATTTTGATGATGTACCGGAAGAAGAACGTAAAGGATTTAAAGACCAAGGATATTTTATTGTTGCACCAGAAATGCAATTGTCAATTGACGGAAAAAATATCAGTGGAACACAACTTCGTGCCGTAATGGGTGACCCACAAATTACTGACCGTGCAAAACAAGAAATTTTCACAAAAGTGTATGGAAAGTTCGACCAAAAAATCTTTGATAAGATTGTAAAAACAACAACGGAATCGGAAGAAGCCAGAAAACTAACTGCTCAGCACGGTGAACCAACAAAACGTGGTAAGAAAAAACCAGATGAAAAAGCAGTAAAACGTGCCAAGTCGGTATTGCGACAACGAGTTGAAAACCCCGACACTGGTAGAAAAATTTTAGTTGCTACAGCATTAACGTATCCAAAAGAACATCCGGCTAGAAAAGCAGCAGAAGCATTGGTGCAAGCTGCAATGCAACAGAATGAGACAATGTTGATGGAAAGTAAATCTAGTTCTGAGAATTTAAAAGTCTATATATATGTGAAAGAACATACAGAAGAAGAATTGGAACATGAAATTGACGAGTATTTCAAGAACGAACGAACGTTAAAAGCATTTCCAAATCTAGCAGATTCTTCATATGAATTAATTGATATGATTAAAAAGGCACCTGCCGAAGTGTTAGATATAAACGAATTAAAAGCATTAGAAAACAGTGACGTTGGTGATATTTTAAGTGGGAAAAATAAAACGCAAATTCTAAAACAAATGATTGGTAATAAGAAGGATGTTACGGGATTGTTAACAGATATTAAAGCAAAGAAACCAATTTCCATGCCAGTTGTTATTAAACATGTAAGTGGCTATTATTTGTTGGGTGGAAATACACGATTATCGGTATTAGCATCACTGGGACATACGATGCCGGTAAAAGTACTCGGGAGAGCAGCACCATTCGATGCACCTATCTCCGTATATCCTGCTAAAAAAGATGGAAGTGCGTCAAAGAAAAAAGTAAACGCAAATACATTATTTAAATCGTTATTAAAAATGCGTATTACAAATCCAGAAACGGGTAACGAAATTAAAATTGACACGGCAATGGATTATAACAAAGAACATCCTGCACACAGAGCAGCAATGGCTGTTATTCGTCAAAGAATGCGTGGATTATCAAATAGAGCAGGTATACCAAAAAACAGACAAGACTAAGAGGTTATTATGGCAGACCATGAAGCAATTAATAATGTGCGACGAAAAATTAATGAAGTAATGAAAAAGACCGACGAACGTATTGTAGTCGGGTGGCGTCCAGGATTAAGTGAAACTCGTAATGAAGGCGATGTATGGGAAGATTTGGATGGGAAAAAGTGGACGGTTAAAAATGGTGTAAAACAAAATGTTACCAAACTAGATTTGGCAAAAACGCCATGGTTCTGTCCTCAATGTGATAAAGCTATGGGACATCGCCTTGATACCAAATTTTGGATGATGCAAGGTAAATGTATGGATTGCGTCATTAAAGAAGAAACAGAAATTCGTCTGCAAGGAAAGTGGGATGAATATGAAAAGAGTAAATTACAAAAAAATTATGTAGCATCATTACGTGACCATATTAAAGAATTACAGCATTATCATGATACGGTAACTTCTCCGTCATTTGTTCATGCCGATGAAGAACGAATCCTAATGATAGAGCAATGGAATGTGGACATTGATAAGATAAAAGAAGATCTTAAAAAGGATATTCAAGAATTAACTGCTCATCTTTTAGAATGTGAGGCGCAAATGAATGACGGAAAAAATAATTGAAGCAACTCGTAAACTATTGAAAGAATTTGTCAAGTTGTCACAACTATCTCAAATAGTGGTGGCTGTGGTGCTAACAATCTTTGCATTTAGTATGGGACAATGTGAGAGTGATTCTAAATTAAATAAATTTAGAGCAGAATTTTCGATGTTACAAGAACAGGCCGAAAAAACAAAACAATTTGCCGATTCTGCAAAAACCGAAGTGGTAAGATTGTCAAATGAATCGAAGCAAAAAGATGCTACTATCACAAAATTGTCGTTAAAAGTAGAACTTGGAAACCAAAGTCGTGAACGACTACGGGGAGAACTTAGCGTACTGGAAGATAGTCTAGAAAGTGCAATGGATACCGCACAGGTCGTTCAAATACAAGAAGGTATTATTTACAACTTAAAAGACCAATTAGAAACTGCGGAATGTACTATTACGACTCAGCGTGAAATAATTACAGCACAACAATTTAAAATTACAAAATTGGATAGTGCAATAGCATTAACAACTCAACGCGGTGATAGTTTACAAAACGTAGTTAATAACTTAATTAATATGCCAAAACCACCCCGCCAATGGATTAGTAAGAAAACTGCTGGAATTGTTGCATTCACCGCAGGTGTGATTGTTGGGGATAAATTGGCAAGGAGATAAGATGGGACAGGAGTTAAAGGAGTTAATTAAGCAGGAATATAAAAAATGTGCAATAAGTCCAGAATATTTTCTATCAAAATATTCGTTCATACAACACCCGGTACGAGGTCGGGTGTTGTTTGATTTATATCATTATCAAAAAAATTCTTTAAAAGATTTTCAACAACATGATTATAATATTGTACTGAAGGGGCGTCAGATTGGTATTTCTACGTTAGTGGCAGGATATTCTCTGTGGTTATTGTTGTTTCACCGAGATAAGAATATTCTTGTTATTGCAACTAAACAAGAAACAGCAAAGAACTTGGTCACAAAAGTAAGATTCATGCATCAAAATCTTCCCGTATGGTTGCGTGGACAATGTATAACAGATAATAAACTCTCGTTACAATTTTCAAACGGGTCACAGATTAAAGCCGTGGCAAGTAGTAAGGATGCAGGACGTTCTGAAGCATTGTCATTGTTAATTCTTGACGAAGCAGCATTCATTGATGATGCAGACATTATTTGGACAGCCGCATCAAGTACGTTATCTACAGGCGGTCAAGCAATTCTTCTTTCTACGCCAAATGGTATTGGTAATTTCTTCCACAAAATGTGGCAACAAGCGGAGAATAAGGAAAACGGATTCAATCCCATTCTCTTAGACTGGCGAGTACACCCAGAACGTGATCAAGCTTGGCGTGACCGTCAGACAGAACTCATGGGTGAAATGCAAGCATCACAGGAACACGATGCCTCATTTATCTTTTCTGGTAATACCGTGGTCCCACCAGATATTATTGAATTTTATAAAAAGACGTATGTACAAGAACCTATTTCTAAGCAAGGATTTGATGGAAATTTGTGGGTATGGGAATACCCTGTAGCAGGTAAATCTTATGTTGTTTGTGCTGACGTTGCCCGAGGCGATGGTGAAGATTATTCTACCTTCCATGTCATCGATGTAGAAAAATCTATGCAAGTTGCAGAATATAAAGGTAAGGTGGAGACAAAACAATTTGGTAATATGTTAGTGTCTATTGCCACCGAATACAACGATGCACTATTAATTCCCGATAACAGTTCTA
>Ga0315907_10000418_pt1 | contig 61179 bp, 59 predicted proteins | sample LakEriMetagenome_3_FD_203525 | JGI IMG/M metagenome (GOLD analysis project Ga0315907, IMG submission 203525) | Freshwater fungal communities from buoy surface, Lake Erie, Ohio, United States - Buoy 12 MA123 | ecosystem: Environmental > Aquatic > Freshwater > Lake > Lake biofilm | place: USA... | reverse complement strand
AAGGTTCGCACTGGATGCGAGCGGCGCTGCGGGGCTGAGGCCCTTGTTTGCTTTGCCCAAAACAAAACGCCCCGCTTGCGCGGGGCGTCTGCTTTACCGGTCACACCAGACTATTTACACAGCCTGGAAAGCGGCCCTTTTTTATTCCCTCCGCTGTTGCGAAGGCGTGCTGTCAAGATTTAGCGAGCAGCAGGATGATTTCGTTGGTCAGCAGATCGTCCTGAGGGTAGCGGCCCTGCAGTGCATCGGGAATGGTCATCTCCACGCGCCGACGCTCTTGTTTGGCCACGGTGAAGCCTACGCTGGTCATCAAGTCCACCAATTGATCTGCCGTTAAACGATTCAGAGTGAGGTATTCGTTGAACACGAATTTCTTATAACCTTCCACTCCGAAGTCGTCGAAACCGAAATCACGCTCAGCCCCATCGATCTCACCTTGATGAGCTTGGATGACACGCCACAGTTCTTCATCACTGGCCAACAAATGGTGCCAAGGCACATCGTCGTAGCGGCGCAAGTGCGAACCAAACGGTGAGTAGAACAATGGCTCAATCTGAAGGAAGAAAAATCCACCTGGCAACAAGGTGTCGAAGAGGTCACGTGCTATCGGTTCCAGCTGGTCTTTTTGAATGTGTTCAAAGGTAGACCAACTGAAAATGCCATGGACCTGCATTCGGCCACTCAGCGGTGCGCCGGGTTTGATGGTGTCAAAGCGCAAACTGCGCGGCACGCGGCGCAGACCCAGCTGCTCTTTAGAAATACGTTTGAGCTTGTCGTACTCTCGCCGAATGTCGATGCCGTAGATGTCGGTCGCGCCATACCGCAGCACCAAGCCCAAATCGGTGATGCCATCACCGCAACCAAAACTCAGCAGCTTGGTAGTGCGCAGATCAAGCACACTTCCCAACCATTGGTTGACCAAATCGGTGGCGTAGTGGAAGTGGGCACGAAACCATTCGTCAGAAATCAGGTCGGCATTCCATGTGGGTGGGCCGTACAGACGGTCTGACAGTCGATCCAACAGATGCATGCGCTGAATTCCCAGTGCTCTCAATTGGTACTACTGCGTTAAGGGCAACGCAGAACGTAGGCGTCTTGGTGGTTCCAAAACTGAAGCAGGGCCTTGTGTTGCAGCACATGAGGTCCCAGCGTCTGTTCAATTTGCGAGATGACAAAGTCTTCCGACGTGAACGTCGTGCCGTATTGCTCTACATCAATGGCCGACGATTCACTGGATGGCGCGAAGAAAAACCCGTCGGCATCTAACGTTACGCTGTCATGTTTAGCGGCCTTGATGCCATGCGTTGAAAAGACCAAAACACCGCCGCTGGCAACCCCAGCATACAAACACTTGAGCCAACGGCTCCAGGTGCTTTTGGGCAAATGACTGAACAAGGAAAGCACGAACACCACGTCGTACCGTTTCGGGAACACCACCTGTTCGGGGACGAGTTGTGACTCAAAACCACGGACACCAAAGGTTGCGGTAGAAAATGCGACCGCGCTGGGTACAACATCGGAGACCGTGACACGTTCTGAACCGATTGCCTTCACGAGATGGCGGGTGAAGCGTCCGTGCCCACTGGCGAACTCCAAAAAACTGCCCGACTTCAACAGGGGTTTGTCCACGACTTCGAGCAAGAGCATCAGCTCAGACAAGGTACGCCAGCCATCGGCAAAATAGTCGCGCAGAGGATTTTGACTGGATGGATGGGCGCAAAAGAATTTGAAGATGTCATCATCTGGAGATATCTGGCAATTCAAGCCCATCATGTTGGTGTACGAGCCAGGCAGATCATGGCCCTCAATCAAATGATGTGCCTCTAGTCGCGTACTCGACTCCGATAGAAGAGACCGCAGCAGTGGTGTGGCGCTGTCCCGTTCACCTCGAGCCAGCTGCATTTTGGCGTGGTGCATGCGCTCTTGTACTGACCACGCAGAGGAGTTGGAAGGATTCATTCGTGACGTTCGATGGATTTTTTGGATGATGTAGTGCAGGTATCCTTCGTACCACAAGGCATTAGGACCAGTGGTGAGGCAAACGGACCAAGCCCGGCATCAACGTTGGTGACACCACTTTGAAGTGCAAAAACTGGAACCATTGGTCATAAACCACAAGGCCGCTTTCATCAAACAGAAAAGCGCTCACCACATACTCGCCACTGTGCAACGGTAGGTTTGGGAAGGTGAGGACAGATTGCCACTTCCCCTCACCCAGGGCGCTTGGAACAGCACCTTCTTCATGCGTCGCCAAGGATGTGATGCCTACACCTTTGGATTGCTCAATCATGAACCCCACATTTGGACGCTCTTGCCCCCGTCCACGGACAGTGATAGTGGCGATCAAATCACGGCTCAATAGCAACTGTGGGGTGCCTTCACCGAGATTGGCCAACTCTACGCCGAGAATACGTGCTGTCCCATCGTCAACAACCGGACGCGGTTTTTCTTCTGAGTTTGCTTCGACTACTGAATTTTCGTGAGTGACTTTTGGGTCCGAGATATCAGAGGCCTCGGTGCGAGGGTGGGTTTGCGACTCTTCAGCAGGTCCATTGAGCAAACGGGTGTGGACGTCGTAAGCACCCAGAACCGCTTCCGTTTCTCCAAACTCTCTGATGCGTCCTGCGTCGACCCACATCGCCGTGTCGCAAAGATGGCGGATGTGATAAGGGCTGTGCGAACAAAACAAAATGGTGCAACCGTTGTTGCGGAACGCCATGATGCGTTCGACGCATTTCTTTTGAAAGTGCTGATCGCCCACGGCCAGGGCCTCGTCAATGATCAGGACGTCTGGTTGCACTGCCGTCACCAATGCAAACGCCAGGCGCACAGTCATTCCGGACGAGTAGGTTTTGACGGGTCGATCGATGGCTTCACTCAGTTCGCAGAAATCCAAAATACTTGGCTCTAATCGGGTCAACTCATCTCGACTGAGCCCAATCAGATTTCCCGCAAAGTAGAGGTTGTCTCTCCCGGTGAAGTCTGGATGGAAGCCTGCACCCAGCTCCAAGATGGCTGTTAGGCGTCCAATTCTTTGGATGGTCCCGGTGGAGGGCTGTATGGTTCCTGCGATCAACTTGAGCAAAGAGCTTTTGCCAGCGCCGTTGTCACCGATAACCCCTAAACACTGTCCTCGTTTCAAGTGAAATGAGATGTCACGCACGGCCCAGTGACTTCGGTAATTGGAACGTCCCGTTAAGAGCGACTTCAATCGCTCGCGTGGTGATGCATAAAGCCGATATTCTTTGCCGACTTCCTTGACCACCAAGACTTTTTCATCGCCTTTTGTGGTCATTAGAGCCAATCCACGAGTTGGTCTCGGCTGCGTTTGCATACGAGGTTCAGCAACCATGCCAGCAGCAACAGCCACGCCACTGTGATCACCCAACTGCTGGTCTGTGGCCACTGGCCTTCTAACAATACCGCTTGGTAAGCAGTCACCAAACCCGACATGGGATTCAGCCAAAGTACCCAGCGCCAGGCTTCAGGGAACAAGCGCATTGGGAACAATATTGGAGAAAGGTAGATACCAACAGAAAGAATGAAGCCCACCAACTGCGCCACGTCTCTGAGCGCGGCAGCAAATATGGCGAGCAGGTAAGCCATCAAAAGACACAAAACAAGCTGCAGCAACATCAACAATGGCAGCGCCAAAGTTGCTGTGCCACCAGGGTGCAAGAAAACATAAACAGCAGCCACCGCGACCACGAGAGGGCCGAATATCACTCCACTTGCCAGCACAGAACGAGTGACAAACAAAACAGGTGGCAAAGGGTTCTTTTGTAATACGCTGCCAGCCTCAATGAGACTGTTCATGCCTCTGGAAATTGCATCGCAAAAGGCCATCCACGGCAACATGCCCACGATCAGAAATACCCCGAGCCCCTTATCCGTATCTGACTCGCCAGTTCTCATCGAAAAGACGATATCAAACACCAAGTAAAAGGTCGCGATAGTGAGGAGCGGCTGAAGATAGGGCCAGATCAAACCAAGTGCAGTACCGGCATGACGCGATCTGACTTCTCGTTGTGTCATCACCCAGACCAGTGCCCTTGCAGACCACAAGGCCTGTGCCTCTTTGAGTAGCAGTTGCATTCAGTTTATCTACGCTTTCGGGTCAGTTCTGAGCGTCAGCATGTCGCCAGATACCCTGTCCGTCTTCTCTGAACAAATGGATCACTTCTTTTGCGCAGCGGCGAATGCCTCAACGCCCTGCATATTCACTTGTGCATCTTGCTCAATTTTTTGTGCAGCCTGAACTCTGGCAGCCTGCAACAGATCCGATTTGATTTCAGCCTGAAGCTGATCCTTGACCTCTTCGTAAGGCGTGATGAACTCCGGCGCTCTCTCCTCGAACTGAATGATGTGATAGCCCGCTCTTGATTTGACGACGCCGCTCAGCTCACCCTTCTTTTTCATTGCAAATGAAGCGTCCTGGAACTCCTTGAACATTTCGCCGCGAGCAAATGGTCCTATCAAACCACCCTTGGACGCGCTTCCGGGATCGGCTGAGTGCTGTTTTGCCAGCGTGGCGAAATCGGCCCCCGCTTTAATTTCTTCTCTCAAGCGCTCGATTTTCGCCAATCCATCGGGTTCGTTGTTCATCACCAGAATATGGCGCACCGTCACTTTTTCGGGAACTTTGAATTTTTCAGATTTTGCAACGTAAGTACTTCTGGCTATTTGCGCCACCAGCGCCTCAGCCGGCATGTTGTCCGTATCCAGTTTTCTCAACCACGCCTCAAATAGAACTTTGTCGTTTGCCACTCGGAGTAAATTGGCGAAGTCTGGCGATTTCTCAAATCCTGCCGATTTGGCTTGTTCAGCCATTGTTTGCAAGCCGAGGACAACGTCTGGCAACTTGTCGAGTCCGGCGCTCCTGGCTTGATCAGCCATCACTCGGCGCACATAAAGTGTCATCGCCAACCTGCTCACAGAGTCAGGGCGAGACAAGAATCTCTCTTTTAATTCGGGGGTCATTCGACTATCAACATCAGCCCGCAGGTCGGCCGTGGTGATACTGGCAGTCTTCCCACTAACAAGCGTTACTTCATTGGCCAATACAGCGCCTGCGGCCAATATGCTCGCGGCGAAGAAAGTAAATACACGCTGGAGAACAAAGGGCTTCATAGAGTGAACAGTGACTGTCAAAAAAAAAGGCGGGGGAAATCCCCCGCCTTTTTGGATCGCATTGCTGCGATAAAGTGCCGTAGATCAGCGGTTGATGTGGGTCCAGGTGATGCCGTAGTTACCCGACACGCCAGGTGTTGCCGATGGGTTGGTCAGCTTCAAGAAAGCGGAACCAATCAAAGGCAGACCCAAGCCATTGACACCGGTGGTGTTCAAGAAAGCCCAACCGTTCGTGAACGGACCAGAGCCAGCGTTAATGGTCGAACGAGCAACACTGGCGGAGAGTGCCGAGTTGCCAGCATCGATAAACGACAGCACGGAGGTTTCACCGCAGAAACGTGTAGAGGTGATGTTACCTGGCGAGAACACTGGACCGGAAGTGGTCGTTGTCTCTTCACGGTCATAGAACGACAGTGCGCTGGATCCCAAGTTGACACACAACTGTGCAGCCGCTGTGTCAGCAACCATGTTTGTATCGTGGAAATACTGGTTACCAGCAGCAGGAACCAAAGAGTACACCGTTCTCAGGGTAGCGCCCGAAGCAGCGTAGTCATAGGCAACGCTGTAACGACGTGTTGGGAACGAGAAAGTCCAGTCTGTCTTGGCGCTGATGGAAGCATCAGTTGCGTACTGATTCGACACCGACAAAGCAGCCAATTGAGCGGTCAAGCTGGCAGCAGACGCGCGAGCGTTGGCCACAGACGCACCACCGAACAAGCCACCCAGGTATGGGGTAGACAGGTCAGGGAAGTCGTACATTGCAGCAGCGATCAAAGGAGTCGCCAAAGTGGTGCCCAGAACACCGCCCGGTGTTTTCGTGCGGCCAGCGTTGTTGTTGCCTGACAGCAAGGGATCAGCGGTGAAGGTCTCTGGCAATCCAGTGGTGGTCACAGGATCAGCCACTTGCGGGAACACAACGTAGTTACCACGGGCGTTACCACCAGCGGCCGTTGCGCGCAAAGCGGTCATGTCACCAGAGAAAGTGGTGGTTTGTGGCACGTTGATGATGTACCAAGAACCAGCAACTTGACCGGTTGGGGTGTCAAAACCAACACCAGCAGCCTCAGCCTCGGTCAGCTTGTCGGTCAGAAGGGCTGCGTTCAGAGCCGATTGTGTGCAAGGAGCCGTACCGTTCACGTGCTTGATCGCGGTGTACAGAGGCGAGTTCGCGTTTGCGGCGCCGGTGTAAACCAAGTTGCTAGGAATGTCGGCAGCAACGAACATCTCCACGTAACCTTCGCGGGTGTTGTTTTGCTTTTGAGCGTCAGTCCAAGCTGGGTTCAAACGGTTAGGCACAAATGACTGACCGGAAGGAGACAGTGCTGGGTAAGTGCAGCTCTTGTCAGCACTTGTCAGGGTGGCGTAACCAGACGAGCCTTGGGTGATGATGCCGGTCCAGACGTCGGTTGGCGACAACAGGACGTAAAAGTCCAAGATATCGTCAGAGTTCGAAGCACCACGGAAGCGAACTTTCAGTGCCTTACCGTTGACGGTGTCGGTGTTGACAACGTGCAAAACGGTACCGTTACCGTTTTGGGCGCTGAAGTAAGGGGTGATCAGCTGGTGACCAATGCCACCTGCAGACAGCGTGAACTGGGTTGCATTTGCCGTACGGAGCAAGTTATTGACGGGCGTTGCCGAGGCAGACGGACGGGTACCGACAATCACGGAAGCTGACGCGACGCCAGCAAAACCCAAGCCACCAATCATGGTAGCAATGCTCAGGGCAAGAACATTTTTTCTCATCGAAGAACTCCTGTTAAAAAAGTTGGTAAGCGCAACTACCACGATTGATTACGCTCTGGGATGGTAGCACAGCGCTACGGGGACTTGTGCCAGACAAGATCTCAACACACCCCGGTTTGTTGATAAAGAGCAACACTACTGATGGCCGAAGAGCACTCATCCTCCTGTTGTTGGGTTAATAGAAAAGACTACGAGCCAATCAAAGCTCCTCGAAACGCCACCAACTGCCGTCCTCCAGCACCCAAACTTCGTCGACATAGGTTTTCATGTTGCCGATGTTGAGCATGGGCAGGTTGAGCTGGGCGGTCAGCTGCATCCTAGCGGTGCATTTTAGCGGCTCACAAGTGACGTTGTACACCTCCACCTCCTTGATCATGGCCCCCGAACCAAATCGGGATTTGTACTGATCAACTGTTCTAGCGGCCCTGAACCCTGGGGGAGCGTAGGTATATGCCTTTTCTAAATTACCGTCTAAACGAGCCTGCCAGTATTTCATTGCACGCGACTCAACAACCTTTTCCGGCGGTTGTGGCGCAAAAGTGGCACAACCCGAAACGGCGAGGGCGACGGCGATGGACAAATGGATGGCTTTAAGTGTCATGGTGGAAAGTAACTCCTGTGAATTTAGTGAACTAATCTTCGGATTGTTTGGGAGCTGTACTGGATGTCGAGCCATTTAACTCGCGCCCTGTCAAGCCACTTTTCATTCGTTCCCGCAACTCTTGGCTGAGCTCACGAATGCCTTGGTCTGATCGCACCACACGGGGCGTGATCACAACCAGCAGCTCCGTACGGTCGACTTTTTTACTTTTGGTTCCAAAAAGTGCTCCGAACAAGGGAATGTCTTTAAGGCCCGGCACGCCGGAGTCACCGCCCGTGTTGATGTCGCGAATGAGTCCGCCAAGCACCAAGGTTTCGCCGGACCGCACGGCCACTTTGCTGGAAATCTGGCGCTGATTGAAGGTCACCTGTCCAGTATTACCTGCCCCCACCTCCCCGACATCCGTCACCGACTGATTAATATCCATCGTAATCATGTCACCGGCATTGACGGAGGGGGTCACAGAAAGGCTGACGCCTGTATCGCGGTATTGGATGGTCGAGGAAACCAAACCACCATTGGCGTTGGTGATGTCACCGGTTCGGACCGGCTGTTGTGTACCGGCGGAAATGTTTGCTGTGTGGTTATCGAGCACCATCAGCGATGGACTTGAAATCACGTTAAGCAGCGACTTTTCAGCCAAGGCGTTCAAAACGGCCCTGACGTTGCCAACTGAATTGCGCAGCGAATAAGAAAATCCGGCGGGCACCCCTTGTGGCACACCCCCGGCAGCATTTCCGAGCACACCCGAGCCGCGCAGACCATTCCTTGCGCTGTCGTTGAACATCCATTGGACGCCATAATTCAGGTCATCCTTGAGCGTGACTTCGACGATGCTGGCTTCAATCAAAACCTGGGTCGGCGGAAGATCCAAACGTTTGAGTGCCGCTTCAATGCGGTTGTAATCGGATCGACCGCCGTAGATGAGTACCGCATTGTTGCGGTCGTCTGCCATGACACGAACCCCGCTCTGGGTTACGACGACGGCGTTGGCGTTTTGCACGTTCCCACGCGCTGCACTTTGTTGAGTCGTTCCGGCGGTATTGTTTGTCGCCCCTAGATTCAAACCACCCACGGCCGTGGATGTTGATGGCAGGCGGGGCGCAACGCCAGTGCCCGTTGATGGGGTCACGCTTTGTCCTGAACCAAAGATTCCATTCAACACCCCAGCGAGGTGTTGAGCGGACCCGTTCTGCACAGGGTAAACAAAGAGCTGAGGTTCGGCCGAGTTATCGCTCGGACGATCCAATTTTTCAATCCATCGGCGCGCCTCATCCAACTGGGCTGCGCGAGACGCCACGACCAAAACGCTGTTGATGCGTTCGATGGGCATGACGCGTAAAGCACCTAACAGCGGATTGCTGGACACCGATGGCTGTGCGTTCGCCGCGGGTCCTTGCGCCGATGCAGGACGCGCTGTGGACCCCGCCGCTGAGCTGGTTTCAGCCGTGGCGCCCACGCCCATGAGCCGAAGGGCCGCCTCGACTTCACGCGTCGTAGCGTGCTTGAGCGGGAAAACACCGACAGACATTCCCTTCAGTAGGTCAACGTCGAAGGTGTTGACCATGTCGAGCCAGCCCTCGGCCTGTGAACGAGTGCCCACCAGTACCAGCAGATTCCGAACGGTGTCGACCCGAGCGAGGGCCTCCGGCGGCAACATCGGTCGCAGTATGGTGGCCATTTCGGTGGCTCCAATGAACTGCAGGGGCACAATGATGGCTCCGTAGCCGGGTTGTAAAACTGCCCCTGAAACAACTTGCCTTGAGGCAGATCCCGCGCCCTTGACTGCATCAGGACGGCCCACATGGTAAGTTCCTCTGGCATCACGGGCCATGATGAGCCCGTTGGCCTGAAGAGCGCTTTCCAGCAGGTAGACCGCTTGATCCGGCGCCACCGCTTCCCGGGTTGACAGCGTCACGGTCCCTGTCAGGGGCGGGTAAAGCACGTAATTGACCTTGAGGATGTCGCCCAACACCACACGCACCACATCGGCAACGGGCGTCTCTTCAAAGTTGAACGCGCTGGGTGCGCCGACGATGGGCGTCACCGCGGCGCTTGGTGCCGTCATTCGGTCATTGCCACGGATGATGCGAGGCTCTTCTAAGGTATTCGATGCTGCCGAGGCTGGTGCAGGAGCCGACGCTGCACCTGGCGCCTGCGCCGAAGCCCAGTGGCAAGTCACCGCGGCCAACGCCGTGAGAGCGTACTGATAGGGTTTCATGGTCGCCAATGCTTTGAATATGTTGCAAAAATGGTCACGAGCCACCAAACACTGGGCCGACTGGCCTCGGGCGACTCGGGCGTTGTTCGCTGGGAAGTGAGGGTTCAGCCGTCGGGGGGTTGACGGTCGCCGAGAGGGGAACACCGACCGGCGCAGACGTCAACGCCGCACGGCCTAGCGGCAGCGAGCGTGTTTGACCGCTGGATGCAAAGTTCGCAGTTCGGCCTTCAATGCCAGTAAGAACCCAGCCGTCGATATTCTCATTGACCCTCACCCGCCGGCTTTTACCCCCCAGATTGAGCACGACACCCGTACCCCCGGTACCAGAGTAGATGCCCGTCACCTTGGCGCTACTGAGAACGTCTACGGGCGGCGGAACAGGCGGAGGGGGGGGCGGGGGCGGCGGGCGGCGCGTCACCGAAAAGACGGGGCGCTCCTGCATTGCAATCAAACGGCTGTTCTCAACCGCCGCTACCTGTGCATGCAGCGGTAGCACAGATTTGAAGTCAACCGCCTTAGGTATCGGCGCTTGCCATTTGAATTGGCGCTTGTGCCCTTGCGGGGTCAGCCACATCCAGGCCAGCACCAGGGCCAGCACCAGGGAGACAACCAGGAGCAGAGGAATTGCAAAACGACGCATCAGGCGGGCTCCCTCAACACCACCAGATTGAATTGCACTGATAAACGCGGCGGGGCATTGGGTGGCTGCGCCTGAACCTGCACATCAAGCTCGTTGATGACAATCACTGGCACTTGTCCGGCAAGAACGGCCAAGGCGTTGTAGAGGCCCAATGCATCCCCCTCGGTGCGTACGGATAGCGTGATTCGATCCCAGTTGGCATCTTTGGCGCTGGTAGGTGGTAACGCCTGGCTGCTGAGGACTTGCAAACCGGAGGCCGACAAGATGTCACGAACACGTTGCTGAGCCATGTTCCCAGTTTGATTTGTGTCCTGGGTGGAGGGGTAAACCAACTGCGCCCGAAGTGCCTGGGCATCGCTCAACACACTGTCCAGTTCGGCGCGCGCAGCGTCGAGACCCATCAGACGTGCATGCCGCGGCGCGGTTTCGGACAAAACAGTTTGTGCCGCGCGGTGTTCTTGCCAAACCAGGTAAGCCGCGTAGCCGCCCACCATGAAGAGGACAAAAAGTAAGAACGAAGAAAAAACAATGACCCGCGGGTTACGGAGACTCATGATTTACCTGGGCCTGTGGATCGTGGAGCGGGTGGCGGCGCCGCACGCGTCGGTGCGCCACCGAAACTCGGGCCGCCACCGCCAAAAGAGGGCTGAGGAGTGGGTGCTGTCACAAGGGGTGGGGAGGCGATGCCTGAAGAGGCTGCAGGCGCGGAACTGGCTGCGCTGGCATCGGACACAGCTGCTGCGGGCATTGGTGCAGATGCAGATGCCGGTGTTGGTTTTACTGTGACGACCGCGAAAGAAGTGGGATCGACCAAAAACTCAATCACAAACGAATCCTTGGATGACCCTGGCGCCCGGTTGGCGGCCGATGGTGCCCTCACCTCGCGCAAACCGGGCAATGACCCCAGCTGTTGCAAAAGGGAAGAGGCATTGGCAGTTTGTCCCACCAACGTCACTTTGTTGCCCTGCAGTTTGAAAACCTGCAAGAAGGTGTCGTCTGGCAACGCGGTGGTGAGCGTTTCAATGACTCGCAGTGGATCAATGCGCGCGGAGAGCTCTTCAGACAACGTTTTGAGCTTTTCCGCCGATTGCAACAGTGAATCCCTGTTCTGCACCACCGGGCTGGTGCGCTGAACAAGTTCTTTGTGTTGCCGGATGGCATCCAGCGCCGTGATTCGCAATTGCGCAGTCGGCGTGAGGGCAATGGCGACCGATATACAGCCAGCAAGGATCAACAGCGCATATCCCCACAGGCGGCGACGCGCAACGTAGCGCTCGCGCAGCTTTTCACCGAATCCGCGCAGCACAATGGGTTGCCGGGTTGCAGGCGAAAAAGCCCACACTTCGAACTTTTCGTTAGAGGTTGCGGCGCTTTCAGTGGATGTAGACGGAACAGGCACAGTCGCATCGAGGCTCTGCAAATAGGCGTGCACCTGTTTGCGCGATGCCATTGCGGCCTCGACTTTGGGTTTTGCCTCCGCGTCCTTTTGAACAACATACCCCCACAACAGGTCTTGTTGAGAAAAGGGGCTGGCGCTTTGCAGGTCAAGTTCGACAGCCGCTCGAATTTGTGTGGCGTCGAGACCAATCGGCAAAACGAGCTCTCTGTGGAGAAAAAAATCCTCCGGCAACTCAACCGCGCTGAATTGCGAGCTGGACGGCGCTCCAGAAATGACGGTCGGTTGATCCCCCATTCGCCACATGCGAGTGGTGCCGTTAACGAGAGACAGACGAACAACTGGCGCTGGCGTCAACCATGAAAGCAACCACGATTGTTGCAAGGCAGACCAGGTCGAGCCGAAGCTTCGCCCCAAGTGGCGAAGATCAAGACCGAACAGTCGCATATCGTTTTCGATGGACGCCATGAAATGGTTGGGAAAAGCGGTGAGGGCGTGGGATCTACAAATCAGCAGCCGGTTCCAACCGGTTTTCGGCGTGAAAAATACGCCAAGGCAAACCGTCAGCTTTACCACTGTTCATATCGACCCAGCGCGAAACCAACAACCGTGCCCCATCTGGCAGGGGCACTCGGGCCTGCACCAGATATCTGCGCGAGGGCGCATTATCCACAAGCGCCGAATCCAGGGCAGAAGTGTCTTGACCAGTTGCGCCGGCTTGTGCCCCTTCAAAAATACGTCGGGCAAGCTCTAAATTACCGTCCGCCAAGACCCGAAGAACACCCAGCGGTGCGGCTGAAACGTTGACGCGTCCGCTGCCGCGCGCGTCGGTGGTGACCAATTCAGACACCTTGGAGTAGGTGTCATAGTCCATGGAGGTAACGCGCAGGAGGTCTTCTACGGACTCCAATCGCTGCGTGCGTCCCAGCGAATCCGCTCGAGTTCTGGCTGCTCGCACCATTTCTGCCATCTCGTTGGCCTGGGGCCCTGGAAGCTCTCCGGCAACGAGAAATAGTTTTTCAAGCAGCTGAAGCGGTGCACTGTTCAAGTCGATCAACCCGTTGAGCGCCATGGCTCGTACCGAAATTGACAAGCCTTGAAATTGAATATCAGTCACGGTCAGACTCCGGGGCGCGGTCGACGGTACAGACAAACCTTGCAACACCGCGGCAATCGCAGCCCCACCAGAAGCGCTACCTTGCGCCATCTGGCTTGCGGCCGAAACTTGTCGCAGCTCCGAACGGACGGACTGAATCATGCCCGTGACGATGACACTGAGCGCCGCAACGATCCACAGTACTGCCACCAAGACCATGCCAGACTTTTTTTTCCGGGCTTGATGTGATGCGATCACAAGTCGTCCCCCCCTCCACCAAAAGTCGGCCCTCCCCCGCGGGCGGTGGCGGGCAGAGCGCGTAGCGCAACAACCATATCGGGCCAACCGCCAGTTCGAGTTTGCACCGTGAGTTTGACGCGGCTGGGCAGGCGATCGACCACAGTCCACTGCGGCATCCACTGCGCCGGAGATTGGCGAGCATCTTGGTAAGCGACCGTAAACTCAGTCACCTGGCTCGCCAACACACGCGACTGCGCCGTGGCCCAGTCAGGAAAAGAACCGGCGTCCTCAAGCGGTGCAAAACGGATGACCAGATCTTGCTCCCCGGGCGGTCCTTCTAACGCCAAACGAAAAGCCGACCGTCCGCCGGCACCAGGGCGGGCCGGCATGACGCCGACCCAACTCAAAGCCTGGGCCTGCGGCGTGAATACGAACAAATTCGCGCCCAAGGGAGGGGGCGGCTCGACACGCTTCATCGACACGCGGCCCAAGGTGCTGCGTATGAAATGAGAGGCCACGCGAAAGTCATCTGCTCGCAGCAACCTCTCGTCCACCCGTGCCTCGGTTTGCGCCATGGTGCGCATGGCTCCGGCCATGGCCAAGGCAATCAACGACACCATGGTCATGACGACCAACAGCTCAATCAGCGTGAAGCCGCGAGCCAAGGAACGATGCAGGCAAAGAGATTTCACCTAATCACCGCACCGGGCAATGGGATTTGCTGGGGCAGCAGCGTCACGAGTTGAAATTGACGGGGTTGCGACACCTCGCCCCAATTGACCTGCACGCTGACCTGATGCAGCACTGGGGTGTTCGGATCGGTGACGTTCGAAACATAGTGTTGTGTACGAACCTCCCAGCGCAGGCCTGCGGACTCACCACTGCTGTTAACGCCCTCTGCAGGAATAACATCGTAGGAGGCCATCAGAGACTCCGCCAGAGCGACCGCATAGTCATGACGCTCAGCATCTCCCACGCTGCGCACACTGCCACCCGCTGCACGGTAGATCAGCCCAAGTGACAGGGCCATGATGGCAAACGCCACCAGCAACTCCAACAACGAAAAGCCTCGTTGACCAGAAGGTCGGCTGTACACGGTCATTCCCCTCAAGGTACAAGTGGTTCCTGTATCACGCGGCCTGACAACCAGTCCACCTTCAAGCGGGTACCAGCCCCCGACGGGCGCATCAAGTCAATGCTGCCGCCAGTGGCACCACCGCTGGGCAAAAACTGGATCGAGGCGATCTGGTTGGCCTGCAGTTCAGCGTTGGCGACGGTGGCACGCACCCGCAATTTTTCTGGGATGGAATGCTCGACTCGGCCCACCAGGCCATAAGTACGGCCTGCAAGGTCCACTTGGAAACGCACGGCGCGGCCTTGGGTCAGCGCTTGCTGGCGCGCTTGGCGCATCTCGGTTTGCATGGTGCGCAAGGCATTTCGGTACTGCGTTCCTTCCTGCAGACGATCAAAAGCGATGGGCACCAAGGCAATCAACAGCGAGGCAATCGCCAACACCACGAGCAACTCCAGCAGGGTAAATCCTGCGGGACGATGCAAGCGCCCCGCAGGATCACTGCTGGTTGCGAACGTCTGCGTTTTCACCGTCGCCGCCAGGCGCTTTGTCGGCACCCAAGGTCAGGATTTCAACACCGCCTTTGGGGCCAGGGTTGGCGTATTTGTAGGGCTCACCCCAAGGGTCTTTGGGCAATTCGCCTTTCAGGTAGGGGCCGGCCCACTGCCCAACAGAACCGGGTTTGCTCACCAAGGCTTGCAAGCCTTCGTCGTTCGTGGGGTAGCGACCCACGTCGAGCTTGAAGAGGTCCAGCGACTTTTCAATGTCGGCGATCTGCACGCCAGCGGTCTTGGACTTGGCGCCGCCCAACTGCCCCAGCACCTTGGGACCCACAATGCCCGCAAGCAGGGTCAAAATGGCCAGAACCACCAGCAATTCGATCAACGTGAAACCGCGATCGCGGAGTTTGGTTTGCTGCCGATGCAACAAGACAGAACAAATACAGGTCATGAGATTTCCTCAAAAAAGCGGTCACGCCGCCAGGTCGTTGACCGACAGAATGCCCAACAAGATAGAAACAATGATGGCGGCGATCATCACCCCCAACACCAAAATCAGCAGCGGCTCCAGCATGGTGAGCGCCCGTTTGATACCGGTTTCCACTTCGCGGTTGAGCACATTGGCCAACTCCAGCATCATGGGCCCCAAGCGGCCGGTTTCTTCCCCTACCCGGATGAGGTTGATTGCCAAGGGCTCGAAGAGTTCCGTTGCGCTGGCCGCTTCCACCACTTTGACACCCTCCTTCACTTTGGGTGACATGGCCTGCAGCGGCAATCGCAAGCTCTGGTTGCCGACTGTTTCGGTCGCAATTTGCAAAGCGGTAAGCAACGGTACCCCATTGCCGAGCAAGGTGCCCAGCGAACGAGAAAAAAGGGTCATCTCGTATTTGTGCATCAAGGTACCCAACACCGGCAGGCGCAACAAACGCGCTTGAAACCAGGTGCTGCCCGCTGGCGATTTGAGCCAACGCAGCAGTGCTGCACCAAGCAATACCAAACCCACCAAAATAAAGAGCCCATATTGGGTGAACACATCCCCCATTTGCATGACGATGCGGGTGGGAACAGGCAAGGCATCGCCCATGTCCTTGAACAGTTGCTTGAACTGTGGAACCACAAAGCCCAGCATCACGATCAACGACAGGACAGACACGCCCAACAAAATCGCTGGGTAAATGGTCGCTGAAATGACGCTGTCGCGAAGTGCCCGCAGCCGCTCCATGTGCTCAACCAAGCGTGAGAGTACGTTGGAGAGCTGGCCACTGGCCTCGCCCGAGCGGATCATGTTGATGTAGAAATCGCCAAAGAGGGCGCGGTCTTTGGCCAAGGATTTGCTCAAGGCAGCGCCGCCTTTGACATCATCCAAGATTCGCTGGGTCAGCACCGCCATCGACGGCTTGTTGTTCATGCCAATCAGCACGCGCAGCGCGTTGTCCAGCGCCAATCCGGCCCGCACCATGATGGCCAGTTGTGAGGTCATAGCCAGCACATCCGCCTGGTTCACCGGCCCTTTGCCCGCACGCGGCGTTTTGCTGGCACGAGGGGCCGCAGCCACCGCAGCGCCACCCGCCCCTGCCGCATCAATGCTCAGGGGTGTGAGGCCACGCTCGCGCAACTGTTTCATCATCGCGAGGTTGCTCGCAGCTTCTTGCCGACCTTGGGTCACTTGCCCGCTTGGGTCGGCGGCGCGCCAGTCGAACTCAGGCATCGGCTTGGTCCTGGGTCACGCGCAGCAGTTCTTCGAGGCTGGTGACGCCCCCGGCGACTTTGCGCAGACCATCTTCATACAACGTCAGCATGCCGTTTTGGATGGAGAGGTTGTGCAGGGTGCTGGCGTCGCGCCCCTGCAGAACCGCAGCTCGTAAGGTTTCGTCCAGCACCAGCAGTTCGTGGATGCTGGTTCGGCCTTGATAACCAGTGCCACTGCAATGGCTACAGCCAACAGGTTGATAAATTGAGGCGCCGGGTTGGACATGCCGGTGCAGGCCCGAGCTTTGCAGCAAGGTGCTTGACGGTTGCACTGGTGTTTTGCAGTGAGAACACAGGGCCCGCACCAGACGCTGCGAGAGCACGCCGTTCACCGCCGAGGTGATGAGGTAACGCTCTACGCCCATGTCTTGCATGCGGATGATGGCGCCGGCGGCGGTGTTGGTATGCAACGTTGAAAGCACCAAGTGACCGGTGAGCGCAGATTGCACAGCGATCTGCGCTGTTTCCCCATCGCGCATTTCACCAATCATGATGATGTCGGGGTCTTGGCGCAGGATGGAGCGCAGCGCATTGGCAAAACTCAGGTTGATTTGGGTGTGCACCTGAATTTGGTTGATGCCCTCGAGCTGGTACTCCACCGGGTCCTCCACGGTGATGATTTTTTGCGAGGTGTTGTCCAGCTTGGAAAGGGCCGCGTAAAGGGTGGTGGTTTTGCCCGAGCCGGTGGGTCCTGTCACCAGCAAGATGCCATGGGGCCTTGCGAGCAGCTGATTGAAACGCTCCAGGTTGTCCGGTGCGAATCCCATTTGTTCCAGGCTGAAACGCACGCTGGCGCGGTCCAGCACCCGCATGACCACACTTTCACCGTGCACCGTGGGCACGGTGGACACACGCAAATCCAGCTCGCGGCCTTTGACTCGGGTTTTGATGCGGCCGTCTTGCGGCAAACGTCGCTCGGCAATGTCCAAGTGGGCCAGGAGTTTCACGCGGGAATTCACCGCGGCGCTGTGTTTGGGGGGCACCACCTCCGCGGTGTGGATGACACCGTCGACGCGGTAGCGCACATGCAAGCCGTCGTCGAAAGGTTCCAGGTGAATGTCGGATGCGCGCAGGTCAATGGCGCGGGCGATGATGGACGTCACCAAACGAATCACAGGTGCTTCGCTGGCCAAATCTTTCAGATGCTCGACAAAGTCACCGGCGTCGGGTTCGCCCCCGAACTCATCCTCCGGCGATTCGGCCTGGGACGGGTTGAGCATTTGCTGCAGCGCTTTTTGAATGTCGGTATCCAGGGCCACATGCGGTCGCACTTGCAAACCTGTGGACAAGCGCAGAGCCTTAAGCACGAACGCGTCGTCGGGATGGGTGACTGCCACATCCAGCAGGTCGCCTTCTTTCCTCAAAGGGTAAACGCCGTGGGTTTGCAAAAACTCAGGCAGCAACCCCTCCACATCGGGCGGAATGTCAGGAAACTCATCCGCCGCGACGAAGGGCAGCCCCAAACTCTCGGCTTGGGTGCGGGCGACGTCCAGCTCCGACACCAATCCCAGTTGAACCAACACGCGGCTGAGTGCGCCGCCCATCTCCGTCTGGGCGGCCAGCGCACGGTCCAGGTCACGGCTGCTGAGTTTTCCCGCACGCACAAGCAAGTCGCCCAATGTCGGCATGGGCGCGGCTGCAGCGGGGGCTGCACTTTCTACTGCTTGGTTCATGGAAAAAGGAGAGAGAAATGAGGGGTTCGTGGTTCCCACGGGTTGAGAATGCTAAGGCATCCGGTACTTGAGCCCCTTTTACAAACCGAGAGATCGCGGGCAGGGAGCTGCGACCAGGGCGCGCCCCAATAAGTTCCGCTCCAGTTTCCGGGCACCTCTCAGTCCACGAACTCCAGCCGGATGGCAAACAGGCCCGGCGAACGAACTTCGCCTCGAACGGTAACTTTTCGCCCATTGGCGAGGTCTGAGCTTGTGCCCCCCACGATTTTCGCAGCGCTGGCGTTGATGGGCAGGTTGCCAATGTAGAAATCAGTGGGACTCTTGAACTGCTTGACCAGGCCGGTCAATGTAAAGATCACCGGCTCACCGGGGGAGACGACACGAACCGCCTGAGCCTTGAGTACATCACCTTTGAGCACACCTACAACCGCTACACGCTGACCATCACCCGTCACGGTGTAACTCTTATCGGCGCTCGTGGCATCCACCACCAAGCCTTCAAGGGAAAAAACAGGGCCCGCCTGGAACTGCGTGACCACGCCTTCCGCAAGCACCTGAGCCGCATTGCCCACCAACCATTGATCGTCGCCGACCCGATCCACGACCCACCACTGGTCGTCCACAGGGGGCTGGGATGAAGAGACCCGAACCACGATTCCCACTTGCAACGCCATGCGAAGGGCAACGGATGCTCGGGCGTAGTCAATTTTTTGTCCACCCACCGTCATCGTTCGGTCTGCTGCGTTCACCCGTGTCACCAAACCCCGAAGTTCATAAGTCGGAGCAGGCGCTTTCAGCTTTTCGAGGCGAGTGACATCAATCCCACCACTTGTTTGTGCCAAGGTTCCATGCACCTCCACCCAGTCACCCAGGCGCAATTGGCCCACGTCGTCAATGCCCTCGAGAACCGCATCTTGATCCAATTGCCCCTGACTCCCCAACACGGAGAAACGGCGGTTCAAAGCATCCACCTGGGTCACTCTGCCCCGCATGGCAGGACGCACTCGAATCACGTGGGCCTGAGCCTTTTGATTCCCATCGCCTGACAGGCCTTGAACGTCTACCCAGACCCCCAAAGTCACACGGTCAGTTGGGATGGGTTGGTTGAATCCATCAATCACCGTGGCCTGTTTTTTGTCGTACTGCACACCATTGACTTCGATGGTGTCATCGCTGGTGCCCGTCACTCGGCCCGTGCTTTGAGTTTTGACACCGCCAGTCCCCCCTTCGCCAACCCCGCCGCCACCACAAGCAAACAAGCAGATCAGACAGACGACCATCGCACAGAGGGCGACGAGTCGTTGCGAGCAGCGATTAAAAAAGACACCCACGAACTTCTCCCGATTCACCGGCTTCGACTCGAACGCCGGGGTGTTTGGCTGCGAGCATCTTTGGCACCGTCAACCGACTGTTTCTTGGGCCCACCGCGTGCCGACGCGCGCACCGGCGCAGCAGGTCGCTCTTCGGGTGCGATGTAGCTGTAGAGGCCAATTCGCATACGCCATTGGTTCTGGGCTTCACCCTCATCCCGATCGACCAAGGCCTGTAGCTTCTTACGAAGGACGGCACTGACGGTGACCCAAACCTCCTTGGCCAGGTCGGCACCCTGTTGGGCACTGAGTTTGGACAGACCGTCCGCGAAGATCGCTCGCTCCAAAAAGGGAGGCTCTTCTGACAATAAGTTGACGAGCACAGCCGACAAGTGGTCACCCACATTGTGACCCGCAATCTCCATCAGCTCCTCGTGTTCTTTGGAGGGTGTGAAGAACTTTTGGGTCAGTACCACGTGTTCATCGTCCAACTGAACGGCCCCCACCCGAATCAATTCATCCAGCAGCGCGCGCGGGTGCGTGTCCTTGGACACCGCTGCGGCCAAAGTCGCAAAACTGGGCTCTCCGGGCTCCGCAACACGCGGCAAACGGAGTGGCTGTCCTTGTGGGTCGAGATAAACGGGGTCCGTGGCCCAACGCAGCCGCGCCTGGCTGGCGGCCGAGGCTTTGCGCGGCACTTCAAGCGGCGCCTGTTCGAGCAAGCGCTTGACCTCCCGGCGCCGTATGCCTGTGGCCACGCTCAGGGTGCTGACGGTGGGCACCTTGCCTTGCGCGGCGCTCGCGCGGGCGCTGGCTTGGACAAATGCTGATTTGAACAACTCCTCTGCCTGAGCGAACCGCAGCTGGCGTGAAAGCAACATTCCGGCCAGCGGCTCCAAGATTGCCAAGGCGGCAGCCAGCGTGGCTTTTTCAAGAGGGTCGTTGGTTTCGCTCACAGGCAGCTTGAAAGTGCATTTCGCACATTCTATCGCTTGATCGATTCGCGCCGCGATGTGAAGAAGTGCAAATTCGCTTGTCTTTACGCCAAACCCATGCGATATTAAATGTGCGTAACGCACATTTATTTTGACAGTCCTTATTGAGGTACTCCACCATGAAGCAAAGCGGATTCAAACGATGGTTCGGTGTCGCACTTGTGTGCGCCGCACCCTACTTGCTGGTTGCCTGTGGAGGCGGTCAAGCGGGAAACTCGGAAAGCCGAAATGAGCCCTCGTTGGCACAGAGTTTGAACGCCAAAACACCAGCATCAGACATCGGGGTCAGCACCAGCGAAACAGGCCAACCCCACCCCAACGAACTCGAAGCAGCTGCCGCTTATGCGCTTGCGCACCCCTCGTCGAACAGCAGCGCAATGCGTATTTCGACAGCGTCAGCAGCCCGATTTCTAAGTCATGCCAGTTTTGGCGCCACGGACGAGGAGGTTGCTCAGGTGCAAAGTTTGTGGCGCAAGGGATGGCTCGATGCCCAGTTCGCCATGCCATCGCAGGGCAGCTACTTTGACCGCGTCGCCAAGGAACAAAAGGCTTTGGTGAGCCAGACCCCAGGCAGGGACATTCGTAACGCTCCCACGCGCATCACCGACGCGGTGATCTGGCAGACCTACATCACCGCACCAGATCAACTGCGCAAACGCGTGGGCTACAGCCTGTCCCAGATTCTTGTCACGTCCATGGATGGCTTCTCGTCGGGATCCGGGGGAAACGGCTTGTTGGGTGCGGGCTACCTGGATGTGCTGGAGAAACATGCTTTTGGAAACTACCGCGACTTGTTGAAAGAAGTCACGCTGAACCCGGCGATGGGCTACTACCTTTCGATGAAGGGTAACCAAAAAGCCGATCCAGCCACGGGCCGCGTGCCTGACGAAAACTTTGCGCGCGAGGTCATGCAGCTGTTCACCATTGGTTTGGTTGAACTTCAAAACAACGGTCAACCCAAACTGGATCCTGCCGACCCAAGCGCCAAACCCATCCCAACTTATGACCTTGAGACCGTGACTCAGATCGCCCGCGTATTCACTGGTTGGGATTCGGATCGCTCGGTTCCGGATCCAGAACCGCTGCGCCGTCCCATGGTCCTGCGTGCCAACCTGAGCTCACCAGAGGACGTAAACATCTTCGGAAAAACCTATGTACTGTCCAGTGGCTCCCCAGCAGACAGGTTGGACTGGGCCTTGGACCTGCTGTTCAACCATCCCAACGTGGGCCCCTTCATCGGCAAGCAGTTGATTCAGCGATTGGTCACCAGCAACCCCAGCCCGGACTATGTGGCCCGAGTGGCCGACAAGTTCAACAACAACGGTGCCGGGGTGCGTGGCGACATGAAGGCCGTGATCGAGGCAATTTTGTTGGACCGCGAGGCTTTGCTGAGCGAAACCAATGCGCCTGCAGACTGGGGCAAGCTGCGGGAACCAGTGCTGCGCCTGACCCAAACCGCACGCCATTTACGCATGCAATCCAGCAACAGCGTGTGGCCCATCAACAATGAGAGCGCAGCAGCCTATGGCCTGGCGCAAAGCCCGATGCGGTCGCCGTCGGTGTTCAACTTCTATCGCCCTGGATACGTTGCGCCTCGTACCGCACTGGCTCCGCTCGGGAAAGTGGCGCCAGAGTTCCAAATCACCACCGAAACTTCTGTTCCCGGCTATGTGAATCGCATGCACGGCTTTTTGCAGACGCCTGGGACTGGCGCCACCCTGGATTTCAGCCGGGAGATGGCACTGGCCGACGACCCTGCAGCGTTAGTGGCACGGCTGAATGACTATTTCGCACATGGAAGCCTGAGCCCGTCCACCGTGAGCCGCATCGTCGCTGCGATTTCGGCCATCCGGCCTGCGGGCGAGCCCGGAGGTTCAAACGGGGACTACCGCCTTCAGAGAGCCCAGACCGCCGTATTGCTGACGCTGGCATCACCACAAACCATCACCTTGAAGTAAGGAGAGCACCATGAGCCACAACGCTTCAAAGCGCGAATTTCTCAAACGTGCCAGCGCCATTGCCGCAACTGGCGTCGCCACGCCGTGGGCGCTGAACCTGGCGTCACTCGCTGCATCTTCAGCGCATGCGGCAGGCAACGACTACAAAGCGTTGGTTTGCATCTTCATGTACGGCGGCAATGACAACCACAACACCGTGGTGCCACTGGACGCGGTGAGTCATGCAGCTTATGTCGCCGCTCGAGGTGGCAGCGCTGGCATTGCGCTGCGTGACCTCAATGCACTTCGTGCCACTGCTGTAGTCCCCAACAACCCGTGGACGGATGGACGAGAAATGGCATTGCACCCCCAACTGTCCGATCTGAGCAGGTTGTTCGATGCGGGCCAGCTCTCTCTGGTGATGAACGCGGGGCCCTTGATGAAAAGCGGCACGACACGTGACGACTTCAAGAACAACGTGAACATGCCCCCCAAGCTCTTTTCGCACAACGACCAGCAGTCGGTTTGGCAAGCTGGTGCTGCCGAGGGAGCCAACCAGGGCTGGGGCGGACGCATCGGTGACATGCTGATGGATGACAACGGCAGCGCATCCAGCTTCACTTGCATTTCTGCCGCTGGCAACGCAGTCTATTTGGCGGGCCGTGAGGTCGTGCAATACCAAGTGTCCACCGATGGCGCGATTCCTGTCGTCAACCCCGTGCTCGGAAGCAGCGATGCCGCAGTGGCACTGCGCGACATCATGGGTCTTGGCAGCGCCAATTACTTCGATGCAGGGCATGCTGACTTGGCCAAGAACGCCATCTTGTATGAAGGTCAGGTCACAGCTGCGCTGCAGCCGGTCAGTACCGACTTGTGCCGCATCAAAGACAATTCTTTGTCCAATCAGTTGAATATCGTCGCGCGTTTGATCAAAGCCAATCTGGGCACGAAGCGGCAGGTGTTTTTTGTTTCACTGGGTGGGTTCGATCATCATGACGGATTGCTTGAACAGCAACAGGCACTGATGGCTGTCGTCGGCCCTGCCATGGCCAAGTTTCAGCAAGCCATTGACGGCATGGGCTTGTCCAAACAGGTCACCACCTTCACCGCGTCCGACTTTGGCCGCACGCTCACCAGCAATGGCGACGGCTCGGACCACGGGTGGGGCAGCCACCACATGGTCATGGGCGGCAGTGTCAAGCCCAAGAGTTGGGTCGGGCAGCTACCCATCTTTGACGGCAGTGCCGGTGGCATCGCTCAACACCAACAGGTCGGCAACGGTCGATTGCTGCCCTACCACTCGGTGGAGGAGTACGGAGCCACGTTCGCCAAATGGGCCGGCGTTACCCCCAGCGAACTGGGCAGCGTGTTTCCCAATTTGGGGGCCTTCAATACACCTGACCTCGGGTTTTTGCTGCCGTGATCAGGCCTTCAGATCGAGCAACTGCCCCAACAGGTCTTGCTCGGTCTGAATCACTTTTAAATTCGCCTTGAACTCATAAGCCGCCGTCATTTGCGCCACGATGTCCTCGGTCAATGAAGCCATGGGTGCCTGCTCTGGCGCGCTGGCACTGTCCAGCGTCACGCTGACGCCACCTTCGGCCAGCGCCGTTTGCTCCACCCGTTGACGCTTGAAATCAGGGGTTTGAGCGTTGGCAATGTTGTGCGCCGACACGTTCAGGCGTGTGCTGGCGGCATTCAGTCCCGACATCGCAATGGACAAGGTGGAATTCATGGCAGCGGTGCTGCTTGAGCAGCGAAAAGAACCGGTGGTGTCTGCGGTATCGGCACATTGCCGCAAAACTTGAGCAGCGCAAAAGTTCGGCACTGTTATGGTCAACTTTGACACGAACTGTGTCTGTACATGTCGGGGCCTCGAGGTCAAGATCAGGCCCTGATGAAACAGCCCGCGCCATCGCCCACCTCTGCGCTTGAAATGCCGGCCCACCCTGCGGCTGGTGCACAACCCATCTACCAGCGCTTGGCGCAGCATTACCGGCGAGCCATGGAGGGCGGCGTGCTGCGGCCCGGTGACCGCATGCCATCCGTACGGGCGCTGACCCGTTTGCATCAGGTCAGCCTGAGCACCACCTTGCTGGTGTGCCGACAGTTGGAGAGCGAGGGCTGGCTGGAGGCCAAGCCGCGTTCAGGTTATTTCGTGCGCCAGCCACGCCGCAGCCACTTGCCGCGGGCAGCTGAACCCTCCACCCAAAGCCTGCCCGACCCAGCGCAGTACGTGGGCATCCACGACCGCATCTCCGCCTTCACCACCTTGTGCGAGCGCCACCCCGAGGCACTGAACCTGGCAGCAGCGTTTGGCACGCCGGACTGTTACCCGGGCGCCGCCTTGCGCGCCGCCGCCACGCGGGCTTTGCGGCGGCAACCCCAGTGCCTGGTCGAGCCGGTGCCACCGCTGGGGGATGGGCCATTTCGTTCGGTGCTGGCACGGCGCGCCTTGTCCCTGGGTTTGGTGCCTGGCAGCGGCGACATCATCGTCACACACGGATGCATCGAGGCGCTGAACCTCGCACTGCGCGCAGTGACCCAACCCGGCGACACGGTGGCTGTGGAGTCACCGGCCTACTTTGGTTTGCTGCAAATCCTGGAGAGTTTGGGCCTGCGCGCCCTGGAAGTGGCGACCAGCCCGCACACGGGCCTGTCGGTGGATGCATTGGCGCTGGCCTTGAAAAACAACCCGGCCGTCAAAGCTGTCGTGGTGGTACCTAATTTCCAGAACCCGCTGGGCAGCGTCATGCCTGACTCTGAAAAAGAGCGCCTCGTGGCCTTGTGTACAGCGAGGGACATCCCGCTGATTGAAGACGACACCTATGGCGCACTCACCCAAGACGATACCCCCCTGAAAGCCGCCAAGGCCTGGGACAACCACGCGCCTGGGCAAGGTCAGGTGATTTACTGTGCGTCGCTGACCAAAATTCTGACCCCCGGCATGCGCTTGGGCTGGATGCTGGGTGGCCGCTGGTTTGAGCGCATCAAGATGCTCAAACACGCCCAAAGCCGCCCCAACGATGTGTTGTCCCAGGCCACGGTGGCCGCCTACATGGAAGGCAGCAGCTATGACCGCCACTTGGCCAAACTGCGCCGTCGCCTGCACCATCAGCGCGAGCAGATGGCTGATGCCGTGGCACAGCACTTCCCCCCCGGCACCCGGTTGAGCCCACCCCAGGGCGCCATGATGTTGTGGATCGAACTGCCGCAGCAGCGCAGCAGTTGGGCGTTGTTTGAGGCTGCGCTGCAGCAAGGGGTGCGCATCACACCAGGCACGCTGTTCTCCAACAGCGCCCGTTACGAGCACTTCTTCCGCCTGAGCTGCGGTGCCGCATTCACACCTGAAGTGGCCCGCGCGGTGGCCACATTGGGGCGCATCGCAGCGGGACTTCCCGCAGGCCAGGAACCGACCACTTGACCCGACACGCACCCACCCCAGACCGGAGCAACTGATGCCATCCAGCGTTCAAACCATCACCCCCGACAACTTCTTCCCACCCATTGGCCCCTACAGCCACATGACCGTGGCCGGGCCTTTCATCCACATCTCGGGAACACCTGGCGTTGATCCCCGCACCGGGCAGATGGCAGGACCGGATGTGGCCAGCCAAACCAGGCAAATTATGGAGAACTTCCGCACCCTGCTGGCCAGCCAGGGCGCAGACTTTGGGCAAGCGATGCACATCCACATCTTCATGAAAGACGTGCGCGAGTTCGCCGCCATGAACCAGGCGTATGCCGATGCCATCGGTGCCTTCCGACCGGCTCGCACCGTCATTGGAGTGGCCGACCTGCCCAAAGCAGGTGCTTTACTGACCATGAATCTGCAAGCCATCCACCCCAACGTGATGAACCCGCGATGACGCCCGGCATGACTGACACGCGAGCCATGCCCACCTATGCCGACGTGATTGAAGCGGCTCGGCGCCTGGAAGGCCATGCCATCCGTACCCCCGTGTTGCAAAGCGATGCGGCCGATGCCCTGCTGGGTGCGCAGGTTTTTTTCAAGTGCGAAAACCTTCAACGCACCGGCTCCTTCAAATTCCGGGGGGCCTACAACGCGGTGGCGCGTTTGACGACCGAACAAGCGCGCCGCGGTGTCGTGACCTACTCTTCCGGCAACCATGGACAAGCTTTGGCCTTGGCGGCGAGGCTGCATGGTGTAGCTGCCACGGTGGTGATTCCTCACGATGCGCCCCGCAGCAAGATCGATGCGGTGAAACAACATGGTGCCACCGTGATTTCTTTCGACCGCTACACCCAGGACCGCGACGCGGTGGTGGCCGAGCAAGTGCAGCGACATGGTTTTGTGTGGGTGCCACCGGCCGACCACGCGGACGTGATCGCCGGTCAAGCCACGGCTGCACAAGAGTTGTTGGCCGTGACCGGGCCGCTGGATGCCCTCTTTATTTGTTTGGGCGGTGGCGGCCTGCTGGCGGGCTGCGCACTGGTGGTGACACAACAAGCACCGCAGTGCCAACTCTTCGGTGTTGAACCAGAAGCGGGTAATGATGGTCAGCAATCGCTGCGAACAGGCCAGCGCGTGCGCATCAACACGCCGCGCACGATCGCGGATGGCGCCCAAGCGGTGCAATTGGCGGAACAAACGTTTCCTTTGATCCTGCAACGCGTGCGCGATGTCCTCACGGTCAGCGATGCCGAATTGGTCGAAGGGATGCGTTTTTTGGCCCAAGAACTGAAGTTGATCGTCGAGCCCACCGGATGTTTGTCCTGGGCCGGAGCCCTGAAGGACGCGCCCCGCTTGAAGGGGCAGCGTGTGGGTGTGATTCTCACCGGCGGCAATGTGGACATGAACCACTACAGCGCCTTACTGGCCCAGGCCTCCATCCCCATGTCCGCGTCCAACCCAACACAAGGAGTCCCCGCATGACAACCACCCCATCCACCCCCGACACCCGCTTTGACGCCTGGGCCGACAAACTCGGCCACCGCTTCGACGGCGAATTGGTGATTGGCGGCAACTACACCTCCACCATGCGCCACGGCAACCAGATATTTGTCAGCGGTCAGGTGCCACGTGTAGGGACCACCGTGATGGTCGTCGGCGAAGTGGGCCACGATGTCACGTTGGAGCAAGCCCAGGTCGGTGCACAGATTTGCGCCATGCGTGCGCTGGCGTTGCTGAAAAGCAGCTTGGGCAGCTTGTCGCAGATCGAACAAGCCTTGCGGATGACGGTGTACACCCGCAGCAGCCCCACCTTCACCCAACAAAGCGAGGTGGCCGATGCCGCCTCCCAGGTGCTGCACGATGTGCTGGGCAATGCGGGAAAACATACCCGCACCTCGGTGGGTGTGGCGCAACTGCCCAAGGGCGCGGCGGTGGAGCTGGACTTGGTGGTGGCCGCTGCCACGAATCGCTGAGTCCTGGGCACTGCCGATTCCTGCTGTGTCAGTAGACCAGCGGCCACTGAGATGACACCACCGCGTGGAATACTCAGGCCATGACTGCGCCCCCAACGTCCGCACCCCAAGTGACCTTCCGACAGGCCCTGCTCTACTGGCTCAAACTGGGGTTCATCAGTTTTGGCGGCCCCGCAGGCCAGATCGCCTTGATGCAGACGGAACTCGTGGAACGGCGGCGTTGGATTTCTGAGCAGCGTTTTTTGCATGCCTTGAACTACTGTATGGTGTTGCCCGGCCCCGAAGCACAGCAACTGGCCACCTACATCGGCTGGCTCATGCACCGTACCTGGGGCGGTCTTGTGGCTGGGGTACTTTTTGTGCTGCCGTCTCTCTTGATCTTGATCGGCCTGGCCTGGGTCTACATGGCCTACGGTCAACTGCCTGCGGTGGCGGGAGTTCTCTATGGCATCAAACCCGCGGTGATCGCCATCGTGGTGTCAGCGGCGTTTCGCATCGGCTCGCGCACGCTCAAAAATGCATGGACTTGGTCCATCGCCATCGCTTCTTTTGTGGCCATCTTTGCGCTTGAGTTGCCTTTCCCTTTGATCGTGCTGCTGGCCGGTCTCGCGGGTTATGTGGGGGGGCGTTTGGCACCGTCAAAGTTTGCGCTGGGTGGCGGGCATGGCACTGCAAAGAACGAGGACGCGTCGCCAGTTTTAAAGCCAGCGTCCTTGATTGACGACGACACGCCCACACCGGCTCATGCGCAGTTTAGTTGGGGGAGATTCACCCGCGTATTGGTCTTTTGCCTGGGCCTGTGGTTGCTCGCCATGGCCGGGTTGGTGCTGGCTATTGGTTGGAACGCCGTGCTCACACAAATGGCCTGGTTTTTCACCAAAGCAGCGCTGCTGACGTTTGGCGGCGCGTATGCGGTGCTGCCTTACGTGTTCCAAGGTGCCGTCGAGCACCATCAATGGCTCACCGCAGCGCAGATGATGGACGGCTTGGCGCTGGGTGAAACCACGCCAGGGCCGCTGATCATGGTGGTTTCTTTCGTCGGATTTGTCGGGGCATGGACCATGGCCATCTTCGGCAGCGACTCGCTCTTTTTAGCCGGAGCAGCTGCTGCCTGCGTGGTGACCTTTTTCACCTTCTTGCCTTCTTTCTTGTTCATCTTTCTGGGCGGGCCCTTCATCGAGTCCACTCATGGCAAGTTGCAGTTCACTGCACCTCTGACGGGCATCACTGCCGCAGTGGTCGGTGTCATCGTCAACTTGGCCTTGTTCTTTGCTTGGCATGTTCTGTGGCCCATTGGGTTCGCTGGGCCGTTTGAATGGCCAGCGGTGCTCATCGGTGCACTGGCAGCGCTGGCGCTGTTTCGCCACAAGGTCGGCATCATTCCTGTGATCGTGGCATCAGGCGTTTTGGGCTGTATCTGGCAGATGGGGGCATCGCGCTTGCTATCTTGATTGGGGTGAGTCAAGCAGATGTCCAGGGTGAAGTCGTTGCTCACGCCTCGGTAGCTGTCGCCATTCACATCGCCGTTGTTCAGCCTGGGGCACGGCCGACCAGCACAACACGCGCGCAAAGCAGCTGTCCGGCATTCATCGAAGGGATCGCTCACCAAGGCCCAGACCAGCCACTTTGCGATGTGGTTGTGGCGCTCGCCCATGGTGTCGCGTGCTGCTTCCACAGCATGGTGCCGCCTGGGTGGTTGCCTGCGGCGATACCCAATTTGCGGCCTCTTGAAAAATGGCCGCCATGGCCGAGGCAATTGCGGCCATCAGGGACGCCAGATTGCGAGAGAATGGATTTGCATTCACTCTGGAACGCCTTGATGTCCTCCGTACCGCCTTTCATTACACCTGCCCGATTCAGCGATCCTGCCCTGGCACTGGCCCAAGTGCAAACCATCTACCAATCCAGCGTGGACCACCTGCGCCTCGCATTGCAACGTTTCGTGGCGGGCGACACGTCCGATCAACATGTCCGCGCCTGTTACCCCTTTGTTCGGGTTCATACGGACACGGTGGTCCGCGCCGATTCGCGCTTGAGTTACGGTTTTGTGGCGGGTCCAGGTACCTTTGAGACCACCCTCACCCGCCCCGACCTTTTTGCCACTTACTACCTGGAGCAGTTCAAGCTGCTGCTGCGCAACCACCAAGTGGCTCTGGAGATTGGCACCAGCACCCAGCCCATCCCCGTGCACTTTTCTCTGGGTGAACACGACCACCTGGAAGGCTCGCTTGACGCCGCGCGTCGCCTGTTGATGCGCGACCAGTTTGACCTTCCCGACCTCGGCGCCATGGACGATGGCATCGCCAACGGCACGTTTGAGCCACGCCCCGGCGAGGCTCAACCCCTGGCGCTGTTCACAGCAGCACGCGTGGACTACTCGCTGCACCGGTTGCGCCATTACACCGGCACAGCCCCTGAGTTTTTTCAGAACTTTGTACTCTTCACCAATTACCAGTTCTACATCGACGAGTTTGTACGTCAGGGCCATGAACACATGGCTCAAGCGAACGGCCAATACAGCGCGTTCGTCGAGCCTGGCAATGTCGTCACGCGACGTACTGGTTTGCCAGCCCAGGAAGGTGACGACACCGGAGCCCCGCCTCCGCGCTTGCCCCAAATGCCGGCTTACCATTTGGTGAGAGAAGACGGCTCTGGCATCACCATGGTCAACATCGGTGTGGGTCCTGCCAATGCCAAAACCATCACCGACCACATCGCCGTGCTGCGGCCCCACGCCTGGATCATGCTGGGCCACTGCGCGGGCCTGCGCAATTCGCAAGCCTTGGGCGACTACGTGCTCGCCCATGGTTATGTGCGCGAAGACCATGTGCTCGACGAAGACCTGCCGCTGTGGGTGCCCATTCCGCCACTGGCCGAAGTGCAAGTCGCCTTAGAAGCCGCCGTGGCAGAGGTCACGCAACTTCAAGGATACGAACTCAAACGCATCATGCGTACCGGGACTGTCGCCAGCACTGACAACCGCAACTGGGAGTTGCTGCCTTTTCGCAATGCCCAGAGCACACCGGAGCGCCGCTTCAGCCAAAGCCGCGCCATTGCCCTGGACATGGAAAGCGCCACCATCGCCGCTAACGGCTTTCGCTTTCGAGTGCCCTATGGCACTTTGTTATGCGTGAGTGACAAGCCCTTGCACGGCGAGATCAAGCTACCCGGCATGGCGAACCACTTCTACCGCGAACGTGTCGATCAGCACCTGCGAATCGGCATTCGGGCGATTGAATTGCTGCGGGACGCAGGCAGTGGCCAGTTGCACAGCCGCAAGCTACGAAGTTTTGCGGAGGTGGCCTTCCAATAAGGCTCCGGCTGCGTTAACGAGGCCGCCCACTGCTGTCGACAATGCGCACCGGGCCGTACCAGGCCTGGGCACGGGTACGGGTGTTGTCACTGTCTGTCATGAAGGCCACGGCCACCAAAGCACCTGGTTCTTCGCCAAAAACGAGCTTGTAGTCGGCCGCGATGTCACGCACATGGGTACGCCATGTTTTAGTCAAAGCAGGTCCGGAATCCAATACCAATTTGCGTATCCGGTCGGTACCGCTTCCTGCGGGAATCACAGTGCCGACTTGGGCCTGGTTGTCCCACACGTACATCAGCGTCGCATAAGGCAATGGCTCGCCAGTCATGGTTTGAGACAGGTCGGACAGCATGCGATTTCTAGCCGAGAACGTGGTGCGATCGCCCTCAAAAGCAAGCAATAGACGTACTGGCGCGTCTTCAACTCCACGTTGGGTCAAATCCGCCTTGTCCAGCAACGCTTGAACCCGCCAGGCGAATTCAATGGTTCCAAGTTGGCTAGGCTCAATTCTCACTGCACGGCGAAACAAGCTGACAGCCGCATCTGCATCCGCTCGCACGACGGGCCGCCCCTCTGCTTCCACCACTTGGTAGCGGGTAGGTCGCTTGCCCGGAAGTGTCTTATGGCTCCAGCCTTCAAAACCAGGGGCCGTACCCTCAGGCACGCCAGGGCCGGGATCGGGGGGGACACTGAGCGCACAACCCGACAACAGGACCACCAAGGCAAGCAAACGCCCCACCAAGAAGAACCTGCCACGCCCCATGTGAATCCGCCCACCCATACCTACCCACCCTGCTCGACCGTCGGTCGATGTTTCAACCAAGAAATCACTCTTGTTTTCGGCCCCCACTGGCCGCTCTGTAGTTCTAGAAAAAACAAACCCTGCCGAGGCAGGGTTTGAGTCGGCAGAAACGACTTAGAACCGATGTCGCACACCCAAAGCAATGCTTGTTGAGTCGCGGCCAGCGGTTTCCGTGACGCCACCAAAGAAACCTGCCTGCCCAGGAGCCGATTGTCCCAGACCGGAATTGTTGAACCGCGTCACGATGGCATTGATGTCGGTGCGCTTGGACAATGCATAGGTGTAGGCCACACCATAAGATGCTGTGTCGGCGTCGTTGGGGCGTTTGTCGTTGTACTGTGTGTAAGCAACAGAAATGGTGTTTGGACCCACCACGTGGCGATAACCAACGTGCAACAGTTGTCCGTCCAGTTTCAAGGCGTTTATGAAGGCGTTTTGCACTGGGACACCAAAAACAGTGCTTGACGTCAAGGCATTCACGGTTGCTGCGATGGTCGATAAGCCGGAGGGATTTTTATCTTTCACCTCCGCAGCCATGAAATTCAGTGCTCCGCTGCCAATACTGACCGAAACACCGCCAATCACCGTAGTGAGAGATTTAGAACCCAATTCATTGTTGCGCGTGTTGTACGCAAGACCAGCCGAGTAGCCCGCACCTTTGTACATTCCCATGGCGCCCCAGAAGCGGCCCTTCGAGTTGGATCCGGCGATTTCTCCAAGGCTGTACATCGCTGAAGCGGTGAACCCCCCTTGCTGAATTCGGTAGGCCAATGAATTCGACAGACGGATGTCGATGGTGGGAGGAAAGGATCCAACTTGTCCAGCGGCCAAACTCGACTCGGTTTTCATGATGTCAAAGTTGGCGTTCAATTCATAAGCTGGCGTGTACATGCGCCCCGCCAAAATACCACCTACCGGCGTGACCAAACCCAAATATGCCTGGCGATCAAACAACCGATTGGCCAAATTAACGCCAGCTTCAGAGTTGGCAATGTTTGAACCCACTGTGTTCACAATCGATTGAAAATTGCCTGGGAGCCCCATCAAGCCCGCCACGCTCAAACGGTCAGGCAATTGAGTTCCCGACAGCGGTCGATTGCTGGTACCACCGGTATCAATTTCAACTCGACTTTCTAAGGTGAAGAGAGCACGGTAACCACCGCCCAAATCTTCGTTGCCACGAAGGCCCCAACGTGTGCCTTCCATGATGCCGCTGGCCAGGAAACTGGCTGAACCGCCTTTCAATCCACTGACCCGCATCACGCCTGCATCGGCTATTCCATAGATCTCTACCGATGGTGCAGCCGACTGAGCGGAAGCAGCGGTTGAAAATGCCAGTGCTACAACGCCAAGAGTCAATGCCTTTTTCATGGGAAATCTCCAAGTGAACGACCGTTCTATTTTGCTCGGATTCCTGCACAGCGTGGTCTACCGTGTTGCGGGATTTTCACGCTCAGTTTCCCTTAGATCACCGAAGGCAAAGTACAACAAAAAAGCGCCCCGAAGGGCGCTTTGGAACTATCGTGGAACAGAATCAGAATGCGTGACGCAAGCCAACAGCCACGACCTCATTCTTAGAGAACTTAACGCCTTCGGCTTTGGATTCTGTCATCCGCAGACCGAAGTAAGCGTTGGTCCGTTTAGATAATGAATAGTCCAAGATACCACCAAATCCTTTGCTCTTGACCGTATCGTCATAGCCTTTGGCTTGCGCATAACCAAGACGGGCAACGAGGGCCGAACCAAGAGGCACATCAAGTCCGACCTTGAACTCTTTATCGTCGATACCATCTGTCCGATCAACCTGCTGATAAGCGGCAATCAGCTTTGCAACCCCAAAATTGAACGAGCCCGAGATCAAGTTGAACTTCGTGCTGGGAGAGTTGGCAGCTGCGTTAGGATTCAAGGGTGGTGCAACTCCGGCAAAGCTGTTAAGCACACCGGCAGTAGTACGCACTTTCTGATTTTGATGAGCAAAACCAATCATGAATGGGCCTGCTGCGTACTGTACTTTAGCGCTCAATACATTGGTGGCACTAGCACCTGGGACTTTGTTTTCACCAAGCGCGAATCCAATACTGGCAGTTAAGCCGCTGATATTAGGAGTTGCATAGTAAATTTGGTTGTTTACACGATTGGAGTAATCTGCCGGCAAGAGTGCGGCTTCGGCAGCAGCTTGGGCTACTGCAGCATTTGCCTGCGCGGTTGTCAAACCTGCGGCAATCAAACTAGCTCGCAGAACATCTCCGGTTAAAACAGAGGGGGCCGCTCCCTGCCCCCAAACATCACCAGTAGGAGAAAAAGCAGTATCGCCAACGGTATTATTGCCAGCACGCAACTCATCGTAAGCGGTGTACTGACGGCCTAAACGAATTTCACCAAAACCGCCAGAAACGCCAACATATGCCTGACGGCCGAACATTGTGGCACCGTTGGCCACATTACCGTCGTCAATCGTGAAACCGCTTTCCAATACAAAATTGCCTTTCAAGCCACCGCCAAGGTCTTCGACACCACGCAAGCCCCAACGGCTGCCATTACGCCCGCCCGAGTTTTGCCTGATTTGACGCTCACCGACCAACCCCAACACCGCAGGTGTGGTGGCTGTGGCTGCCTGCTTGATACCCAAAGTCTGACTTCTATCGGAACCGACCCATGCATCAGCAACGCCGTACAAGGTAACAGTAGACTGGGCCTGAGCGACACCAGCGAAAGCACCCAGCACTGCCAGGGTGAGAAGAGATTTTTTCATTGCAACGATCTCCTAGGTTAGACAAGAGGTCCCGATAAAGACGCAAAAATGCTCATCGGGCCGAACCCCCGTTTCGGAAGTTGCACGTATTCCACCAGACAGGGCCTTGCTTGAGAAGCCTTACGGTCATAAAAACCCGATGCATGTTGTCCACGAACAACGAAGCGGCGCAAGGCGTTGCTTACACGTCCCGTCCGAGGATGATCTGCGGCAGATTGGGGCCTTCTGTTACATATTTCTCTGCCTAACGATATGCCGCACTGCGAGACAGTGCCGCGCCAAATATTCGGGTAAACCCACGCAAAGTGCGGAACAAACCATAGACATGAAAGTAGGAGCACGCAACATGGACTTTTTGGATAACTTAACTGCCGCTGCAGACATAGCCCTGCGGGCCTTGAACACAACACCACGTGGCAGTCGCCCCTGCCCTCGGCCTCAAACCGACGACCAACTCGATGCCGCGGAGAAAAAGTGGTCGGGCGAGCTGATGCGCGTCAACCATGTGGGGGAGGTCTGCGCCCAGGCGATGTACAGCGCCCAAGCCTTGGTCACCCGGAATCCTGCGCTGCGGGAACAATTCGCGCGAGCTGGCAAAGACGAAATGGACCACCTTGCCTGGACGTCCCAGCGACTGGACGAACTCGGCACAAGACCGAGCCTGTTGAATCCACTTTGGTACGCGGGAGCGTTCGCCATCGGACTCATGGCGGGCCGCGCCAAAGACTCGGTCAGCTTGGGTTTTGTGTCCGAAACCGAAAAGCAAGTGGAACAGCACCTCGACGAACATCTGAACAAACTCCCAGTGGGTGACGCGACATCAAGAGCGATCCTGACTCAGATGTGCGTCGATGAAGCAATGCATGCCCGTGAAGCAGACCTGGCGGGCGCTGAATCGTTGCCATCAACAATTCGCGTCGCTATGCGGGTAACAGCCAAATTAATGACCACCTCCGCTTTAAAAATCTAGCGATAAAAACACCTTCAGTTGAAGGTGAAATTACCTCCCGTATGACTGGATTTGTCACTAAATTGCTATCTTTTTTCTCTTTGTCGTGTTTATGAGCCAAAAATAGACTCCAACTTAGGATTTTCAGAAGCTCCTATTCCATGCGACCGTTGGTGTATCTAACATGGCAAAACGGGCTGCAGCCAGACGTTTTCTCCAAAAGATTCGTTGCGCAGCACGCTTACCCGTCCAACACTCTTCAAAGGAATTTCTATGAAACGATCACTCGCTTTCGCCGCACTGGCCGCCGTCGCCACCACCTCGGCATTGGCCCAGAACAATGTGACGCTTTACGGCCGCATCAACACCAGCGTGGAGAGCCGAAAACTGGGTACCGCAAGCGCCATCAGTGTCGTGGCAAACAACGGTTCTCGCTGGGGCTTAAAGGGCTCTGAAGACCTGGGTGGTGGCTTGAAAGCCAATTTCGCCCTAGAAAGTGGCTTTGACTCTGACACAGGTGTTTCATCACAGACCGGCAAAATTTTTGGTCGCCGTGCTGAGGTGAACCTCAGCGGCGGCTTCGGTACGGTGCGCATGGGCACTTACGGCGAAACCGCGTTCGACTACACCGACGACTACACGGACAACCACAACCACGGTACGGGCTCGTCTGCGAACTTGTTCTGGGGTGGTTTTGGACGCCTCAACAACGCCGTTGGTTACATCTCCCCAACCTTCGGTGGACTTACTCTTTACGGCAACGTCCAGCTGAAGGAAACCAAGGCTGCTGGCGCGAAGGACATCATTGACATCGCAGCCGACTACGCAGCTGGAAACTTGGGATTGGGGGCTGGTTATGTCAAGAAGGGCGATGGCAACCTGGTGTCTGTTCGCGCCAATTACTCTTTCGGTGCCTTCGGCATTGCGGGTTATGTGGCAAGCGATGAAGACCTGTCTTATGCCAAAAAAGCGACTCAAGTGCGCTTATCTGCCAGCTACACGCTGGGTGCTTCAGAGTTTCACGTCAACGTGGGTCAAATCGGCAAACGCAAAGACGTCGCCGACAGCAAAGCCACCCAGGCGACTGTCGGCTACAACTACAACCTGAGCAAGCGCACCAAGGCGTACGGGTTCGTTACCAAAGTCAACGATGGCAAGGCGGCGCTGTATGGCGGTGATTTCCGTTCTATCGGTCTGGGCATTCGTCACAACTTCTGATGCTGTAGTTCGCTGAAACGATCTTGAAAACGCCCCGCCACGACCGGGGCGTTTTCATTTCAGCCAGCAGTGACAATTTCAAAGCCAGTGGTGATCTCGGCGGTTTTACCCAGCATGATGCTCGCAGAGCAGTACTTCTCGTGAGACATCTCAATCGCTCGCGCCACCGCAGCCTGGGGCAGGTTGTACCCAGTCACGGTGAAATGCATGTGAATATGAGTAAACACCTTGGGATCGGCCTCGGCACGTTCTGCAGTGATCTTGACCTGGCAATTGCGCACATCGTGGCGACCACGTTTAAGAATCAGGACCACGTCGTAAGCCGTACAGCCTCCTGTCCCCGCCAGCACAGTTTCCATCGGGCGCGGCGCCAAATTCCGACCGCCTCCATCGGGCGCGCCGTCCATGATGAGCAGGTGGCCGCTGCCCGTTTCCGCCACAAAAGCCATTCCCGATTGCGGCTGCCAGTTGATGGTGCATTCCATGCTTCGTATCCCAAAAAGACGCGCCATACGCACCTTGCGTGTTGGCGGGGTTTGATTGTGCCGCGCTCTACAGCCCCCTATGCCATCGCGACGAAATAGAGCATTTGAATGGCACCGTGGGTGTGGAATGAGGCATTTATATTGCGGCGCAGCATTTATGCGGCTACACTTCAGAACATGGGGTTGCAGACAACCCCGCCAATTGTCTCCTCCACCTCCTCTTGGTGGATTCAGCCCAGGGCAGCAATGCTCTGGGCTTTTTTCTGGACGGGTGCTGCCAGAATGCCAAACAGCCCTCCCGTATCATCCGGCGGCTCCCACAGCTTGCTGCCACCGTGAAAAATAAGACGACTGATCTTGCGACTGAACTGTCGCGCTACCTGAAAAAAATTCTCACCGCACGGGTCTACGATGTGGCCATAGAGACGCCACTCGAACAAGCCCCCAACCTGTCCAAGCGCCTATCCAACCGCGTTTTGCTCAAACGCGAAGATACGCAGGCGGTGTTCAGTTTCAAACTGCGCGGTGCGTACAACAAAATGGCGCATCTCAGTGCTGCGCAACTCAAAAAAGGCGTGATTTGCGCCTCAGCCGGCAACCATGCACAAGGTGTCGCACTCAGCGCCAAACACCTGGGCTGCACCGCCATGATTGTGATGCCCGTGACAACACCGCAACTGAAAATTGACGCGGTGCGGGCTCTGGGTGGACAGGTTGTTCTGCATGGGGAGAGTTATTCAGATGCCTACCAACATGCACTCCAGCTTGAAAAACGCCATGGCCTGACCTTCGTTCATCCGTTTGATGATCCAGACGTGATTGCCGGGCAAGGCACGATCGCCATGGAAATCTTGCGCCAGCACCAAGGTCCGATCCATGCTGTATTTGTCGCCATTGGTGGCGGTGGGTTGATTTCGGGTGTTGCCGCCTACATCAAAGCGGTGCGGCCCGACATCAAAGTCATCGGTGTGCAAACCACGGACTCTGACGCCATGGAGCGCTCCGTCAAAGCGGGCAAACGTGTGCAGATGCAAGACGTGGGCTTGTTTTCAGACGGAACCGCAGTGAAGATGGTGGGGGAAGAGACCTTTCGGCTGACTCGTGCTCTCGTGGACGAATTTGTGCTGGTAGACACGGATGCGGTCTGCGCCGCCATCAAAGACGTTTTTCAGGACACCCGAAGTATCTTGGAGCCTGCTGGCGCATTGGGTGTGGCCGCGATCAAACAATATGCGCAGAGCCATAAACTCAAGGACCAGACCTTGGTGGCCATCACCTGTGGCGCCAACATGAATTTTGATCGGCTTCGTTTTGTGGCGGAGCGGGCGGAGGTTGGGGAAGAGCGTGAGGCCTTGTTTGCCGTGACAATTCCCGAGGCCCGCGGGAGCTTCAAACGTCTGTGTGAGCTGATCGGTCCGCGTTCTGTCACCGAATTTAACTACCGCATGGGCCAAGGCCCACAAGCCCATGTTTTTGTGGGACTGTCCACGAACAACCGTGGTGAATCCAAAAAAATTGCTCTGAATTTTGAGAAACATGGCTTTGCGACACTCAACCTCACCGACGATGAGCTGGCCAAGGCCCACATTCGGCACATGGTCGGAGGTGCCAGTGATTCGGCCCAGGACGAACGCCTCTACCGGTTTGTTTTCCCAGAGCGCCCCGGTGCTTTGATGAAGTTCTTGTCCAGCATGCACCCAGGTTGGAACATCAGCTTGTTCCACTACCGCAACCAAGGCGCGGACTATGGCCGCATCCTGGTGGGCATCCAGGTGCCCAAGCAGGATAAAAAGGCGTTGAGAACCTTCTTGGACGGGCTGGACTATGCCTATGTAGATGAGACCGACAACCCGGTGTATCGCTTGTTTCTGCGCCGAGCGTCTTGACGCACGGGTCTTCAGCCGCACAATGGCGAGCCCATGTCCTCCACCAACCGCTCCCTCATCAACCCCACGGCCAATGCCAAGTTGGACGCCGCACTGCGCGACAAGCTGCGACGTCGGGCCGATGCGGCCGGATCGCTGGGCGAGCTCGTGCCACTGGCCGTGCGTTTGGGCCTGATCCAGAACAGCCTTAAACCTCGTTTTCGCGCGCCGCAGTTGGTTGTCTTTGCTGGTGACCATGGCCTGGTGGTGGACAGTGTGGTGGAACCTGGACGTCCCACCACCATGCAACTGGTGATGCGTTTGCTGACGTCGCAACTTCCGCTGTCTGTTTTTGCCGGCATCCATGGCTTGGAGTTGTCTGTGGTGGACTGCGGCATGGCAGAGCCCACCAGCAGCCATGCGCGTTTATTGGCTCGAAAGATTGCTCACGGCACCCGAAATTCACGTGTGGCACCAGGCATGTCAATTGAACAGGTGCACGCCGCCATTCGTGCCGGCATGGAGATAGGCGACTCGCTGCCCGGCAACGTGGTGGCCTGCGCCGCCATAGGCGAGGGATCGCCCGAGGTAGCCGCGGCCCTGCTGTCGAGTCTCTCTGGTACACCGGTGTCCGAGCTGCTTCAGAACAACGCAGCAGCGTCACCCGCTTTTTTGGCGCACCAACTGTCGGTACTGCAAGCAGCGCAACACCGGCACCGCGAGTTGGAAGACCCGGTCGAATTGCTGGCCGCCTTGGGCGGGTTTGAAATGGCCGTGATGGTGGGAACGCTGCTGGTGGCGGCCAGTCGCAGGCATTTGATCCTGGTGGACGGAATTCCGGCCTTGGCGGCGTTGATGGTGGCCTCGCGCATCTCGCCAGCCATCACCGACTACTGCGTGTTTTGCCGCAGCCACAGCCACGCGGGATTGGACCGAGCGCTCAGTCTGTTCCGGGCGTCGGCCTTGCTGGAGCTGGGCATTGGCACTGTCGACGGCACAGGTGCGACTTTGGCTTGGCCATTGGTTCGGTGTGCAGCGGCACTTCTCACTGAAGTCGCTGAAGGCGAAGATGCGGGCCCCACACTTCCCGCAGGCCTGGAGAGCCTCCCCCCCGCACCCCAACAGGCCCAAACCGGATGGGAGCCGGCGCTCAAATCGGGTTTCAGGCTCGAGTAAACACGGTCAACCGCGGTCAGGCAACCTGACTCACTGCGCGCGCTGAATCACCAGAGGGGCATTGTTGGAGACCGCGGCGCTTTCACCCTGAGGCAATGACACGGGTGGTGCAAATACGGGCGCCGCCCGGCCAACAGGCAGTGTCGGCAAGACGCCGGTGGCAGGAGGAGGTAGGGCAGGCAACTCCAAGATCAACACCGGCGGGCCGCCCTCGGGGCCGATCGAGGCGGAACGTAATGTGACCGCCAAAAGCGTCAAATTGCCATCCAGTTTGGCGCCCAGCGCATAGGGCTTGGCGGCTTGTCCGTCGACCGCGATCAAGGCCAATCCAGAGCCCTGCGGCCTGGCCTCGCCTGTTGGCGACTTCTTTGGAGCCATCACGCCTGTCAGCACAAAACGGCTGCTCAGTTCGGGGACTGCAGTGGCAGGTGTCGCCGTGACCGGCGTGCTGCCAAGCACACGCGATAACTCCACGCGCGCAGGCAAAGCCTGAGGCGTGGCCAAGGTGGCGTGTTGGATCGACGGTCCTTGGGCAGTGAGACGCAGCAGCCAAAACACAGCAGTTGCAGCAACCAAAGCCCAAATCAAGAACGCAGCGGCACGTGAAAGCATGAGGCGATTATGATTCAAGCCCCTGGGAACCTTGCTGCGGGCGGTTGGTCTGACCTGTTGTCTTGTTCCGCTGTTGATGCCTCTTCACTTCTAGTCTGAAATCCATGCTTGCAAGCCCTGCTCCACGCATCTCTTCCACATCCAGCCGCCGCCTGCGCGGATTCACCTTGATCGAATTGATGGTGGTGCTGGTGATCATTGGTGTGCTGGCGGCTTTGATCGTGCCCAATGTGTTGAACCGCGCCGACGACGCACGTGTGACTGCTGCTCGCACTGACGTCAACAACCTGATGCAGGCGCTCAAGCTCTACAAACTCGACAACCAGCGGTTTCCTTCGGCCGAGGCCGGCTTGCAGGCACTGGTGGTAAAGCCCGCTGCAGGTGCCTCGCCCAATTGGCGCCCCTACCTGGACAAGCTGCCCAATGACCCCTGGGGCCGCCCTTACCAGTACGCCAACCCCGGCGTCAAAGGTGAGATTGATGTCTACAGCCTGGGGGCCGACGGTGTGGTAGGCGGTGAGGGCAACAATGCAGAGATTGGATCTTGGCAGTAAGCAGCTGATCCACGTCATGCGTGGCCCGCGCACAGCGCCCTCGTCGCGTGGTTTCACGTTGATTGAACTGCTGGTTGTGGTTGCGCTCATTGCCATTGCGTCCGGCTTGGCTTCCCTGGCATTGCGTGATCCACAGGCCGCACAGCTTGAGCGTGAGGCAGCACGCTTGGTGGCGCTTTTGGAGTCGGCCCGCGCAGCAGCGCGAAGCGCTGGTCTGGCGGTGCAGTGGGTGCCTGGTGCATCGGCACAAACAACAGGCAACAGTGCCACCCCCACAGATTTTGTTTTTGTCGGTCTGCCTGCGGCCATCACGTTTCCGACACGTTGGATGGACACAGGCACCAGTGCCAATGTAGTGGGGGCACGCAGCGTCAGTTTGGGACCTGAACCCGTCATAGGTCCGCAGCGTATCGTCTTGAGCTTGGGCTCGCAGCAACTCATGCTGGCCACGGATGGGCTGGCGCCCTTTGCCGTGGCTGATCTCGACAGCAACACCGGACGGCCTCGTTGATGCAAACCGCAGCATCAGCGGCAGACACCGCGCAACACGGCTTCACCTTGATTGAAGTGCTGGTGGCTTTGGCCATTGTCGCCGTCACGCTGGGTGCGGGTATCAAAGCCGCCGGAGCGCTGACCCAAAACACAGAGCGTGCGGGTTTGGTCAGTGTGGCGCAGTGGTGTGCAGAAAACCACCTGGTGGGCCTGCGTTTGGCCAAAGAGTTCCCGAGCGTGGGCGACTATGACTTCAGCTGCGAGCAACTGGGCGTGACACTGAGCGGCAAGCGCCTGGTGCGTGCCACACCCAATCCGAATTTTCGGCGCGTTGATGCGCAGTTGACCGACGAAAGCGGTCGCCCCGTGCTCACGCTGAGCACGGTCGCCCCGAGGTTTTGATGGCACGACAAAAGCAACAGGGCTTCACCTTGGTCGAGGTGCTGGTCGCTTTGATGGTGATGGCCATCGTGGCCACCATGGCCTGGCAAGGCGTGGACGGGATGGTGCGTGCACGCGACGCCACACAGCAGCGTTTGGGCAACAACCTGCAACTCGGCACCGTCCTGGCGCAATGGGACGTGGACCTGGCCGCCGTACAGGACAGCGGCGTCGTTCCCCCCTTGGGTTTTGACGGTGCCAGCCTGCGCCTGACACGCCGGTCTGACGCCGGCATGCAGTTGGTGGTATGGTCCTTGAAACCCGACGCCACCGGCGCGACGCGCTGGTTGCGCTGGGCCAGCCCTGTCGTTCAGCGCAGCGGTGAGTTACAAGACCTCTGGCTGCGCAGCCAGCAGTTTCAAGGTGGCGAGGCCGGGCAGTTGGAAATGTTGACCGGCGTCAGCCAGTGGCAGCTTTATTACTACCGCGTCAACGCGTGGACCAATGCGCAGTCCAGTGGCGACATATCACCGGTTGATGTCGCTGCCAGTGGGGCGCGTCAGCGCGAGCGGCTGCCGACAGGCGTGCGTTTGGTGCTGAGTTTTGCCCCCGGCAGCGGCCGCGCAGGCAACCTCACACGTGACCTGGTACTGGGGCCGCAACCGTGAAAGACCGCCAATGCGTCGCAGTGGCTCCCAATGTGTACGCTCAACGCGGCGCCGCATTGCTGATGGCCATGGTCATTTTGACCTTGGTTGCCACCTTGGCAGCCGGCATGGTGTGGCAACAGACCACCGCCATATCCATTGAAACAGCGGAGCGTGCACGCGCACAGTCCACCTGGATACTCAACGGTGCCTTGGATTGGTCGCGCATCATCCTTCGCGAAGATGCACGCAACCGAGGACCTGACCACTTGGGTGAGCCATGGGCCACCCCATTGGCCGAAGCCAAACTCAGCACGTTTTTGGCAGCGGACAAAAACAACACCGATGACAGCGAGGTAGAGGCCTTCTTGTCGGGACAAATTGAAGATGCGCAGTCGCGTTATGACCTTCGCCGACTGGTCGGAGAGCAAGCCAAAGACGACAAAAGGTTTGCAGTGCTCGTTCCCGCTGAAGTGGAATCGCTGCGCCGTTTGTTTGGCCTCATCGGATTGCCGGTGGAGCTGGCCGACAGCATGTCCGCCAATTTGCTGCTGGCCTGGGACAGCACCTCCACTTCGCCCAACAACGACACACCTATTGCACCGCAAACCATGGCGCAACTGAAGTGGGTGGGCGTGGACGAGGCGGCCATCAACAAGATGCTGCCGTATGCCACCATCCTGCCGCGCAACAGCGGCACCCCCAGCCAGATCAACCTCAACACCGCATCTCGAGAGGTGATTGCTGCGGTTTTAAACATCGACTTGGGCAGCGCCGACCGCTTGGTACAGCGCCGTGCCAACAACCCTTTCCGAAGCATTGCAGAAGCCCAGGCCACGCTGCCCCCCACCGTCACCATCGACCCCGCTCACGCTGACATCAAAAGTTACCACTTTGAAGTGCGAGGCAGGCTGCGTCTGGGCGACCATGTGCAAGAAGAAGTGACACTGATGCGGCGGTCAGACCTTGACATCGCTCCGGTTTGGCGCACCCGCAGCCAAACCCTGAGAACGAACTGATATGGACACACCCACCGCATCGCGCACCCTGGTTCAGCCTCAGCGCGCACACCAGCGCCGCGCGCTGGCGCTGGTTTTGTTTTCAGTGGCGTTGGCGTTGATGGGCGTTTTTTGGGGACAGCCCTGGTTTGAAGCATGGCTGACAGACACTGACGCCGACGCCGACGAACGAGCCAGAAGAACCGCCTGGATTGTGGTGGGCGTGGTGTCTGCCGTGTGCTTGATCACTCTCATCACTTCTGGGTGGCTGGCCACGATGGCGTGGCGCATCCGAAAAGCGAACTGTTACCCGCCACCGGGGTACCCTGTGCTGCACGCCACGCCACTGCAACAAGGCGCCAGTGCACGGCGACAAGCAATTTGGCATGGTGTGGCCGCTCTGACCAGTGTGCTGCTGTGTGCAGGGGTGTTGGGCTACTTGTTTCACCGCTTTCCGTTGATCGAGACCTTGTATGTGCTGCGTCCTTGAGTCCGACGTTTTTTCCAAGACATGCTCTGGTCGCTACCGCCCGAGTTGAGATTCCCATATGGCCCAACGCGCCGGGCGCCCCAAAACCAAACACCTCAGGGCGTCGGACCTGAGGGCGGGGGTTCGACTTGCCTCACAAGCAGTTCACAGCATCGCGCGCGTCACCGAGGGCGTGCACCAGTCAGTCTGGTCTAAGCTCGGCCTGCACAACAAGGCACATCCAGAACGCACTCAAGGCTTGACGGCCCGTGTCTATCAGGCGATCCACCATCTGACCTTCGCTGTAGGGCGCGGAGTCGACAACACGCTGGCCCGCCTACAACCCAGCCTTGAACGCTTAGAGGACAGCGCTGCCAGCTCACCGGAACGTGAGGCCGTGCTCGCGGCACTCAATGGCGTGATGGGCGACCACCTGCTTGAATCCGGCAGTCCCCTGGCCACCGCTATGAACCTGTACTGGGGTGGGCAACCTGTCTGGGACGAAGCCGGACGGCTGGCCATCGCAAGCAAGAACTCAGCAGCGTCAGCCAAACACAAGGTACTGCTGTTGGTGCACGGTCTGTGTATGAACGAACAGCTGTGGGACACCCAGCACCAAGGCCGTGCCGTCAACCATGGCCCTACGCTGGCACAGGCCATGGGCTGCAGCCTGGTCAGCTTGCGCTACAACACGGGCCTTCACATTTCCACCAACGGCCAGATGCTGGCCACGATGTTGGAACAGTTGCAGGCCGATTGGCCGGTGCCGCTTCATGAAATCCATGTGCTGGCCCACAGCATGGGAGGGCTTGTCGTTCGCAGTGCTGTGCATCGGGGCATCACAACCCAACAAACCTGGCCCCTGCTGCTCAAAACCATCTTTTTTCTGGGCACCCCCCATCACGGCGCGCCCCTGGAGCGCGCGGGCAATCGGCTGGATGGCATTCTGGCCAGCACTTCGACCACAGCTCCGTTGAGTCGCCTCACCCAACTGCGCAGCAGCGGCATCACAGACCTGCGTTACGGATTTGTGCTCGACCAAGACTGGGCAGGCCAAGACCGCTTTCACCGCGCGCCCGACCACCGCACCACCCTGCCACTGCCCGAGGGCGTGGCCTGTTATGCCGTCGCGGGCACGTTGGCGGGGAAAAGCGGTTTGCTCGCCACGCGTTTGTTGGGTGATGGCCTGGTGCCTTTGCACAGCGCCCTTGGCCAACATGACGACGACGCACGAAGCCTGCAGTTCGCCAAGTCCTCTACGTTCATCGCCTACCGCACCAACCACCTGGCTTTGTTGAGCAGCCCCACAGTGGCTGCCCAGTTATTGCACTGGTCAAGCGCGAACGACCCTCAAACGGCTGTCAGTTCGTGAGTACGGCCACGAATCGGGCCTTATGCACAGTGTTCCACCAGAACCTTGGCCGATTTTGATCAGGTAGGTACCGGGTATGTTGTCCGGTTGGCTGCATGAACGCAGGCAGTCGCTCGAGCCCTGTAGTGGCTGGCATGTTTTGCATAACTGCGCGTGGTGGGCCACAGGGCCTCATCAGGATGCAAGCGCCACTCATGCACCGACGCCACTCGGCCCACCACATGGAGGCTCGCTTCGCACTCGCGCGCCGTTGATCGCTGTGGTTGCATGGTTTCTCGGCCAAGTGCAAAGTCGGTCGAGGATGCTGACAAACATATTCAACCCATGCCGTGGCCTGCGCGAAAGTGTCATGCCACAACCCACGAGGCATGACGCAGACTGTCCTCAAGCCAGCGTCCGCCCAATCAATATCTTCTGCACATCCGACGTGCCTTCGTAAATTTGGCACACCCGCACATCGCGGTAGATGCGCTCCACAGGGAAGTCGCTCACATAACCGTAACCGCCGTGAACTTGGATGGCGGCGCTGCACACTTTTTCGGCCATTTCGGTGGCAAAAAGTTTGGCCATGGCGGCTTCTTTCAAGCAGGGCTGGCCTGCGTCTTTCAGGCTGGCGGCATGGTGGATGAGCTGGCGTGCGGCTTCAATTTGTGTGGCCATGTCGGCCAGGCGGAACTGCACCGCTTGATGCTGGAAGATGGGCTGGCCGAACGTGACGCGGTCTTTGCTGTAAGCCAAGGCGGCCTCAAACCCCGCGCGCGCCATGCCCACCGCTTGGGAGGCGATGCCGATGCGCCCCCCCTCCAAACCTGACAGTGCAATCTTCAAACCCTGACCCTCTTCACCCAACAAATTGTCGGCAGGCACACGGCAGTTCTCGAACAGGATTTGTGCGGTGTCGCTGGCATGCTGGCCCATCTTGTCTTCAATGCGGGCCACGCTATAGCCCGGCGTACTCGTGGGCACGATGAAGGCGCTGATGCCTTTTTTGCCCGCCTCCTTGTCTGTAACAGCCATGACGATGGCCACGTCGCCGTTCTTGCCGCTGGTGATGAATTGTTTGACACCGTTCAGCACATAGTCATCGCCGTCACGGGTGGCGGTGGTTTTGAGGCCCGCTGCTTCAGAACCGACATGGGGCTCGGTCAGGCAAAACGCACCCAACATCTCGCCCCGCGCCAAGGGTTTGAGCCAGCGCTCTTTTTGCACGTCAGTCGCCCAGGCCATCAGGATGGAGCACACCGGGCAGTTGTTGACGCTGACGATGGTGGAAGTGGCGCCATCGCCGGCCGCGATTTCTTCCAGGATGATGGCCAGGCTCAAATAGTCCAGCCCCGCCCCGTCCCATTCAGAGGGCACCGCCACGCCATAACAACCCAGTTCGGCCAGGCCACGCAGTTCATCCTTGGGAAAGTGGTGGGTTTTGTCCCAGCCCGCCGCCTTCGGGGCGATTTGTTCTTGCACGAAGGTGCGAACGGCATCTTGAATGGCGCGGTGGTCTTCGCTGAGGTACATACAGAAATCCAATGAATGCAAGGGGCTGTCAGGCCGGTTTACCAGGGAATGGGATGGCCGTCGTGGTTGAAGAACTGGCCGTTGTCGCCGGGTTTCAAGGCTGCAATCACAGCCCGAAGATCGGACGCACTTTGTTCAACGCTGAGGTCGGCACCTGCGCCGCCCATGTCGGTTCTCACCCAACCTGGGTGCAGGCTGACGCAGATGGCCTGGTTTTTAAACACCAACGACACATCCCTCAACACCGAGTTCAGAGCCGCTTTAGACGCGCGGTAAAGCCACCCACCCGGGTTGTTGCGTCCCCCAATGGAACCCATCAGGGACGACAGCACCGCCAGCTTCGCCACCGGCGCCAACAAACCATCAAGCTGAGGGAGTACCTGCATGGCACCGAGCACATTGCTGTGCATCACGTGGTCGAACTCAGTTTGGGGTGGTGATTGCAGGCCTTGGGTGCGCGGACCGTAAACACCAGCCGCGAAGACCACCACATCAAAGGCGCAGCCATCAAGCTGCCAGGCCAGACGGGAGGCGCTTTCTGCACTCGTCACGTCGAGCGACAAAGCGGTGGCACCCAGTGCGCGCAGCGAATCCACCCCGGCTTCTGTGCGTGCCGTGGCAGTGACCTGTGCACCTTGCTGGCGGTACTGGCGGACCAGTTCCATACCGATGCCGCGTGACGCGCCAATGATGAGAGCTTGACTGGGGTTGGTAGGCATCACCTCAAACCATCTCCACCGCCAGCGCCGTCGCCTCACCCCCGCCAATGCAAAGCGCCGCGACCCCGCGTTTGAGTCCACGCTGACGCAGCGCGCCGAGCAAGGTGACCACGATGCGCGCACCACTGGCCCCAATGGGATGACCCAAGGCGCAGGCACCGCCATTCACATTGACGATCTCATGGGGCAATTTGAATTCCGTCATGGCCGCCATGGTGACGGCGGCAAAAGCCTCGTTGACTTCCCAGAGGTCCACGTCCTTGGCGCTCCAACCACTCTTGGCCAGCACCTTCTCAATGGCGCCCACTGGGGCGGTGGTGAACCAGTTGGGGGCTTGTGCATGCACGGCGTGCGCGGTGATACGCGCCAGGGGCTGCAGGCCCATTTTCTTGGCGGTGGACTCGCGCACCATCACCAAGGCCGCGGCACCGTCGGAAATGCTGGACGAGGTGGCGGCGGTGATGAAACCGTCTTTTTTAAACGCGGGTTTGAGGCCGGGAATTTTGTCGACCTTGGCTTTGAAAGGGCTCTCATCCAACTTGATGGCCACGTCGCCGCTCCGGCCCGCCACCGTGACAGGCGCGACCTCCCACTCAAAACTGCCGTCTTCATTGGCACGTTTGGCGCGTTCTGTGGAGGTAATGGCGAAAGCGTCCATGGCCTCGCGGCTGAACTGGTATTTCGCCACGCATTCTTCGGCGAAAAAACCCATGGCTTTGCCGGTGCCGTTGGGTAAACGTTCATAAGCGTCTTCGAGCCCGTCTTGCGCCATGTGGTCGTAGAGCGCTGTCATGCCGTACTTCACACCTTTGCGTGCAAAGGTGAGGTGGGGTGCATTGGTCATGCTTTCCATGCCGCCCGCCACCACCACATCGGCCGACTCGGCGCGCAGCATGTCGTGGGCGAACATCATGGCCCGCATGCCGGAGCCGCACATCTTGGACAGGGTGACCGCACCGGCCGACTGCGGCAAACCTGCACCCAGCACGGCCTGACGTGCCGGGGCCTGGCCTTGGCCCGCCATCAGGCAGTTGCCCATCAACACCTCGTTCACTGCATCACCAGGGACGCCGGCGCGTGCGACGGCTGCCTTGATGGCCACCGCGCCGAGTTGATGCGCGGAAAGCGCAGAAAAATCGCCCAACAAGGCACCGATGGGGGTGCGGGCGGCGGACACGATGACGATGGGGTCGTGGGACATGGGGATCTCCTTGATGACAAGACAGTGACTTCACTCAAACACCCCCTCACCCCTTCCCTCTGCTCCGAATACGGGGGAGAGGGTGTAGCGGTCCCCTTTCTCGCCTGCGTGAGAGGGGCTGGGTGAGGGCGCACCAAACAACTAAAAAGACACCTGCAGCGGTGCCACCCCTTGGCTGCGTAAATGCGCAAACCGTTTGGCGGGGTCATAAGGAAAAACATCCAGCACATCACCCGCCGCGATGCGCTCTTTGTGGCCTTGCCAGAACGCAGGATCGAGCAGGTCGCTGTGGTGCTTCATGAACACCTCCCGCACACCAGGGTGGCCGAGCAGGAAAGGGCCAAAGGTCTCAGGAAATATGTCTTTCGGGCCGACCTTGTACCAAATCTCACCCGACATCTCTTCCTCTTCCGTACGCGGCTCGGGCACCTTGCGGAAGTTGCAATCGGTGAGGTATTCAATCTCGTCGTAGTCGTAGAACACCACCTTGCCGTGGCGGGTGACGCCAAAGTTTTTCCACAGCATGTCACCGGGAAAAATGTTGGCGGCCACGAGGTCTTTGATGGCGTTGCCGTACTCCACCACCGCGCTTTCAATTTGTTCTGGCTTGGCATCTTGCAAAAAGATATTGAGCGGAATCATGCGGCGCTCGATGTACACGTGCTTCAAGATGACTTCGGTCTTGCCATCGCCGTCGCGGTCCGATATTTCCAACTGGCTGGGCGCAAACTTTTGAATCTCGGCGATCAACTCATCGTCAAACCGGTCACGTGGGAAGGCCACGTTGCTGTACTCCAGGGTGTCGGCCATGCGGCCCACCCGGTCGTGGGTTTTCACCAGCAGGTATTTGCTTTTGATCAGCTCGCGCGAGGTGTCTTTTTGCGGCGGGTAGAAGTCTTTGATGACTTTGAACACGTAGGGAAACGACGGCAAGTCAAACACCAACATCACCATGCCTTTGATGCCGGGCGCAATACGAAAGTGGTCGCTGGAGTGGCGCTGGTGGTAAAGAAAATCGCGGTAAAAAAGGCTCTTGCCGTGTTTTTGCAAACCCAGTGCGTTGTACAACTCGGCGCGCGGTTTGCGCGGCATCAGTGAGCGCAAAAACTGCACATAAGCCGACGGCACTTCCATGCCCACCATGAAATAGGCGCGGGCAAAACTGAAGAGCATCAACAAATCATCTTCGTTGAACAGTGCCGCATCAATCACCAGCTGACCTTGCCCGCCTGGTGAATTGCTGTGCAGGATGGGCAGTGCAAACGGCGTTTCACGAAAACCGTTGATGATTTTGCCCACCACGTAGGCGCCTTTGTTGCGGAAGAACAAACTGGACAGCACCTGCACCTGGAAATTGGCCCGCATGCGGAACTCGCCGAGTTCCTGGTGCACGGCGGCCAGCACATGGTCGATGTCACGGCCCAGGTCTTCAAAGGGGCGCTGCAAATCGAAATGCGCCACGATGCGCAACCAGGTGTCGCGCCAGCTCTCTTGCGTAGGGTAATACGCGCGGTAGGTGGGCGTGGCTTCGGATTCGTCGTTTTCGATGTACTCGGTGGAGACTGCCGGGCGCACAAAAATGAAATCGTTGTGAAAGTAGCTGCGGTGCAAAATTTTGGTGGTCACCGAATTGAAGAAGGTCTCGGCCAACTCGGGCTGGTGGTGGTTGGTGAGCAAACCGATGTAATGCAGCTTGATTTGCTGCCACACATCCATCGACAGCTCGCTGGCTTTGTAAAGCGTTTGCAGCGAAACCGCACATTCGTCCACCCGCAAGTCATAAAACTCAATGCGCTCGCGCTGGGCCCGCTGCTGGCCGTGCCAGTCGGCTTGCTCGAAACGCGTTTTGGCATCCGTGCTGACTTGCCGGAACAGGCGGTAATGGCGATTGAAGCCGTCGAGCATGGCCTGGGCAATGTCAAAGGCACCGGAGTCGTTGAGCTTTTGCGGGAACACGTGGGCCTCTTTTCTCAGGGTGCCGTTGGGGTGGTACCGACATGGGCATAACGCGCCTTCACGGCCGCCAAGGACTTGTCATAGGCCACCAGCACATCGTCCGAGTTGAGCACCGTCATGCTCAGGTCTTCGAGCAAACCGTTGTGCAGACCGTAAATCCAGCCGTGTACCACCACCTTCTGGTCGCGCTTCCATGCGTCTTGCACCACGGTGGTTTCACACACGTTGAGCGATTGCTCAAGGACGTTGAGTTCGCACAAGGCGGACAGGCGGGTGTCTTCGTTCTCGATGGTGTTCAACCACTCGCGGTGTTTGTTGCGAACATCTTGCACATGGCGCAACCAGTTGTCGGCCAGTCCGATGCGGACGTTGAGCATGGCCGCTTTGACACCACTGCAGCCGTAATGTCCTACCACGATGATGTGCTGCACCTTGAGCATGTCGATGGCGAACTGCACGACGCTCAGCGCATTCAGGTCGGAGTGCACCACCACGTTGGCGACATTGCGATGAACGAAGAGTTCGCCCGGCAGCAGCCCGACGATTTCATTGGCGGGCACTCGGCTGTCGGCACAGCCTATCCACAAATACTGCGGGGCTTGTTGCTTGAGCAACTGTGTGAAAAAACCAGGTTCACGCGCTTCGGTGTCAGCGGCCCAGTCTTTGTTTTTGTCGAAAAGGTCTAGGAGGCGGTGGGGCATGGGGAGGGGGCTTGGTTCAGGCCAAGCGGCCTGTTTTAGGTTGTGGATGGTTGCATTCTCTACGGTTGTTGATTTGCCTGGCGCAGCGTCGGGAGTTCGGCGTCGACTGTTTGGATTGCGATGCACCGCGTCGGGATATGCGCCCGACAGCGCACTCACTTTCTTTTGCTTCGCCAAAAGAAAGTAAGCAAAGAAAAGGCGACCCCGGTTCCGAGGCCCCCTGCGGGGGCTGCCTTGCGCTGCTCGCGGGAGGCGGGAAGTTCAGAAACTCGCCCTGCGGGCTCAGACATCTGAACTTCTTTCTCCGCCTCCCGCTGCGCTGCTCAGCTCGTCTCAAGGGGGCCCAAAAGCCAATACACCACGGCTCGCTGCGCATCGCCATGGTTGAGGGAGCACGGATCGGCGCGATGTTTGGCGCAGCCAAACGAGCAGATTGCTGGCGTTGGCTCTTGGGGTCCCCGTGGGAGGCGTCGAGCAGCGCAGGGCAAGACGGATCAAGAAGTTCAGATGTCTGAGCCCGCAGGGCGAGTTTCTGAACTTCCCGTCTTGTCCGAGCAGCGCAGAGCAGTCCCGGTATTCCGGGACCGCCGGATTCGGGGTCGCCTTTTGGCTTCGCCGAAACCTTCGGTTTTCTTTGCTTACTTTCTTTTGGGCAAGCAAAAGAAAGTGAGTGCGCTGTCGGGCGCATATCCCGACGCAGTGCACCGCATAACCACATACTCAAGCGGAGAAACAAGGCTTCGACAAGGCGTAGCCTAGCCTTTACTCCTGAGCCCATCGAAGGGGCAGCCCAAACGGGTGCATGTGGCTCATCCCAAGCGGTTGGCGATGGCACGACCGACGGAAGAAAGGCGGTCGTGAGCGCCCCCCTCACAAAGCCCCCTGTACCAGTCCCCGAAACCCCCACACCTGCCGGTCTCCCGCGTAGTCCACCAGCTCCACCGTGCGCTGCTGCCCGGGTTCAAACCGCACCGCCGTGCCCGAGGTGATGTTCAGGCGTTTGCCGCGCGCGGCTGCACGGTCAAATACCAAAGCCGCATTGGTCTCCGCGAAGTGGTAGTGCGAACCGACTTGTATCGGGCGGTCGCCGCTGTTTTGCACCACCAGGGTAATGGTGGTACGGCCTGCGTTGAGAAGGTGTTCGCCCGCGTCGGTGAAAAGTTCGCCGGGAATCATGTTGGATCCTTGTGCGTGGATGGGGGCTGCGACGATGTGGTGCGCTTGGATTTTTTGTGCAACCAGCGCAGTGACAACCAAGCGCAAACCGCCAAGGCGGGGGGCAACAGCACCCAGACCTCGATGTGGAGTTGAGCAAGCCAGGCTTGTAAATCCGTCAGGTGATGGGCCATGCTCAGCAGGTCGTGGTGGTGACCACCATCCGCCCCCGTGTGAGCGAAGGCGCCACTGGCCATCAAGGTCAGTGTGAGTGCTGCAACCACGGACAGCGCCACGGTTAACGCAGTTTTCAATTCAGGGGACATGTGGCGCATGGGTTTCTCCATCGGTGGTGTGCACAGGGCAGATCAGCGTTCAAGCATTGACAACAAATGACGCACCAAAAAGGCTGGTCATGGAATGGGTTGGTGCACGGTCACCAATTTGGTGCCGTCGGGGAAGGTGGCTTCCACCTGGATGTCGGGGATCATTTCGGCCACACCGTCCATCACGTCGGCGCGGCTCAGGATCAATTTCCCGTCACTCATCAACTGGGCAACGGTTTTGCCGTCGCGCGCGCCTTCCATGATGGCGGCCGATATCAGCGCCACTGCTTCGGGGTAGTTCAGCTTCAGGCCACGCGCCTTACGCCGCTCGGCCAACAGGGCGGCGGTGAAGATGAGCAGCTTGTCTTTTTCTCGGGGAGTTAGTTCCATCTCGCCTCGCTCGAAGTTGGTCAATTGGCCCGAGCAGTCGTCAGGACGACTGAACTCTGGGAGTTAATTCCATCGCGCTTCGCACGTCCTTTGTTAATTTGCCAGAGCGGTCGTCAAAGGCGACCGAACTCTGGAGTTAGTTCCATCGCGCTTCGCACGTCCTTTCTAATATGCCCGAGCGGTCGTGAGGGGCTAACTCGAGAGGCAGTGTCCATGGGGTTGTGCTTTGCAGGACGTGTGCCACCCCCCGTCAGCCTGATCCTTCACCAGACCACACGGTTTGGGTCTGGCCCTTGGACAGGCTCAGGGCGACCGCAATCAAGTTGGTCGTGAATGGGGAAACCATCCCTGCGACGGCCTGGTGGCACGGCCCTTGCCCTGCAAAGAGGCTATGACAGCGCCTGAAACCCCGCTTCCCCCTGTCCCACTTGGCCCGGGCATCACACCGGAGCGCCCGTCGCATGACGCCGTTCAGCGTGTGGTCAAGGTGCGCCGGGACTACAACAGCTGGGTGGCCCGCGAAACCATGGAGGACTACGCGCTGCGGTTCACGCCTCACGGTTTTCGCAAATGGTCGGAGATGCGGGTGGCGAACACGGCGTTCGGTGCGTCTTCTTTTTTGGTGCTGGAGGCACTGGGCGCGACCTTGCTCCTGAGCTACGGCTTTACCAACGCCTTCTGGGCCATTTTGGCCACCGGATTGATTATTTTCTTGGCCGGCTGGCCCATCAGCGTGTACGCGGCCCGGTATGGTGTGGACATGGACTTGCTGACACGCGGAGCGGGTTTTGGCTATCTGGGCTCCACGCTGACCTCGCTGATTTACGCGAGTTTCACTTTCATCTTTTTTGCACTCGAAGCGGCCATCATGGCCTATGCCTTGGAGCTGGTGTTTGGCATCCCGCCGGCATGGGGCTATTTGATTTGTGCGGTGGTGGTGTTGCCACTGGTCACCCACGGCGTCACCGTGATCAGCAGGTTCCAGGTCTGGACACAACTGCTGTGGTTGGTGTTGATGATCACCCCTTTTGTGGTGGTATTTGCCAAACAACCCCATGTGCTGAGCGAGTTGGCGGCGTACACGGGTGTGAACGGCCAGGGTGGGCCTTTCAACGGATTGTTGTTTGGCGCGGCCTTGACGGTGGGCGTGGCCCTCATCACACAAATGGGCGAGCAGGTGGACTACCTGCGTTTCATGCCAGCACAAACCGAGTACAACCGCAAACGCTGGTGGGCTGCAGTGGCCATCGGCGGGCCCGGTTGGGTGGTTCCCGGCGTGCTGAAAATGCTCGGTGGTGCGCTGCTGGCTTATCTGGCGCTGAAGCAGTCCATACCCGCTGACCGTGCGGTGGACCCGAACCAGATGTATTTGCTTGCCTATGGCGAGATGTTCCCGCGCGAGTCCTGGGCGATTGCCGCCACGGCGCTGCTGGTGGTGGTGTCGCAGCTCAAGATCAATGTCACCAATGCCTATGCGGGCTCGCTCGCTTGGTCTAACTTTTTTGCCCGCCTCACCCACAGCCACCCCGGCCGTGTGGTGTGGATGGTGTTCAACCTCTTGATCGCGTTGATGCTGATGGAACTCAATGTCTTCCAGGCCTTGGGCAAGGTGCTAGGCCTGTACTCCAACATTGCCATCAGCTGGATCATGGCCGTGGTCGCCGACCTCGTCATCAACAAGCCCCTGGGCTGGTCGCCCAAGGGCATTGAGTTCAAACGGGCTCACCTCTACGACATCAACCCGGTGGGGGTGGGTGCAATGGGCCTGGCCTCGATGTTGTCGGTGGTGGCGCACCTGGGCTGGTTTGGGGTCGAGGCGCAGGCGTTTTCTGCAGTGATCGCCATGGCCACGGCGTTGATCGTGTCGCCTTTGATCGCTTGGGCAACCAAGGGGCGCTATTACCTGGCCCGCCCGACCGAAGTGGGCTGCTCCGACAAGCCCCTCCCCCGCGTTCACACTGAGCCCTTAGACGGAACTCAGACCAGGCCTTTCCAGGGCGCGGTTTTTCAGATGCTCCGACAGGCACAGGCCGAAAGGGCTGTGTCGGCTCAGCAAAAGACGGCTGACGATGACCGAGGTCAATACCGGCTCCTGCGCTGCACCATCTGCGAGCGCGACTACGAAGGCCCCGACATGGCCTACTGCCCGGCCTACCTGGGTCACATCTGTTCCTTGTGCTGCTCGCTGGATGCACGCTGCAACGACATGTGCAAACCCGAGGCCAACTGGTCGGCCCAGTGGCAGGCCAGCGCCCGGAAGCTGCTGCCACCACGGATATGGCAGCAGTTGAACACCGAGCTGGGGCGTTACCTGCTGTTGATGAGTGCCATCTTGCCTACCTTGGCAACCCTTTTTTATTTGTTGTGGACGCACGAATTCGCACAGCTGGACAGCACCGACACGGCACTCAAACACGCGCTGGCTTTGGGTTTCACAAAAGCGTTTGCCGCTTTGGCCGTGGTCACCGGCATCGTCACCTGGTGGCTGGTGCTCACCCACAAGAGCCGCGAAGTGGCGCAAGAAGAAAGCAACCGTCAGACCCAGGCTTTGAATGAACAAACCCAGGCATTGCGCCGCGAGGTGGAGTCGCACCAACGCACCGACGAGGCCTTGCAGTTGGCCAAACAGCAAGCCGAAGAAGCTCGGCACCACGCCGACCTGGCCAACCACGCCAAGAGCCGCTACATCACCACCATCAGCCACGAGCTGCGCACGCCGCTGAACAGCATCATTGGTTATGCGCAACTGCTGGATGAAGACCCCAGCATGCCCGCGCACCGCCAGCAAGCTGTGCGTGTGATACGCCGCGGCGGCGACCACTTGCTGTCTCTGATCGAAGGCACCATGGACATTGCCCGTATCGAAAGCGGCAAGCTCTCACTTGATGTAAAGCCCATGCGTTTTCGAGAGGGCTTGTTGGAAATCGCCCGCATGTTCGAGTTGCAGGCTGTGGGCAAAGGCATCGCCTTCGTCCACGACTTCGGGGCGGCCGTGCCCGAGGTGGTGCGAGCTGATGAAAAGCGGCTGCGGCAAATTCTCATCAACGTGCTGGGCAACGCGGTGAAATTCACCCAAATGGGAAGGGTGGTATTTCGTTTGAGTTATGGCCGTGAGATGGCTGTGTTTGAAATTGAAGACACCGGTCCCGGCATCACGGCACAAGAAATGGCACAGATATTTGAACCCTTCGCCCGTGGATCCGCTGCAGGTTCAGGCGGGGGCAGTTCGCCCGGTGGGGGTACAGGCCTGGGACTGACGATAGCCAAGATGCTCACTGACCTGATGGGCGGTGAGATGACGGTGAGCAGCCGGCCTGCGGGCGACTCTGGCCAAGCGCATGAAGCTGCCTACACCGGTACCGTTTTTCGCATCCGTTTGTTCTTGCCCGAAGTACGCGCCGAGATGGTTGCCAAGGCCATGCCCGAACGGCAGCGCATCGGCTACCACGGACCCCGCCGCAAGGTTTTGGTGGTGGACAACGAAGAGGTCGACCGCGAACTGATGCGCAACATGCTCACGCCTTTGGGTCTTGAGGTGCATGTGGCCGACTCAGGCGTCGCTTGTTTGGGGCTGTTGCGTCAGGTCCGTTTTGACGCCGTTTTGTTGGACTTGGCCATGCCCGTCATGGATGGCTGGCAAACCATCACCCAGATGCGTGCGCTGGAACTCAGTGATGCGCCGGTGGCCGTGGTGTCCGCCAATGCGTTTGAAAAAGGCGTTGACAACGCGGTTGGGCTACCCAGCACGGACTTCATCGTCAAGCCGGTGCGCAAGAACGAATTGCTCGACTGGTTGGGGCAGGCCATGCGCTTGCAGTGGATCGATGTGCCAACGCGGCCCCGCAATCGCAACCCCGAGGGGTTCGGTCATTCTGTCGCACCCTCCGTGACAACGAATGTCGCCACAGAGCTGACCGAACCCCATGGACCATCGGCCTGGGTCTGGCCAGACTCGCAGCAGAGGCAGGCGCTGGAACAAGTCATCGCCATGGGTTACCTGAAAGGCATCATGCAGCAACTCGATGCCATCGAGCACGCTGCACCCACCACAGCCAGCTTTGTGGCTCACATGCGAGAGCTGGCACGAAGTTTTCAACTGGATGCCATGAGTGGCGTCCTGCGCAAGGCAGACCATGAACCCGAGTCCTGTTGAGTTCTCATCCCCGGTGACCACGCCCGATTGGGCAAACAATCTTCCCACCAGTGCCGCTGGCTTGGTGTTGATCGTTGACGATGTGCCCGACAACTTGTCGGTCTTGCATGATGCGCTTGACGAAGCGGGTTACACCGTGCTGGTCGCTACCCACGGTGCCGCTGCCCTACAACGTGCAGCCCAGGCGCAACCCGACATCATTTTGTTGGACGCCGTCATGCCTGGCATGGATGGTTTTGAAGTCGCGCGTCATCTCAAAACTCAAGCCAACACCGCCCACATCCCCATCGTCTTCATGACGGGTCTGAGCGAGACCGAGCATGTGGTGAGTGCATTTGCTTCGGGTGGCGTGGATTACGTGACCAAGCCCATACGGGCACGCGAGGTCTTGGCCCGCATGCGGGTTCACATGCAAGGTGCACGGCAAGCCAATCAAGCGCGCAACGCACTCGATGCGTTTGGCCACGCCACCCTGGTGGTTCACGTCAGCACGGGGCGTGTGGTTTGGCAAACGCCCTTGGCGCGCGAATTGATGCAGCATCACTTCGGCGCCAGCCAATTGCCCGACCATGCCATGGCTTGGGTGCGTGATTCGGTTCAGCGTTTAAGCAGTGGCGTTATGCCGCCTACATTTCTTCTTGACCACAGTCCACGCCGCTTGATCCTGGCCTTGCATGAACAAACCGGGGATGACGAATGGCTGGTGGTGATGCGCGAGCGCTCCGATGAAGCGGTGATTGCAGCCCTGGCCGCGGCTTTCAAACTCACCGCACGTGAGGCCGAGGTGCTGTACTGGGTGGCCAAAGGAAAAACCAACCGCGACATTGGTGACATCTTCGGCACCAGCCATGCCACCGTCAAGAAGCACCTGGAGCATGTGTTCGAAAAGCTGGGTGTCGAGACGCGAAACGCAGCCGCCTCGATGGCGGCGTCGCGGGTGCGCGGGGTGGTGGAGGAAGGGACAGCGTCCCTTCCCAGGTCACTTACTGCTTCACTGCTTCCACCTGGATCAACAACTTGATGTTGTCTGGAATGCCGGGCAGGCCGTAAGTCATGCCCCATAAGCTGCGCTGCACAGTGGCTTCGAAGTCCCCGCCACAAACCTCACGTTTGAAGAATGGGTGGTCATAACAATTGAAACGCACAGCCGTCATGCTCAAGGGGAGTGTTTTGCCCAATAGGGTCAACTGTCCGGTGACGGTCTGAACTTTGTTGCCGTCGAAGGTGAGGCGGTCTGCAACAAAACGGGCTGTGGGATGGTTGGCTGTGTCGAAAAAGTCTTTGCTTTGCAGGTGTTTGTCAAAGGGGGCCAAGCCCGTGCTGATGGATGTTGTGTCGATGGTGATGTCAACGCGGCCTGTTTTTCCAGTGCGATCCAACTGAACACTGCCTTCTTTCTTGTCGAATCGCCCCCGGCTGGTGCTGGTGCCAAAGTGCGTGGCCTCCCAGGTGACGAAGGTGTGGCTGGGGTCAATGTTGTAGGTGGTGGCTTGAGCGTGCGCAGCACTGCCAGCGCCCAAGCCCAAGATGAGGCTGGCCAGGGCCGCGGCGGTCACGCTGGTTGTGGTGGTTTTGAACATGTTGGAACTCCTGTGGTGGTTGGTTGAGAAAACAATGTCTTTTTAAAGTGGGCCCAAGCCCGTCAGCTGCAATTTGAATTTCACGAGCACGTCATTCGCGACCAAAGAGGTGTCAGCCCATTCGCCCTCACCCACTTTGAACTCCAGGCGTTTGATGGTGAAGGAGCCGGTGGCAGTGCTGTTTCCTGCGGATTGGGTTAACTGAACAGGAACCACCACATCACGTACCGCGCCCTTGATGCTGAGCTTGCCGCTGACTTCAAACTTGCCACTGCCGACTGCTTTGATAGCGCTTGATTGGAAGCTCGCCTGGGGAAACTTCCCTACATTCAACCAGGTGGTTTTGGGTACTTCCGAATCCAGTTCAGCGCTGCCAAATCGGGCACTGCCAGTGTCAATGTTGAAAGCCACTTGGCCGGTTTGCGGGCTTTTGGGATCCAGGCTGATGTTGGCGCTGAACTTTCCAAACTTGCCTTCGACGGGAACGCCCATCTGGCGTGTGGTGAAGCTGATTTCACTGCCTGCGGGCACAAGCTGTGCGGGTTTTGGCTGAGCTTGGGCCCAGGGCGTCAACGTGGCGGCCAGCACGACGGCCAGCGCCGCAGAGTAAACGGAACTTATGGACATAGGATGACTTTCAAGTGGAGGATGGACGGTTTAAACGGGGCCGCATCCGGTTCAGCAAACCATCGCGATCCACCAGGTGATGCTTCAGGGCGGCGGCGATGTGGGTGACGATCAAGGCCGCCATGGCATAGGATAAATAGTGGTGCCACGCCTTGAGTGTTTCCGCCAGGTCTCTGTCCACTGGCACCCAGTCTGGCAGCGGCCACAGGCCGTACAGCACGATGGGAAACCCCGCTGCTGAGCTGTAGGCCCAGCCCACCAGTGGCACCGCGAAAAAAAGAGCGTAAAGCGCCCAGTGGGTGCCGTGGGCCGCCCATTTCTGCCATGCAGGCATGGGCGCAGCGGGTGGAGGCCGGTGGGTCAGTCGCCAGAGAAGACGCAGCGCCGACAAAATCAGGATGGTCATGCCTGCCCATTTGTGCCAGTTGAAAAGCTTCAAACGCGCAGGGGAGAAGGGCAGACTCGTCATGTACAAACCCACGCCCAAACTGCCGATGATGGCAAAGGCCAATACCCAATGCAGCCAAACAGCGGTGTTGCTGTAACGTGGTGATTCCAATGGGGAGTTGGTGTTTGTCATGGCATGGCAAGTGTGGGTTTCAAGTGGAGGTCAAGTGTTCAACCGCTTTGATCTCACCGATGAATGCGAGTGAACGCTGGCCGACGAATTCGGTCAAAAGGACAAATGGGGTAGCTGGGCCCACGCAGGTGCAAAAAGGGTGAATAACACGGGAAAGATGGTCATGAGGGATGCCACCGGAAGGGTTGTATCTCTCTTTGAATTATTCAGATGTTCGCTCACTTACGAATCTGCGTGTTCGTTGGACGCACTGCGGCCAAAGAAAAACACCGTGGAAACGGTGTGGCACCTGCTTTCACCGGTGCGCCGTAGGCTCGCCAAAACCTGCACGCGCCCGGCGTTGGTGATTGAGCCCCTCTGACAGCCGCAATCTAGTGTGGTGTCCCACTGATAACTGCCAATGGAATCGTGTCTTGCAAGCCAGGGCCGCGTTGCAAATCCTCGCGATACCGCCTGGTATCGCTGCGGTTTGCGCCTTGCCCTGACTTGCAATCCAT